>Ga0073934_10000059_pt1 | contig 312522 bp, 241 predicted proteins | sample LarsenN4metaG_FD_76834 | JGI IMG/M metagenome (GOLD analysis project Ga0073934, IMG submission 76834) | Hot spring sediment bacterial and archeal communities from British Columbia, Canada, to study Microbial Dark Matter (Phase II) - Larsen... ...
TTTCAAAAATTCTCATTTTTTCCCACTAATCCGCATTTAATGTGATCGTTTAAAAATCTCTAACCCATTGTAAAACAAAGCACTACAAAAATATTTAAATGACAAATAATTTGATCCCCCACAATAAAAAAACGCCGCGAGAAAGCGGCGTTAGTAATATTTGCGAGGTTAAAAGGAAATTAGTTGGGTTTCTTTTGTTCTTTCTTTGTTTCCTCGTGTTTCGCTTCTTTCTTCTCTACTGCCGTCGTGGTCTTCATCATTTTTTTGTGCACTTTGTGTTCTTTCTTCATTTCGGTTGCCGGCTTTACTTCCTTCGGCTCTACTTTCTTTTCTTGAGCCGTAGCCGTGAATCCTACCAGCATGGCGGCGACTACCATTGAAAGCAGTAGATGGGTGATTTTGGTGATACGCATAGAACCTCCTGCAAATGGTGAATAGAATTGTTTGTTAGGTACTGCAACGGTATAGACGGAGGCTGAGTGAAGATGTTCCAACGGGAAAGATGAGTTAAGAAAAATTAATTTGTCTGCTTGTTCCAACGCTTAATGATCCAATCACTGAAAAGGTGTCTGAGCCATATGGCTCTTCAAATGGACTTCTAGTAACGCAGTAATATCTTCATCGTCTCTATGACAAGTACATGTTTTATTACTTTTTGTAAAGATAAAAGTACTGCGAAACTACCACAAATGTATCACAGAAAAATAAAAAAGGCTGATTTATTGAAGCACGATGGAGAACCACGCAACCAAATCCGTCAAACATTCCTCGCCAATTTGATGTCCGAGCGGATATTCATGATACACTACCTGTGCATTTGATTTCGACAGCATTTCTCGTGTTTTTCGTGCCGAAGAAACAGGAATGATAGGATCATTGATGCCGTGGGAAATGAAGATGTGAAGGTTCTGTAGTTCATTCAATTTATATTCATGCTCTAGTTGTAATGGAGCAAAGCCGCTGAAACACGCCATACCTTTGCAGAGACCCGGCTGAGTGAGGGCAAGAGCGTACGACATAATTGCTCCCATGCTAAAGCCGAGTAGAAAAAGTTGATCGGTCTTGATTGTTGAAATGAAAGTAAGAATTTCATTTCGGCTGTGCAAAAAACTTTCTTTGTCAACAGTACCGTCGTCGAACAATTCAAACCACGTATAGCCGCCCCAACCAAACTCATACGGAGCGCGGAGAGAGTAGATGTTGAGGCGTGGATCGAGATAGTTTTTCAATCCAAATAAATCATACTCATCAGCGCCTCTGCCGTGAAGAAGAATGAGTGTTGAAGTGTTAGATGAGTATTGTTGAGCGGGAGCGTAGAGGTGTTTGAGCATAGTGAAAAACTATTTCAAAATATTTTCTATTCCTACTCGTATCATCATCACCGCAATGGCAACCATAAAAAGGGAGGCAACTTTGGCAAATGCCTTTGAACCCGCATCGCCCATGACTTTGATGACAACGTCAGAATGGCGAAACGTAAACCAAACGATGAGTAAATTTAGTACCAGTGAGAGCATCGAAATCCAGTAACCATAAGCATCAACAATAATAATGATAGAAGTTAGCGCCGCTGGTCCCATAATAAGAGGAATACCAATCGGTACAATTCCAACCGAAGAGGCATTCGGATTTTTCCGTTCATCACTGGAAAATAGCAAATCGGTTACGGCAAGCACAAGAAGAACAATGCCTCCGCCAATGCGGAAGTCGTTTTCGGTAATGCCAAGAAATTTAAAGATGACTTTCCCGAGCGCCAAGAACAACAACGCCACAGCTCCGGCGGTCAGTGTTGCTTCAACAATTAACTGACGTTTTGCTTTCAACGTCATGCCCGTTGTTAACGAAATAAACAGCGGCACTAATCCCAACACGTCGATGGCGACGAAAAGCGGAATGAATGCCATGATAATATCGTTAACAAATGAAAGCATAGTAGTTTTTATGTCGAGAGTATGAGGCAGTTTGTTGTGCGAAGGTTAAACCTCTGCACAGAAATTCCAAACGTGAAATCGTTAAGAACTAATTCCCGCTTTTGCCAACTCATCTTTAATAATTTTTACCGCGTCATGTTCTGCAATGAGCATTCGTGCGCCGGCAGTTTTTACTGCTTGTTCAAGTGTTCCTTTTCGTTCTGTCAGCCAAAGCCATATGCTGTAGCCAAGACGGTATTGATCGTTTGGTTCGCGAGTTGGAATGGTTTTGACACTGTTGTAGGCAATTTTTTCTAATGATGAAGAATCGAATTCTTTTACTTTTGAAGGTGAAATTGTCGTCATAGTGTTTGTTTCCTTTCCGTATATAGCGTAAAGATACTCCGAAAAAGTGAGAGAAAAAACTCATTCGCACAGTGTTTTTTTAAACCCCAAAATAGCTCGAAATGTTTTTTGTAATGTGTTTCACTGTTTCTTCATACTCCTTGGGAACAAGACGAGTTAAGTAATCTTCTGCTGCAGCGGTCATGCCAACATCATATCCCTTTTTTTCACTCAAGTAGTATTTGCTGGTCATAATTTCGATATACAGTTCGGCAGCAGTTTTTCCGGGTAAAAGATTGGTCACACCTTCTCTGCGAAATATTTCACACACAGGTGCGAACACAGTTTCATACCAATGACGGGCTACAGTAGAAAGAGGTGGTGGTTGCTGAAACCGCTCACCCATATACCGCTGGTGCTCTTCAATGTGTTTGATAAACAATTCAACATATGATGGGTGAGCAACACTCCCCAAAAATTTATCAATGTTCAGCGATGTCAACCGTTCAAATGCTTTCTTCTTCTGTTCTGTAGTGTACAGCATTGCATATGAATCAAGAATGTACTGCTTATCTTCTGCGGTAGCGAGTTCATCGCGTATGATGCCGCTTGCTTTCAAGTCTTCATTAATCCAATCCATGGATTCAAGAAAAAAATGTATATCTGCTTCGCGCATGGATTGTGAAAGTTCTGAATGAATTTCAACAGTTTCTGCGTCGGAAAGATATGCCATCAAGGTTGTTCGCTTGCCAACGAAAGGTATGTCCTGTTTTTCAAAACGGATGAGTGTGTTAGCCAGTGATGAATCTCCCCAATACACGCCATTGCTGTGGAGTTGCACAAATAAACGCACAATGGCATCCCAAATTTTCTGTCGGTTTTCTTTTCTGAAATTGCGGGAGTACAAAAGTGAATCAGGAAGCACCTTTTCTACCAGCAGGGTTACGGTGTGTGAAATTCGATTTTTTTCGTACTGAATACCGATCGGTGTGTTTACTTCTATCGGTTCTTCCTCACGCACAACGTACCCAGCAGGAATAAGCGTGTGGATGCCCATCAGCAGAAGACGTTCGTAGTTTTCAATTTCTTTTTTGGAAATTTCTTCACTGATCTCTTTAATGGCAAATGAAAAGCGTCCAGTCTTCACAAAAATAACTACATGACGTGAGATGCCGCGTTTAATGTCCAACGTTTTTATTCCGTGAGCACTCCATTCAGCGATGGGAATATGCCACGGTAATTGTTGCAGTTCATCGGAAAAAATAGGGTCGACATGCAAATGTATGTGTGGGGAGTGTTTCATACAAAAACACTCTAAGATACGAAAAAGATCGGAGCGTTAAGTAGCTTGATTGTTCTTTCCGTACCTAACCTGCAGATATTTGATAATGCCTGGAAGTATAGAGAGGAACACAATAATAACAATGACTAATTCAAGATGCTCAACAATTGCGGGAAATGCAGTGCCGAGAAAATATCCTGCCAACGTCATACTCAGTACCCACGAAACACCACCGATTATATTGTACGTGGCAAATTTCGTGTATGTCATTTCAGCGATGCCGGCAACAACAGGAGCAAAGGTACGGGCAAACGGCATCCACCGCGCCAGCACAATCGTAATTCCGCCGTACTTTTCATAAAATTCTTTTGTAGCAAGAAGATGTTTTCGTTTGAAAAAACGCGAATCTTCGCGGGAGTATAGCGCATGCCCTCCCTGTTTGCCGATGTAGTAACCGACAGCATCGCCAACAATAGCGGCAATACACAACAACACACACAATTCATAAATGTTGAACATACCTTTAGCGGCAAACAACCCCGCCGTGAAAAGCAAAGAATCACCCGGCAGAAAGAAACCGATAAGTAACCCAGTTTCAGCAAAGACAATGAAGAAGAGACCAATATACCCCGCCCATGCAACAAGTGCCTGTATGTCGCGAAGTTTATCAAAAAATTCTTTAATAAATTCCATAGGAAAAAGTCCAAAAAATTACAGAGGTTGTAAAGCGCCTATGCTTAATAAATAGAGTAGCAGAGCGCCAAGAACAATTCTGTAAAAGATAAAAATGTAGGTTGAATGATGTTTCAGGTAATTCAGCAGGAATGCAATAGACGCATAGCCCACAATACCTGATACAACAGTGGCGACAATTAAATTCAAAGCGCCAATGTCGGATGACAACAACAATTCACGCTCTTTCACCAACTCTAACACACCCGCAGCAAATACCGAAGGGAGCGAAAGAAGAAAGGAAAACCTTGCCGCTGTTTCACGATTTAGACCCAGCAACAATCCTCCTGTAATAGTAGTTCCCGAGCGGGATGAACCGGGAATTAGCGCTACGGCTTGTGCTAAGCCGATGATGAATGATTCTTTCCAACCAATATCGTTGAGTGATTTTAACGATATTCCTTTTTGAATTCGTTGTTTCAGTAAAGACTCTGCAAACATCAACAATAGCGCAAGCACTATCAACGACGCACTGATGACATACAGCGACCGGAATGAAGTTTCTATTTCGCTTTTCAACAACACACCGAAGAAAACAATGGGTACCGTTCCCGCGGCAATCATCCAACCAAGTTGCGCTTCACGGTTGTGAAGCAGATTTCTCGTGAGGATTCCCCGTAAGACAGCCGAAGTGATATGTACGATATCTTTGTAAAAGTAGAGAAGAACAGCAATCAACGTACCAAATTGAATGACTGCTGTAAAAGCCGCACCGGGATCATTCCAACCAACCAAAGCCGGAATAATACGCAAATGTGCTGTACTGCTGATGGGAAGAAATTCCGTCAATCCCTGAATGATACCGAGAATAATTGCCTGAACAAGATCCATGAACGATGTGTTTCTGTGGCAGATTATTTACGAATGCTTTGGAATTAGTGTGAGAAAACTCTGCCTGTACTAAAAAAAAGAGGAGAGATTCTCCTCTTGTTGTGAAAGCAAGGTACGAAAAAAATCATTCCATTCAAAGAAAAGTACAGTTCAAAAATTCATACAACTGTTGAATTCTTACCATTAAAATTGTATAGTAGCAAACGTTTGTAATAAACATTTCTTTCAACCTATACAAAGTGATGTATGCCTATGAGCCATTCATCAACCAAACCACAATTTGCCACATTAGTTACCGTTTTCTTCTTTTGGGGATTTCTTGCTGCATCAAATGGCGTGTTTATTCCTTTCTGTAAAGAACACTTCAGTTTGACCCAATTTCAATCACAGCTAATCGACCTTGCATTTTATCTGGCATATTTTGTTGGTTCGCTAACATTGTACTTGGTCGAGCGATTTATGAAAATCGATTTTCTCAACAAAATCGGTTACAAGATGGGAATTGTGTACGGATTACTCATCTCTGCTATTGGCGCCATTGCAATGATTGGAGCAGTGAACGTTGGTAATTACTGGTTGATACTTAGCGCATTATTTCTCATCGCGATAGGGTTTTCGTTACAGCAAACATGCGCACAACCGTTCGCTATTGCACTCGGCAGTCCCGAAACGGGCGCCCATCGTTTAAATCTTGCCGGCGGCATCAATTCATTTGGTACAACAATTGGTCCATTGATTGTTAGTTACTTTTTGTTTGGCGGATTGAAGCGCTATGTGCAGGTGGAAATTAGTTCGGTTAATCAAATGTATATGTTTCTTGCGGCGCTGTTTATTGGAGTGGCGTTGTTTTTCAAGTTTTCCAGTTTACCGAAGGTAACGCAAGATGAACACATAGAAGCAGGACGCGGAGCTCTCAAATATCCGCAATTAGTGTACGGCATGATTGGCATTTTTGTCTATGTCGGTGTCGAAGTGACTATTCAGAGCAACCTAGGTGCGCTATTAAAACTACCGGAATTTGGTGGCTACGATGAATCAGAAATTTCTCATTTCATCTCTCTGTTTTGGGGAAGTTTAATGATTGGCAGATGGACAGGAGCAATTACCGTGTTTGATCTTTCCAAAAGGGTGAAAAATATTTTAACAGTTGTAGTTCCGTACGTTGCGTTCGGCGTAATTTTAGGAGTGAATGCATTAAGCGGAAACGATGTGAGTGATCTGTATGTCTATGCGTTTGTTATCGCAATTCAAATTGTAGGATTTTTCATCGGGCAGGAAAAACCGGCAAAAACATTACTGACATTTTCTATTATGGGAATAATAGCAATGATTATCGGAATGATTACGACAGGGAAAGTAGCGATCTTTGCTTTCATCAGTGGTGGATTATTTTGTTCGGTTATGTGGCCTTGTATTTTTGCACTTGCTATTGCCGGGCTCGGTAAATACACCAGCCAGGGTTCTACGTTTTTAATCATGATGATTTTGGGCGGTGCCGTAATTCCTCCATTGCAGGGATGGATTGCCGATGTAACAAACGATATTCACGGTTCATATTTTATTACCATACTTCTGTTCGGATATCTTGCATTCTTTGCTGTGAAAGCGAAATCTGTGTTGAAGGCGCAAGGTATCGATTACGAAACCACAATAGCAAAAGCGCATTAATAAGAGGGAATACATTTCTTTAAAAATAATAAACGCTCCGTTAATGGAGCGTTTGTTGTTTAAGCGAAACGGGATAAGAAAAATTAACCGGCTGAATGATTGTTATATTCTTGTAATGCTAAATTTGTCAATTGATCTTTCACCTCTTTCGGCATTTGTACGCGGTCCCAATATTTTGTTTTATCGTTTTTATCTTGTTCTGAAGGTACACCGATGAACAATCCATTTTTCCCTTCCGCTACCTTAAACCCTTTGATCACGAATCCTTCTGACGTTTCAACATCGAAAAATGCTTTTACTCCACCGGAACCCGACGAGAGTTTCATATTGAGAACCTTCATACAACCTCCGAAATGTTAGTGAGAAATAATGTGAATTAGGTTGGCGTAGCAGTCAACAACGTAACTCTTAACTTATCCTAACTAACAAAGATTGTTGGAGTTTATCATTTTTTATGAATCTTGTCAAGATTTTTTCTTCGTCAGGAGATATGATTTTGATTAGATTTAAATAAGTGAGTACTCTTTTCCTTCTATTGCCGCCCGAACAAATCCGTTGGCTTTTTTTAATCGTGCTGTTGCATCGGCATAATCTACATTGGCTTTAATCATGACCAGCGCGGTTTTTACATGTCCTTTGGCTTCGGTAAGATATTTCTCTGCCTCGTCATAACTAACGCCGGTAATAGTCATCACCACGCGTTTTGCACGTTCAACAAGTTTTTTATTTGTCATCTGCAGATCAATCATCATGTTTTCGTACACTTTACCGAGACGAATCATAGCTGTAGTGGTAATCATGTTCAGAATTAACTTTTGTGCAGTACCGCTCTTCATTCGTGTTGAACCCATTATTACTTCAGGTCCTACTTCAGCGCAGATGGCAACATCAAGGGCATTTGCTAAATCTCTATATTCTGGAAGGTCTAAGTTTTTTCGAGGGTTGGTGGTAACGTAAAGAGTTTTTGCTCCACGCTCTTTTGCTCGTTTTACTGCACCAATAACGTACGGCGTGCGCATGCTTGCGGCAATTCCACAAACCACATCGTTTGGTCCAACATTTTTTTTATCAATATCCAACATTCCATTTTCTTGAGAATCTTCAGCTCCTTCCACTGCGCGGAACATCGCCCCTTCGCCACCCGCTATCATTCCCTGCACCATTTCAAATGGCACGCCAAAGGTTGGTGGACATTCGCTTGCATCAACCACGCCGACCCGTCCGCTTGTTCCTGCGCCAACATAAATCAGTCGTCCACCGTTGACGAACGCCCGCACCACTAATTCTACCGCTTGAGCGATGTAGGGAATTTGTGTTTCAACTGCAGGCGCTACTTTTTTATCTTCGTTGTTAATGATGGTGAGAATTTCGGTAATAGAACGTGCGTCAATATCCATTGAGTTCGGATTGCGCTGTTCGGTGGAAAGTTTTTTTAATTGATGAAAAAGTTGTTGTTTATCCATAATTAATATTTGGTAACAATAACCAGTTGTTTCTCCAGATTGTTGAATTCTTCGCTACCCTCAAAAACCAGTGGTACATTTTGAAAATGTAAATGAGGAAATGCTTTTTTTGCTTTTGTTAGTTCCTCGTCAACTTCAAGACCTTTAAATGTAATCAACGATGGGGCAGAAATGAAGAATTTTTTATTTTCGTGGTTTGATTTTTTTTTATCCGTCTTAAGGAATGGTAATCCCCACGCTAACAGATTTGATAAATTGCTAACGGATCGTGTCACAACAGCATCAAATGATTGAAAAAGTCTCGGCATATTTTTTAACTCTTCTGCACGTCCCCACACCGTTTTTGTATTAGACAAACCGAGGGATTCAATCATTGATTGTACGGCGGTTATTTTCTTATTAGTGGCATCCAGTAAAACAAATGAACTATCGGGAAGCATGATTGCCAGTGGAATTCCAGGAAAACCGCCCCCTGTTCCTAGGTCGAGAATATTTGCATTAGGAGGAAATTGAATTTTGAACAGCAACGTAAGTGATAGTGCGATGTGATCGTTCCAAACATTTATCTCGCTCTTTCGTGATATGAGATTAATCTTTTTATTCCACTCCAACAACAATGTTTTAAAAGTGGTTAGTTGTTGAATTTGTATATCCGTTATAATTAAATTATTTTTTCTGCACAGTGTGTACAGCCATAGTTCTTCGTTGCTCATTGTTTCACGTGAAACAGTTCTAAAGTTTAATTTATTGATTTAGCTGTTGCAATTCGTACTGCCTTAGAAAAATACTAAGTACAGATATGTCAGCATTGGTAACGCCGGCAATTCGTGCCGCTTGGCCTATTGAGCGTGGACGAATGCGCTGTAATTTCTCCTTCCCTTCCGCACTTAGCGATGGTATTTTTGTATAATCGAAATGTTCTGGAATGAGGTGCTCTTCAAATTTTGCAAGACGGTTGATCTGTTCGTTTTGTCGCTTAATATACCCCTCGTACTTAATATCAATTTCTACTTGCTGTTGAACGGCTTGATTTGTCAATATTTTTTTTATCTCTTCATTTTCTAACAGCTCTACCATATCGCTAATAAAAATATTTGATCGCTTTAAGATTTTATCGAGCGACTCATTTTCAGAAATTTTTGTTTCTGATTTTTTTTCTAGTAGCGGATTTACTTTTGTGGGCGTTATTGTTGTTTTGGAAAAATAGTTGATCGCTTTTTCTATTAACAATTCTTTTTCATCAAGTCTCTCTATCATCTCTTTGGGGATTAATCCAATTTCGTATCCCATTCTCATCAACCTTCTGTCGGCATTATCCTGTCTGAGCAACAATCGGTATTCTGCCCTGGAAGTAAACATACGATATGGTTCATCTGTTGATTTGTTGATAAGATCATCAATCATTACACCAATGTAAGCTTCACTTCGCTGAAGAATGAAGGGTGGGCGCTTTAAAACTTTTGCAGCTGCATTAATTCCCGCAATCAAACCTTGTCCTGCAGCTTCTTCGTAACCCGAAGTTCCATTTATTTGGCCTGCGAAAAATAAACCTTCAATTCTTTTTGTTTCAAGTGTGTGTTTTAGTTGATGAGGCGGAAAGTAATCATACTCTACCGCATATCCAGCTCGTAGCATTTTTACATTTTCTAATCCTGGAATAGTTCTAAGGCCTTTGTATTGAATTTCTTCGGGAAGACTAGTAGAAAATCCATTTACATATACAACGTTTGTGTTGTAACCCTCAGGTTCAAGAAAAATTTGATGACGCTCTCGCTCGCGAAATCTAAAAATTTTATCTTCAATTGAAGGACAATAACGTGGACCAATGCCTTTTATTCTGCCAGTGAACATTGGCGAACGATCGAACCCTTTTTCCAGAATTTTATGTGTTCTCGGATTTGTATAAGTAAGATACATTGGAATGAGACGATTAGTAATTTTTTCTGTTTGGTAAGAAAATGGAATTGGAGGATCGTCACTTTCCTGTATTTCTGTTTTTGAAAGATCGATACTATTGAAATCAATTCGTGGCGGGGTTCCAGTTTTCAATCTACCAGCTATGAATCCAAGAGAAACCAAAGATTCGGTGACTCCTTTTGCTGGTGCTTCGCCAAATCGTCCTCCACTACGATGCTTCTCGCCTGTATGCATTAATCCATTGAGAAAAGTTCCAGCACAAAGAATCAATGAAACACATAAAATTTCATACCCTAAAAACGTTCTGATTTTTTTTATCTTTCCATTTGTTGCGATTATATCAGATACAGAGTCTTCAAGAACATCAAGGTTGATCTGATTTAGTACACGCCGTTGTGCTTCGCGAGAATACCATTCTCTATCGTTTTGACAACGGGGAGACCAAACAGCTGGACCTTTGGAAGTATTCAACATCTTAAATTGAATTCCAGTAGCGTCTGCAATCTTCCCCATTTCCCCACCGAGTGCATCTATTTCTCTTACAAGATGTCCCTTTGCTGTTCCTCCAATAGCTGGATTGCAGGACATTCTTCCAATGGCATCTGCTTTTAGTGAAATTAGCAATGTTGAGCATCCCATGCGTGAAGAAGCCAAAGACGCCTCAATACCTGCATGTCCGCCACCAACTACAATAACGTCATATTTCAATTTTGGGATACTGACTACCATAATGTTTCACGTGAAACGTTATTTACCGATACAGAATTTTGAAAAAATGTTGTTTAGAATATCATCAGGAGTTGTAAGTCCGATAATTTCTCCAAGATAGTTAAGTGCTTCATGCAAGTCAACGGCGATAAATTCCCCACTCATGCCGTTAACAATTGAATCTTTAGCTCTTTGCAATGACTTTTTGGCGTTTTCAAGCGCCTGTTTGTGGCGTAAATTAGTTATTATGATTGAACTTACAGAAGAGTCATGGTGAGGTAATGCAGTGTCTACCAGTAGTTTTTTTAATGCCTGAATACCCTCGTGTGTAACACATGAAATTTCAATAACTCTCTTATCGGCAAAGAATTGTGGATTAAATTCTTTACTTTTGATATCAATCTTATTAATTACAAAAATTTCATGCGATCGGCTATTAAATGATGCTGAAATGTCGTTATACCATTTTGCTTCTTCAAAAGTATGTAGAATTGATGAATCAACAATGAATAACACTATGTCAGCATTTTGTAACTTTGCTATTGTGCGTTTAATCCCCTCCTGTTCTATTACATCGTTTGATTCACGTAGTCCGGCCGTATCAATAAATATAAACTCTAATCCTTCCAGAATAATACTTTCTTCTATTGTATCTCTTGTTGTGCCAGGAATATCACTAACTATTGCTCTTTCTTCCTCCAGCAGAATGTTAAGAAGGCTTGACTTTCCTGCGTTTGGCCTTCCTACAAGGGCAACCTTTACTCCCTCTTTTGCCAGCTTACCTTCGGAATAACTTTCAATCATTGATGTTATTTTTGACTCTATCGATTCCAGTTTTGTTAACGACTCATCTTTTTGTGCAAGCTCAATGCCTTCTTGTGAAAAATCTAATTCAAGTTCAAGTAGCGAACATAAGTTTAAGAGTTGAGTGCGTAAATCGTTTATGTGTTTGGATAATTTTCCACTGAGCTGTTCTAAAGATGCTCTATGGGATTTCTCTGATTTGGAGTGGATAATATCAGCGACTGCCTCAGCTTGTGTTAGGTCTAACTTCCCATTGAGAAAAGCGCGGTACGTAAATTCACCAGGTAATGCGGGGCGGGCACCTGCGCTATATAGTTCATTAAGCACTTTTTGAGAAAGAAAATATCCACCGTGTAAACTTATTTCTACTACATCTTCTCCAGTGTACGAATGTGGATTTCGAAACACAGTTACTAATGCAGTGTCTAGAATAACAGAGTCGCTACCACAAATTTTTCCAAAATGAACCGTGTGAGAAGAAGCTTCTTCTATTTTTACCCTACCACTAAATAATGAGTCAACAATAGAAAACGCTAGCTTCCCACTTACTCGTATAACGGCTATACCACCAATACCAACTGCTGTTGCTAGTGCGGCAATAGTATCTTTTGAATTATAAGGTAAACTCATACCAAATTTTTTTCTAAAGTACGAAAAATTTGCTTGACTTCAGTACAGAAAATTTTATCTTGAATATGTGCAATGACGCAGTAGTTATTCACAGTTCATCAAAAGAATGTCCGCAAACAAACAACATCGCAGAAACTATGTAAAGCGCGTAGGCGTTCGTGTCGTTTCTGTGCCTGTTAACCTCCTTCCGCTTGGCGGCATTATTATTCTTTTGGGAATTACTTTTGCGATTCTACGCCTATTGATTATCGGCTAAGAACGCGCAGAGGTTACTCCCAAAACAACACATCACAAATAATTACCACACACAACAAGTGAGAATGTAAATCAGGGCGTAACCTCTCATGACGAGGTTGTGTAACTAATTTTATCTCATTTAGGTGCTTTATGACTCAACATGGTTCTTCTCAGCGATTAATGACTGGTGCCGAAATTTTTGTACGATCACTAATCGAAGAAAATGTAGAAATAGTTTTCGGGTATCCGGGTGGCGCTGTTATCGGCATTTATGATGCTCTTCACGACATTTCCGACATTAAACATATACTTACCCGTCACGAGCAAGGTGCTGTACATGCCGCTGAAGGATATGCAAAAGCAAGTGGTAAACCGGGAGTTGCCCTTGTTACATCTGGACCAGGAGCAACAAATACGGTTACCGGTATTGCCGATGCATATATGGATTCAATTCCCATCATTGTCTTTACTGGACAAGTACCGTTGAAATTAATTGGTAACGATGCATTTCAGGAAGCGGATATCGTTGGTATTACACGACCCATCACAAAGCATAACTACCTTGTGCGGGATGTTAACGAACTTGCATCTACAATCAAAGAAGCATTTTATGTTGCCACTACCGGAAGACCGGGGCCGGTTCTTGTCGATTTGCCGAAAGACGTAATGGCGTCGAGAACATATTTCCATTACCCCAAGACAGTGAAGTTACGATCATATCAGCCGCATTACGAAGGACATCAAAAACAGTTAACAAAAGCGGTGGAGTTAATCGCAAAATCGAAACGGCCGGTGTTGTATGTCGGCGGCGGTACGATTTTGTCGAATGCATCGGATGAATTAAGAAAATTTGCTTTTAAGACACGGATTCCCGTTACCACAACATTACATGGTTTGGGTGCATTTCCTGAAACAGATGAATTATCACTTGGCATGTTAGGAATGCATGGAACATGGTATTCAAACACGGCGGTACACTACAGCGATCTACTGATAGCCGTCGGTGCACGATTTGATGATCGCGTAACAGGTAAAACCGATGCATTCGCCCCCGAGGCAAAAAAAATTCACATTGACATCGATCCATCAAATATCAGCAAGAATGTAAAAGTAGATGTACCGATTGTTGGTGATGTCAAAAGAGTACTGCAGCAGTTGTTACCAATGGTGCATACACTCGATACAAGGGATTGGATTCAAACAATTAAAACGTGGAAAGAAGAACATCCACTGCGATACAAAAATGGAAAATACATCCGTATGCAGTATGTCATTCAAAAAATTTCTGAACTGACGAAGGGAAATGCGGTAATGGTCAGCGATGTTGGACAACACCAGATGTGGATGGCGCAGTTTTTTTCTTATGTACATCCACGCACGCATTTAACTTCCGGCGGACTCGGCACAATGGGCTTTTCACTTCCGGCCGCAATGGGTGCAGCGTTTGCACGAAAGGATTTGCCGATTATTTCCATCAGTGGGGATGGAGGAATACAAATGAATATTCAAGAGTTGGCTACAATCAGAGAAAACAATGTTCCGGTAAAAATTATTATTCTCAACAACGGGTACCTTGGCATGGTGCGTCAGTGGCAGGAATTGTTCTGGCGCAAGCGCTATTCACATGTAGAAATGTTTGGACCGGATTATGTGAAACTTGCGGAGGCGTATGGCATTCCGGCATATCGGGCAACATTGACGGAAGAGGTAGAAGGTGTTGTCAGCAAACTTCTTTCAACCGATGGCCCTGTGCTTGCAGAATTCAAAGTAGTAAAAGAAGATAATGTGTATCCAATGATTCCCGCAGGGCAAACATATAATGAAATAATGGATGTGCCTGATGATGAACTCTCTTCTATTGAAGATGAGCAAGAATCAGAACTTGAACTTGTGACAACCACAAAAGGATAACATGGGTACAGCATCTGAACAATTAAAAGAGCAACAAGCGCACAAGCATACAATTTCTATTCTCTTGGAAAATAAATTTGGCGCACTGAATCGCGTTGCAGGAATGTTTTCAGCGAAAGGATATAACCTCGAATCCATCACCGTTGGTCCAACGGAAGATGAAAGCGTCTCTCGAATGACAATTGTAACCCGCGGTGACGATGCTATTATTGAACAAATTATCAAGCAATTGAACAAGCTAATTGATACGCTCAAAGTTGTTGACCTGACGTATGAAAGTTTTATGGAGCGCGAATTAGCGCTGATTAAAGTGAGCACAACGCCGCAAACACGTTCTGAGATAATGCAAATCGTAGAAATTTTTCAGGCAAAAATTATCGATATCAGCCATAAAACAGTTACAGTGGAAGCAACCGGTAGCGGACAAAAAGTGGACGCGATTATTAAAATGCTGAAACCATTTCACATCAAAGAACTCGCGCGTACCGGTCGCGTGGCTTTAAAACGTGAATTTGTAGGAGATGTGTAACCATGGATGAGTATCATCAGCAATTTCCTTTATACGACCCTCGCTTTGAGCATGATGCGTGCGGTATGGGATTTATTGCATGCATTGATGGCAAGAAAACAAATCGTGTTTTGAAACTTGCCATTAAAGGTGTCTGTAATGTAACACACCGCGGAGCCGTGGATGCTGATGAGCAAACAGGGGATGGAGCGGGAATTTTGACGCAAATTCCTCACAACGTTTTTAGAAAAGAAATTGCCGGATTGTCTTCGATGATTTCGCGGGACGAAGAGTTGGGAGTAGGAGTATTTTTCTTTCCGCGCGAGAATGATGCTATTATACAGTGCAAAACGCTTGTTGAAACAATTATTCGTTCACGCAATCTGCGATTGCTGATGTGGAGAACAGTTCCAACCGACTCATATTTTCTCGGAGAGAAAGCGGCGGCAACACAGCCGACGATTGTTCATTTGTTGGTCGGAAAACCCAACGGGTTGTCGGATGACGACTATGAACGTCTTCTCTACATCACACGAAAAGAAATTGAACAGACTGCAAGAAGAGAGCAGTTGTCATTTTATGTCGCTTCATTTTCTTCACGTACTATCGTCTATAAAGGTCTTGTTACCCCAGCGGCACTTGATAAATTCTACATCGATTTGCAACATCCTGAGTACGAAACAGCACTTGCTATTTTTCATCAACGGTTCAGCACCAACACATTTCCCAAATGGGAACTGGCACATCCGTTTCGCATGCTAGCGCATAATGGGGAAATCAACACCATTCAGGGAAATCGAAACTGGACGAAAGCGCGTGAAGCCGAATTGACTTCCGAAATTTGGGGAAACGACATCAAGTATATCAAACCAATTCTACAGGAAGGGGGAAGTGATTCTGCCAATCTGGATAATGCATTGGAAGTTTTAACGATGTCCGGCAGAAATATCTTGCATGCCATGTTGATGCTTGTTCCCGAAGCGTGGTCTTCATCATACCGCGTAGAACCGTTTGTGCGTGGTTTTTTTGAATACCACGAATGTTTCAGCGAGCCGTGGGATGGACCAGCAGCGCTCGTTTTTACTGATGGAAAAATTGTTGCCGCTTCACTCGATCGCAACGGATTGCGTCCCGCTCGCTACAAAGTTACAGAGGATGGTTTGGTTATCCTGTCATCAGAGGTGGGAGCAGTTGATGTTGACGATGCAAAAGTAATTCGCAAAGGCAAACTTGGTCCCGGACAGATGATTGCCGTTGATACTGAAAACAACGTGCTGATGCGTGATTATGAGATAAAGAAAAAACTTTCACTTCAACAGCCGTATAGCGAATGGGTGAAACACAATCTGTATCGGCTTAACGAGCACATTACCAGTCAAGAAAAATCAACATCGCAGTACAATACCGAACAACTGCTTCGCCTTCAACTTTGTAACGGGTACAGCGCAGAAGAATTGCAGTTAATTTTTACGCCGATGATCGAGGAAGCAAAAGAACCAATTGGTTCAATGGGAGATGACGCTTCGATTGCTGTATTGTCCCGTCAGCCAAAACTGCTTTCATCGTACTTCCGCCAGCAGTTTGCGCAAGTGACAAATCCTCCAATAGATCCGATTCGGGAAAAATCAGTGATGTCTTTGACAGGAAAGCTTGGTCATCGTCGCAACTGGTTTGGCGAAACACCGGAACACGCAAAACTGGTACACATCAATTCTCCCTTTTTATTCGACAATGAACTCGAAGCGCTGCGAACAATTGATGATAAGAGTTTTCAAACCAGCACTATCTCTATTCTTTTTCCGGTGAGTGAAGGAGTTTTGGGTGCAGAACGACGACTGCGCGAAATCTGCGCAGAAGCAGAACATGCCGCAGACGAAGGAAAGTATCTCGTCATTCTTTCGGACAAAGGAATTGATGAACATTATGCGCCGTTGCCGATGCTTCTTGCGGTTGGCGCAGTGCATAACCATTTAATTCGAACGCAAAAGCGATTGAAATTAAGTGTCGTGACCGAAACCGCTGAAGCACGTGAACTTCACCACTTTGCCACGCTCATCGGCTATGGTGTGAATGCAATTAATCCATATCTCGCATTGCAAACAATCCGCAAGATTGTTGAATCCAAAGGGGAAAGCGAAGAAGCAGTCGAAAAAGCGTTTAAAAATTACAAAACAGCCATTGAAGCGGGCATTCTAAAAACGATGGCGAAGATGGGCATTGCTCTTGTCGGCAGTTATCGCGGCGCGCAAATTTTTGAAGCATTAGGGTTAAGCAAAGAAGTTGTCGATCAGTATTTTAGCGGTACGCCTACACGCATTGGCGGGTTAGGGTTGAAAGAAATTATTGAAGAAGCAATCGAACGACACCGTGTAGCGTTTGCGGAAGAAAATAAAGTGTTACCAGATCGAGGTGAATACAAATTCAAAAAGAATGGCGAAGCGCATGCATGGTCACCGGATTCACTTCGCGCAATGCAACAGTTTAGAAAAAATTCGTCAAAAGAAAATTACAAACATCTTGCCAAAGCGTTGGACGAACATGATCCAATTACGTTGAAAGATTTGTTGCAGGTGAAGTCAACTCGTCCATCAATTCCGTTGGAAGAAGTTGAACCCGCTGAAGAAATTATGAAGCGATTTACAACAGCGGCAATGTCGCTTGGCGCTCTTTCACCCGAAACGCACGAAACAATTGCGATAGCAATGAATCGCATCGGAGGAAAAAGCAACAGCGGCGAAGGAGGGGAAGATCCGGCACGATATAAAACCTTGCCGAACGGCGATTCTGCAAACAGCGCTATTAAACAGGTCGCGTCTGCACGTTTTGGCGTAACGGCAGAATATCTTGCCAGCGCAAAAGAACTTGAGATTAAAATGGCGCAGGGAGCAAAACCGGGTGAAGGGGGACAACTACCGGCTCACAAAGTATCTCCGCTGATTGCGCGCCTGCGAAAATCAATGCCCGGCATTCAGCTGATTTCTCCGCCGCCGCATCACGATATTTATTCCATTGAAGACCTTGCGCAGTTAATTTATGATTTGAAGCAGGCGAATCCACGTGCAAAAATTTGTGTGAAGTTGGTGAGCGAGGCAGGTGTGGGAACCATTGCAGCTGGTGTGGCAAAAGCTGGCGCTGATGTGATTTTAATTTCCGGACACGAAGGAGGAACGGGCGCATCGCCATGGAGTTCTATTAAAAGCGCAGGTAGTTGCTGGGAACTTGGCGTTGCTGAAGCGCACCAGGTGCTCACATTAAACGGACTGCGCACACGTGTTACCTTACGTACAGACGGCGGATTTAAGACCGGACGCGATATTCTCATCGGTGCAATGCTTGGAGCAGAAGAATTTAATTTTGGAACGGCAGCGCTGATTGCTATCGGATGTAAATACGTGCGACAATGCCACTTGAACACTTGTCCTGTTGGTATTGCAACACAGGATGAAATTCTCCGCAAAAAGTTTGAAGGAAATCCTGATCAACTTGTGTCGTATCTGCGTGCAGTGGCGGAAGATGTACGCGAACAGCTTGCCGCGCTTGGCTATTCGTCGCTTAATGATATTATCGGTCAGACTCATTTGTTAGAACAACGTCAAATTCCGAATCATCCTAAAGCGAATACAGTTGATCTTTCTGCTCTCATTGCTCCGCCCGATACACGGATAGAGCAACAGCGAAGAATTTATCAACGAAGCGAACGCACTGCTAAGCCGCTCGACGATATTATTTTAATCGATGTCAAAGATGCAATTCGGGATAAACAACCGATAAAGAAAACATACACCATCAGAAATACTAATCGTTCAGTCGGGACAAAACTTTCCGGGCAGATTGCCTATCAATACGGAGACGCAGGCCTGCCCGACGGCACGATTGATCTGACATTCAAAGGAAGCGCCGGGCAAAGTTTTGGCGCGTTTCTGGTCAACGGCGTTCGTTTAACGCTTATCGGAGAGTCGAACGATTATGTTGGCAAAGGAATGTGTGGTGGCGAAATTATCATTATGCCGGCGGTAAAAAAAGAACTCGCGGCGCAGAATGTTATTGTTGGAAATACGGTATTGTACGGCGCTACCGGCGGTCGGGCTTTCATTAACGGCCGTGCTGGTGAGCGATTCTGTGTGCGTAACAGTGGCGCGCTTGCAGTGGTGGAAGGTGTTGGCGACCACGGATGCGAGTATATGACCAACGGAACAGTTGTTATTCTCGGCACTGTCGGAAAGAATTTCGGCGCGGGGATGACTGGTGGTGTTGCTTATGTCTTTGATGCCGATGGCAATTTCAAAGAACGTGTGAACAAACAATTGGTTACGCTGCATCGCCTGCACGATGAAGAAGATGAGAAATTTCTTCAATCGCTCATTTACCAACATCTTGAATTAACCGATAGTTTTCGCGCTGACGAATTATTGAAAGGGTGGAAAGATTTTCGTTTCAATTTCTGGAAAGTGATACCAACAGCGCTACTTCAAAAGAAAAAAGAGACAAACGATGCGCTGGACGTTGCAAAAGAAGAAGAAGGAAACGAGAGCGAAGTGAAAAAGTAAAAAACAGAAAATTCAAAATGTCTTAACACTATAGACTCAATCACTCAGGAGAAATACATGGCAAGAATAGATTTCGGCGGAGTTATCGAAGAAGTCGTTACCCGCGAAGAATATCCATTAGCAAAAGCAAAAGAGTTTTTAAAAAACGAAGTAATTGCAGTTATCGGCTACGGTCCGCAAGGGTATGGTCAGTCGCTCAACCTGCGCGATAACGGTATTAACGTAATTGTCGGTCAACGCAAAGGAGGAAAAGGATGGGAGGATGCCATTCGAGATGGCTGGGTAGAAGGGAAAACACTCTTTTCCAATATTGAAGAGGCGATTCAACGAGCAACTATTGTTCAATATCTGCTTTCCGATTCCGGACAAAAACAACAATGGAATGTTGTAAAACAACATTTGAAGAAAGGACAAGCGCTGTACTTTTCGCACGGATTTTCTGTTGTCTTCAAAGATCAAACAGGCGTTGTTCCTCCACCGGATGTAGATGTTATTCTCGTCGCTCCAAAAGGAAGTGGACGCACAGTGCGCTCCAATTATCTTGAAGGGAGCGGTATCAATGCAAGTTTCGCTGTCTTTCAGGATGCAACCGGAAAAGCGCGTGAACGAGCCATTGCCTGCGGTATTGCTATCGGGTCAGGATATCTTTTTCCCACAACATTTGAGAAAGAAGTATTGAGTGATCTGACGGGCGAGAGAGGTGTGTTAATGGGTGCCATTGCCGGACTGATGAAGGCGCAGTATGATGTTCTCCGCGCTATGGGACATTCGCCAAGCGAGGCATTCAACGAAACCGTTGAGGAAGCAACACAAAGTTTATATCCACTCATCGGCAAATATGGAATGGATTGGATGTTTGCGGCTTGTTCTGTTACCGCACAACGAGGCGCGCTCGATTGGGCAAAACGATTTGAAGCAGTCAACAAGCCACTGTTCGAATTACTCTACCGCGATGTGCAAAATGGCGTTGAAACCAAACGTGTGTTGGATTCAACCAGCGCGCCAAACTACCGCGAAACATTGCAGAAAGAATTAGACGAATGGAAAAATTCCGAGATGTGGAGAGCAGGAGCCGCAGTCAGAAGTCTGCGCCCTGAAAATTGGAAGAAATAACACTTAAGGATGAAAAAAGAAGAATGAAATAATCAACGGTGAATTTCATACATCATTCTTCATCATTCACATTTCATCATGGCAAATAAAATCTTTACATACGACACTACGCTCCGCGATGGCACACAGGGAGAAGAAGTCTCTTTTTCCGCTGAAGACAAAGTGAAAATCGCAAAGCGGCTCGATGCTTTCGGCATTGATTACATTGAAGGAGGATGGCCCGGCTCTAATCCAAAGGATATGGAGTTCTTCGAGCGTATTCGTTCTGTGAAATTGCATCACGCAAAAGTTGCCGCATTTGGCAGCACTCGCCGCGCAAAGAATCGCGTCGAAGAGGATGCGAACATCAAAGCGTTGCTCGACGCGCAAACACCGGTCGTAACTATTTTTGGCAAAACATGGCTGTTGCATGTGAAAGAAGCATTGCAGATTACAGAAGAGGAAAATCTTGAATTGATTTCTGATTCTGTCGCATATCTGAAGAAACATGGCAAAGAAGTAGTGTACGACGCAGAGCATTTCTTTGATGGCTTCAAAACAGATAAAGAGTATGCCATCAAAACGCTTCGTGCCGCCGAACAAGCAGGCGCGGATGTGATTGTGTTGTGTGATACTAATGGTGGAACGATGCCATGGGAAATTTCCGAATGCGTCGAAGAAGTGAAAAAACATATTCACACACCAATTGGTATTCATGCGCATAATGATTGTGAACTTGGTGTTGCTAACACACTTGCCGCCGTTCAGCACGGTGCAGTACATGTGCAGGGAACCATCAATGGATTCGGCGAGCGGTGCGGCAATGCAAACCTCTGTTCTATCATTCCGAATTTGCAATTGAAGATGGGCTTTGATGTTGTTGGCAGTGCGTTGAAAAAGTTGACCGAACTTTCCCGCTATGTTAGCGAACTCGCAAATCTCAAGCACCGCAAAAATCTTCCCTATGTTGGTGAAAGCGCATTTGCCCACAAAGGAGGTGTTCACGTTAGCGCGGTGATGAAAACGCCGAAAACATATGAACACATTGAGCCGGAAACTGTTGGCAATGTTCGCCGCGTGCTCATTTCCGATCTTTCAGGAAAAAGCAACGTTCTTTATAAGGCAGCGGAATTAGGACTACCCATTGATGAAAAATCTCCTGCGGCACAGAAAATAGTGGAAGAAATTAAAGAGATGGAACATTATGGCTACTACTTTGAAGATGCCGAAGGCTCGTTTGAATTGCTGGTCAAGAAACACACCGGTGAGATGACAAAGTTATTTGAATTAGAACGATTCAAAATCAGCATTCATAAAGATTCAGACGAGAAAGAAGCGCGCAGTGAAGCGTTGATAAAAGTACGCGTAGGAAATGAAACAGAAATTACCGCAGCAGAAGGAAATGGTCCGGTAAATGCGTTGGACAAAGCGCTGCGCAAAGCCCTCGAACGATTTTATCCGCAGTTGAAAGATATTCAATTAACTGATTACAAAGTGCGTGTCCTCGATTCGCAACATGCCACAGCAGCAAAAGTACGTGTCCTCATTGAAACAAAAAACGGCACCTCATCGTGGAACACCGTCGGCGTTTCCTCCGATGTTGTGGAAGCAAGTTGGAAAGCGTTAGTGGACAGCATTACATACCATTTACTGAAAGTGCAATAAACAACTATGATTATAGTCCTAAAACCGGGAACCAAAAACGAAGAATACAACCACGTCATTGAGCGTGTGGTTGAATATGGTTTCAAACCACACCCTATTGTTGGCGAAGAACGTACCGTCATTGCCTGTGTTGGTGATGAGCGAGACAAAGCGCAATTACAACAACTCGAATCACTCGAGTACGTTGAAAGCGTTCTGCCCATTCTCAAACCGTTCAAACTGGCGAGCAAAGAAACAAAGCCGCGCACAATTGTCAAAGTAGGAAATGTCGAAATAGGAAATTCGCAGTTTGTGGTGATGGCGGGACCATGTTCGGTTGAAACGCGCGAACAAATTTTATTGTGTGCGGAAGAAGTGAAAAAAGCAGGAGCACACATTCTTCGCGGTGGCGCATTTAAACCGAGAACGTCACCGTACTCTTTTCAGGGTTTGGAAGAAGAAGGATTAAAACTTCTTGCCGAAGCGCGGGAAAAAACCGGTTTGCCTGTGGTAACGGAAGTGATTCAACCGGGCGACGTTGAGTTGATTGAGCAATATGCCGATATGTTTCAAATTGGTGCGCGCAATATGCAAAATTTTGCATTGCTAAAAGAAGTTGGCAGAGCGAAGAAGCCAGTACTGTTGAAACGTGGCATGTCGAGTACGTATAAAGAACTCTTGATGTCTGCCGAATACATCATGTCGCAGGGAAACTACAATGTTGTGCTGTGCGAGCGTGGCATTCGCACCTTTGAAGATTACACGCGCAACACATTTGATCTTACCGCAGTGCCGGCGCTGAAAGAACTTTCGCATCTGCCGGTCATTGTTGATCCGAGCCACGGCACAGGAGTGCGAAGTTTAATTCCGCCAATGGCAAAAGCGGCAATTCCTGTTGGCGCTGATGGACTTATCATTGAAGTTCATCCGAACCCTGAAAAAGCATTTTCCGACGGCGCACAATCGCTCACGCCCGATCAGTTCGCTGTGCTTATGAACGATCTCAGACGATACGCGCCGCTAGAGAATAAACATATCTAGCACTGCTGTTGTTGTTAAACAATACCTGCTAGTTGGTTACCGAGTCTGACATACAAAACAATTTTTTTGAGACAACTATGACCGATCGAGTATATATCTTTGATACTACGCTGCGCGATGGCGAACAATCGCCCGGCTGCAGTATGAACTTCAACGAAAAAATTCGTATGGCGCGGCAGTTAGAACGGCTTCAGGTTGATGTGATTGAAGCAGGATTTCCGATTGCCAGCGAAGGAGATTTTGAATCGGTGAAGGAGATCGCTAAACAAATACGTACGTGTACAATTGCCGCGTTAAGTCGCGCGAACAAAGGGGATATTGACCGTGCGTGGGAGGCGTTGAAGTACGCCGCAAAGCCGCGTATTCATACATTCATTGCCACATCGGATATTCATTTAAAATACAAGTTGAAAAAATCGCGCGAGGAAGTGCTGGATGCCGCCGTCAAAGCCGTCCGTCTTGCAAAATCGTACTGCGATGATGTCGAATTTTCCTGCGAAGATGCTTCCCGCAGTGATATAGATTATCTGTGTCAAATTGTAGAAGCAGTCATTGCAGAAGGTGCAACCGTCATTAACATTCCCGATACTGTCGGTTATGCTATTCCGAATGAGTACGGCGCAATCATCAAAGCGCTCATCGAACGCGTTCCGAACATCAGCAGAGTTGTACTCAGCGCACATTGCCACAACGATCTTGGTATGGCAGTCGCCAATTCTCTTGCCGCTGTTATGAATGGCGCTCGTCAAATCGAATGTACAGTCAACGGCATCGGCGAACGGGCAGGTAATGCATCGCTGGAAGAAATAGTGATGGCAATCCGCACGCGCTCGGAAGTGTTGAAAGTTCATACGAATGTTAATACGGAAGAAATATACAAGTCGAGTAAACTATTGGTGTCATTAACAGGTATGCACATCCAACGCAACAAAGCCATTGTTGGCGATAATGCGTTTGCGCACGAGGCAGGAATTCATCAGGATGGCATGTTGAAAAATTCGCTCACATACGAAATTATGACGCCGCAAAGTGTTGGCATTAAACATAGCACACTGGTGCTTGGTAAACACAGCGGAAGGCATGCGCTGAAGCAACGCTACGCAGAACTTGGCTACAATCTTACGGCAGAAGAATTGGAGCGAACGTATGCTATTTTTACAAAACTTGCTGATGAAAAGAAGCAAATTTTTGATGATGATCTGATTGCAATTCTTCAGGACGAACCTTCTAATCTCGACGAAACATATAAACTCGAAACATTTCAGGTAACCAGCGGATTGAATCTTGTTCCTACTGCTACGGTTGGACTAAAAAAGGGAAACGAGTTTTATCAGGATTCTGCTACCGGCGATGGACCGGTTGATGCGGCATATCGCGCCATCGAACGAATTACCGGCATTAGTGCGGAATTGCTCGACTACTCTATTAAATCCGTTGCGTGGGGACGCGATGCAATAGGAGAAGTGTTTGTAAAAATTGCCATTGACGGATATGTTTTCAATGGACGTTCTGCCAGCACCGATGTTATTACCGGAAGTGTGAAAGCATATTTGAATGCTATTAACCACGCTGTGAGCGCGCGGTACAGAAAAGAACAGGATTCTTCTGTTCGTCAGGAAGCACAAGCGGTGTGAAACAGAACTTGTAAGGCCATATGAAATGTGCGGTTTGGTTGCACAGGTTTTTATCCGTGCTTATAGTTTCATCATTCATCATCAAAGGTAAATATTTTTATGGGAATGACTATTACAGAAAAAATTCTTGCAAAACATTCCGGTAAATCTGTTGTTCAACCGGGAGACAATGTATGGGTTAATGTTGATGTGTTAATGACGCACGATGTTTGCGGTCCGGGAACATTTGCTATTTTCAAACGCGAATTCGGGAACGATGCGAAAGTGTGGGATCGGGAGAAAGTCGTCGTCATTCCCGACCACTATATTTTTACTAAAGATATCCATGCAAACCGCAACATCCAGATTCTACGCGATTTCGTGAAAGAGCAAAACCTTCCACATTACTACGATGTTGGCACGTCGCGTTACAAGGGAGTTTGTCATGTAGCGATGCCAGAAGAAGGGTTTACCCGTCCGGGCGAAGTTTTGTTCGGGACGGATTCTCATACATGCACAGCGGGAGCTTTTGGGGAATTTGCTACCGGCATTGGCAATACTGATGCGGCGTTTGTTCTTGGCACAGGAAAATTGTGGGTGAAAGTGCCGGAGACCATGAAATTTATTTTCGAAGGAGAGATGCCAAAGTATTTAATGGCAAAAGACCTCATTCTTGCCGTCATCGGAACAATTGGTGTTGATGGCGCGACGTACCGTGCGATGGAGTTTTGCGGTTCTACCGTTGATGCAATGACAATGGAAGACCGGATGACACTGTGTAACATGGTTATTGAAGCAGGAGGAAAAAATGGAATTTGTGCACCAGATAAAACGACGTTTGAGTATGTTCGTGCCCGTACTAACAAGGAGTTTGAAGCATTCTACAATGATGAAGATGCGAAATATCATTCGGTGTATCGCTTCAATGTAAAAGACATTGAGCCGACGGTAGCAAAACCACATTCGCCGGATAATAAAGCCACAGTAAGCGAGGTTGCAGGAACAAAACTGGATCGTGCATACATCGGCAGTTGTACCGGTGGAAAAATTTCCGACTTCATTGCGGCGGCAGAAGTGATGTACGGCGAAAAAGTGAAGATTGATACGTTTATCGTTCCGGCGACTACCGAAGTGGCAAATCAGATCAAGACGATAAAAGTGAAAGATAAAACCGTCATGCAAATTTTTGAAGAAGCGGGCTGTCGCATTGGTGATTCGTCATGCGCTGCCTGTCTTGGCGGTCCGTCTGATACATTCGGACGGTTAAACGGCGCGGAAGTGTGTATTTCGTCAACGAACAGAAATTTTCCGGGTCGCATGGGATCGAAAAAATCGCAAGTCTATCTCGCTTCGCCGTACACCGTAGCGGCATCAGCGGTGAAAGGAGTGATAACACATCCGAGAGAGTTTTTTAACTGAGCCAAACTTGCCACATCTTTAAGATTTGACAAGTTTTTGCTTCAAACAAAGTTACTGTTCCGTTGATATTTTTCCTGTATATTTAAACGCATCCGTGTGAAGGTTGTGAATCTACAGTAAGATTACCATGTGATACATCTCTGAAATCTTGAAGATTTCGGGGATGTTGATATTCAAAAATCTTACAAAGGTTCTAACCATCACAAGGTTTTTACTGAAACAGTACAGGAAACATATGCGCTGGTATATTCGATCAAAGATTCACAAAGCAACAGTAACGGAAGCAGATATCAATTACGTCGGCAGTATTACCATTGACGAGGAGTTAATTGAAAAATCCGGACTGAGTGAAGGAGAGAAAGTACTTGTAACCAGCAATTCGTCCGGGGCGCGGCTCGAAACCTATGTTATTAAAGGAGCGCGCGGTTCTGGAGTGATTTGCATGAATGGTGCGGCGGCTCACTTAATTAAAGAAGGGGAGGAAATTATCATCATGGGATTTGAGTTGTCGGAAACACCAATTAAACCGACGATGATCCTCGTTGATAAAAATAATAAGTTTGTTCAGTATTTGTAAATGAGGAGTATGCACCGTCAACAACCTTCAGAGGTGATGGATACTCTGAAGGTTTTTTATTTTCATAGCTACCAATGTATATTTTTTTGAAAGAGGAATTATGAAAGCAATTATCACAGGCAAAGCTTTTGTTCTTGGTAACGATATTGATACCGACCAAATTATTCCGGCGGCGCATCTTGTGTATAAACTCGATGACCCGGATGAGAAAAAAAATTATGGACGATACGCATTTTCCGGCGTGCCGATTGAGCAATCCGGATTGCCGCATGGTAACATTCCCTTCATCAAAGAAGGGGAGTGGCAGAGCGAATACACCATTGTCATCGCCGGTAAAAATTTCGGATGTGGTTCTTCGCGCGAGCATGCGCCTTTTGCGTTGCAGGTAGCCGGTATTGAAGCCATTGTTGCAGAAAGTTACGCGCGTATTTTCTATCGCAATGCCATTGATGGTGCGTTTGTAGCTCCCTTCGAGACCTCTCAGCGCCTCTCGCAGGAAATATGTACGGGAGATGAAGTAGAATTAGATACAACCGCTGGCATATTGAAAAACCATACGCAAAACAAAGAATACAAACTCAACTCGCTGGGAGATGTGGAACATATTCTCCGTGCCGGCGGAATATTTGAGTATGCCCGGAAATCAGGGTTGTTATCAAAAACGTAATTCGCACAATCTTACAATATTTATTGAATGAGAAGAACGATGTTAAATAAAACAATTGCTATTATCGGTGCTGGAAATATGGGCGCCTCGCTCATCCGCGGGATATTGAATGCGCAATTGACATCGGCAAAAAAAATTTACGCCAGCGGTACACGCATGGAAAAACTGGAGAAATTGAAATCCGATTATGGGGTCAATATCACCACAAACAACAAAGAAGCCGCACGCCATGCCGACATTGTTATCTTGTGTGTAAAAGCAGTCGTAATTCGTAGCGTGTTGGAAGAAATGCATGAAGTATTGCACGACAATCAATTTATCATTTCCATTGCCGCCGGCGTTACTACCGATTCGATGGAAAGAATAGTTGGGAAAAACATTCCTATTGTTCGCGCCATGCCGAATATCGCTTCTACCGTAGGACTCGGTGCCACTGCCATTTCATTTGGTAAACATGTGCATGTTAAACAGCACGATATTGCAATCAAAATTTTTGAGGCAGTCGGCGAAGTTGTTGTGGTTGGTGAACAACATCTGGATGCAGTCACTGGTCTCAGCGGTAGTGGTCCTGCGTACATTTACATGGTTATTGAAGCGTTGATTGATGGTGGTGTAAAAATGGGGTTGCCGCGTGATATTTCAACGAAACTTGCCATTCAAACTGTTCTCGGTTCTGCAACATTGGTGAAAGAATCGAATGTTCACCCGGCAATTTTGCGCGATCAGGTCACAACACCTGGCGGTACGACAATTAATGCCATCCACGAACTCGAATCGCATGGCTTGCGCTCTATGTTGATTGATGCAGTAGCAACGGCAACGATTCGATCAAGAGAACTATCAGAACTCATCAACAAATAACAACCACGAATTCACAAATTTTAATGGAAAAAACAATCACAGTCATTTCCGGCGACGGTATAGGACCAGAAGTTGTTGCCGGTGCGCTTCAGGTTCTCGAAGTCATTGCAAAAAAATTCAATCACACATTTAATTACCAACACGCTCTTGCCGGAGGTGCCGCGCTGGATGCGAAAGGAGTTCCTCTTCCAGACGAAACATTGAAGAGGTGCAAAGAAAGCGATGCCGTCCTTCTTGGTGCAGTCGGTGGACCAAAATGGGATTCCAATCCACAACAGTTGAAACCGGAACGCGCCTTACTCGGACTGCGTAAAGAACTGGGATTGTATGCCAACATTCGTCCGGCAAAAATTTATTCTGCGCTGGTTGATGCGTCAACGTTGAAAAAAGATGTTGTTGAAGGCGTGGATATTGTTGTGGTGCGCGAGTTGACGGGAGGATTGTATTTCGGCAAGCCAAGCGGAATTGAACAACGAAACGGGGAAGAGGTTGGATTTAATACCATGATATACTCAGAATCTGAAATTCGCCGAATAGCAATCTCTGCTTTTGAAATAGCACGAAAACGAAAAAAGAAAGTGTGTTCAGTCGATAAAGCAAACATTCTTGAAACATCACAACTGTGGCGGAAAGTCGTTACTGATGTTGGAACGAATTATCCCGACGTCGAACTCTCTCATATGTATGTTGATAACTGCTCAATGCAGTTGATTCGCAATCCCAAACAGTTCGATGTCATCGTAACGGAAAATATGTTCGGCGATATTCTCAGCGATGAGGCGGCAATGCTCACCGGATCTATCGGAATGCTTGCTTCGGCGTCACTTGGCGGCACGGTTGCGTTATATGAACCAGTGCACGGCAGCGCGCCGGATATTGCAGGACAGAACAAAGCAAATCCGATAGCAACAATTGCGTCTGTGGCAATGATGTTGAAGTATTCATTTCATCTTTCAACTGAATCGCAGGCAATTGAACATGCAATTGAAAATACATTGAGTAAAGGATTTCGGACAGGAGATATTTTTACAGAAGGGATGACGTTGCTTGGAACAAAAGAAATGGCACAGAAAATTTGTGAACACATTGAATATGCTAATGCGTGATGCCAGATGACAGATACAGTTTGTATTGTTATACGGTATCCGGAATTCTCTAAGGAGTCAGAGAAGTTATGCTAACAATGAAATTTGGCGGAACATCGGTTGGTGATGTTCCACGATTACAGGAAGTAGTTTCCATTGTTAAACAATTTTTGGGAGAACAGCCGGTTGTTGTTGCATCGGCGATGGGTGGTGTAACAAACACCTTGCTCGATACAGCGAAGAAAGCAGTTGAACGAAAAAACGGTGAAGTACATCTTGCCGTAACAGCGCTACGCGACAAACATATCCATATTGCCCATGAATTGGTAAAGGATAACCGCCGTCGCGCGCAACTAATCAAAGAACAACAAGCGGTATTAGATGAACTCGCCCAACTCTATCATGGCATTGCGTTGTTAAAAGAACTTTCTCCTCGCTCGCTCGATGCGATTGCCGCATTTGGCGAACTTCTTTCCTGCCGGCAAATCGCTGCGATTTTAGAGGAGCAGAATATCAAGTCGCAGTTTATTGATGCCCGCACCATTATTCGTACCGATAATCATTTCGGAGAAGCAGCGGTTGATTTTGAGTATTCAAACAAAGCCATTTATGAAACGATTGTACCCCTGGTGGAGAAAGGTGTTGTGCCGGTGGTGACCGGTTTCATCGCATCGACAGAAGATGGAATTACTACTACCATTGGACGGAGCGGCTCGGATTACACCGGTTCAATTGTCGGTGCGGCTATTAACAGTAGAGAAATTTGGATTTGGACAGATGTCGATGGTGTAATGACTGCCGACCCTCGTGTGGTGAAAACTGCACAAGTGTTGTCAGAAATTTCATATCGCGAAGCGGCAGAAATGAGTTACTTTGGAGCAAAAGTGATTCATCCGAAAACAATGGTGCCGGCAATTGCAAAAAAAATTCCGATTCGTATCAAAAATACTTTTAATCCTTCTCATCCCGGTACGTTAATTTCATCGTCATCGGGTGCAAATGGTCATCCTGTGAAGACGGTGACTTCGATTGACAATCTTGCCGTGATTGCTATTGAGGGGAATGGGATGATTGGTGTGCCGGGCGTTTCCGGAAGAATTTTTTCAGCGCTTGCCCGCGCGCAGGTGAATGTTATGATGATCTCGCAAGCATCATCTGAACACAACGTCTGTATCATTGTGCCCCAGAAAGATAGTCACAAAGGGGTGAGCGTACTGCGGGATGAATTCAGTGTTGATATTGCCAAAAAAATTATTGATGATGTGTCGGTCAAAGAACCGGTGTCCATTATTGCCGTTGTTGGCGAAGGAATGATTGGGACAAAAGGAATTGCCGGAAAGACATTTGATGCCGTAGCAAAAGCAGATGTCAACATCATTGCCATTGCGCAAGGATCGTCGGAACTGAATATCTCATTTGTCGTTGAACAACCAGATTCCACAAAAGCCGTGCAAGCGGTGCATGACGCGTTTTATCATTGAATGAAACACGAAGGGAAATATCGAAGGATCAATTGTTCGTACTATGATCAGCTGGAAGCGTTTGCTACACAACGAATGCGAAGTGCGATCTCGTACGAAGACACTAACGGAACACAGAGTGCGGAAGGAATCATTGTTGACCTGTTTGCAAAAGATGGCGCAGAATACTTACAACTCGATAATGGAACGGTTATTCGTCTTGATTATCTTCACTCAGTGAACGGAATTCCGGTGAACTATGCCTGCTGAACCGATTTCTCTATTACAAAGTATTTCTTCAAAAAAAACGTATCCGCTCGATGACATTCGCTTCACTTCCGATGATGGCGAACTATTGGATGTTGTACATGACCTTGAGCGACTCAAAAAACAATACAATATTTCACAAGAATATTTTTTGAACAAACGCGCACATCTCAACAAGCAACCGAGCGGCGGAGTGTGGCACTTCAAGGAACTTGTACTACCAGAGATACACGATAATCAGATTGTTTCGAGACAGGAAGGAAATACTCGCCTGCATCGTAGTAAAAAAATTTCCTCGTGGCTCGGATTGAATAAAGAAAAATTCTTCTTAAAACATGAAGGTGAAAATCCGACTGGTTCGTTTAAAGACCGTGGAATGACCGTTGCAATAACAATGGCAAGGTATCTCAACCGAAGAGCAGTCACTTGTGCTTCAACGGGAAACACTTCTGCCTCGCTTGCCGCTTATGCATCGGAAGCAGAGTTAACGGGAATCGTGTTGATTCCGAAAGGAAATGTTGCCGTCGGAAAAATTTCACAGGCGCTGGCGTACGGCGCCAAAACGCTGGTTGTCAACGGTGATTTTGACGACTGCATGAGACTCATTCGTGAAGCGCAGGAAAAACTTTCCGCCTATCCGCTCAATTCCATTAACCCATTTCGTTTGGAAGGTCAAAAGACAATTATTTGGGAAATACTCTTGCAAATGAATTGGAAAGTTCCGGACTGGATTGTTTTTCCCGGAGGAAATCTTGGTAATACCAGCGCATTTGGGAAAGCGGTGTATGAAGCGTACCAGTTGAAGCTCATAGACCACATGCCGCGTTTTGCCGTCATTCAGGCGGAAGGGGCAAGTCCGTTTTACAAAGCATTCAAACATAATTTTGTGGAATTAATACCAGAGAAAGCGGAGACAATTGCAACCGCGATTAAAATTGGCGAGCCCGTGAATTATCCGAAAGCTGTTCGTTCATTAAAATGGACAAACGGTATTGTTGAATCTGTTACTGATGAAGAAATTCTTGAAGCAAAAGCGCTTGTTGATGCGGCTGGGATCGGCGCAGAACCGGCTTCCTGTGCTACTGTTGCCGGAATAAAAAAATTGATTTCGCGAGGAGAAATAAAAACAGGCGAAACCGTTGTCGGCATTTTAACAGGAAATATGTTGAAAGACCCGCAGGTCATTGTTGATTATCACTTTAAACAGAAAACAGCGCTTGCTAATCCGCCTCAGGAGATAGATGCGAGTATTGATGAGGTGAAAAAGTTTCTCTAATTACAGAATTACACTATTGTCAAAATTAGATATTGATAATCTTGCAATCTTGAACATCTTGCGAATGTTGAAAATAAAAATTCCCTGTTCTACTTCTAACTTAGGTCCGGGATTCGATACGCTCGGCTTGGCGTTGAATCGTTATTTATATATCGCTGTTGATGCAGCAGAATCAGTAACAATCACTGTTGAAGGAAACGGCAAAGAACATATCGCTACTGATGAATCCAACCTTGTTATCTGCGGGATGAAAGCAGTCGCGAAAAAACTCGGGAAGGAACTTCCGGCGTTTCATCTTCATTTGAAAAATGAAATCCCTGCCTACGGCGGACTTGGTGGCAGCGGCGCGGCAATTGCCGGTGGAATTTTCCTTGCAAATGAATTATTGAAAGGAAATCTTTCATGCGACGAGATGCTCAACATTGCAGTGGAAATCGAGGGGCATCCGGACAATGTGTCTGCCGCGCTTTTCGGCGGATTGACGATTAACTGTTACAACAGCGATGGCAACGTACACTGTCGTAGCGTAAAGATTACCAAACCACTCTTCGTCGTTACCTGCTCACCACATTTTCAGGTGCACACCAAACAGGCACGCAAACTTTTACCAGACCACATTCTACTGAAAGATGCCGTTACAAATATTGAGAATACCGCTTCACTTGTTGCCGCATTGATGAGCGGCGATTTTGATGCCTTGCGGTATACTACTGCCGATAGACTTCACGAACAATACCGTTCAACGCTGATTCCCGGATACAACGATGTGAAAAAAGCAGCGTTAAATGCCGGGGCATTGTCGTTCAACATCAGCGGTGCCGGCCCGACGGTGTTTGCGTTTGCCGTGAAGAATGAAGAGGAAATCGGTAATGCAATGAAGAGCGCATTTTTACAACACGGACAGCAATCGTCTGTAGAAGTGATGAGCGTTGATAACGACGGCATGAAAGTTATAGTTTGATACAGTGAAAATATTCACTATTTCGCTGTTGACAATAGCGTGGATCATACGGTGTGAAATTTTACCGCCCGTGATATTCAGGATAAAATTCCCTCACTCTCTTTTCCTCCTGTTCGGCTTCAACAAACCGTCCCAATTTTTTCAGCAGCATTGCTCTGTAGCGATGACATTCGCCGGCAAGATAAGAGTCCGGAAAAGATTGTGCCGAGCGCGTGAAGAGAGCATACGCTTTTTGCAGGGATGCGGAATCGTTCTTGCTCATCAATATATTGGCCTCTTCATAATCTTCTTTCCATTTCAACGCAACAGGATTCATCCGTTGAGATTCTTGTAATGAAAAAAACGTGGTTGGGAAATTTGCGGAATCTTTTGGCAGAATAGCGGCAATTGGTTGTTGGAAAAAATTTTCAATTGCTTCAGCGTACGCCCGCGCTTCGTTTTCATTATGTGTGGTTTGTTTCAAACGTTGTTCTTCAGCAGGGTTGGTAAAAAATGATGCTTCTGCAATAACCCCCGGAATGCCGTACGAGCGGCGCAATACAGCAGCGCCAGCTTCGGGAAAAATCGCATAATCAGAAACAATGCTGATTGGCGTTTCAGTACGGTACAAGTGTTTCAAAAAACTTTGCGCAAGATGTTTGGCTAACGCAACACCGGCTTTGTTTTCTGACGCGAGTCCATGAAAATAGATAATTGGGAAATTGACTGAAGAATCAGCCGTAGCATTGTGGTGAATGGAAATAAAAAGGTTTGCCATGTTATCAACAGCAAGTTTTGCCCGGTCAGCGAGCGCAACAGTTGTGTCTTTTGTACGCGTCAGCAAAACCGTCGCACCTTTTTCTTCAAGAAGATTTTTAAGTATCACTGCAACACGAAGATTGATCCATTCTTCCCGTTCTCCGGTAGGTCCCTGACGATAACTGTCTGTTGTGGCGGTACCTCCGTGTCCCGGATCGATAACAATAATTTTTCCGGCAAGAGATGAGGGATGGTGTTCTGACCATGTACCCGACGGAGAACAGAGTGTAAGGGATACAACAATAGTAATGATGTGAAATGTAGATTGAAAAAACATGGTTAGTAGGCGCAGAACAGCGTTGGGATGTTCTGCAACTTAACTCTTCAACAACTTTTCCACTACATCCAGCGGAGTTATACCATCTGCTTCTGCGTTAAAGTTGGTAATAATGCGGTGGCGTAGAACAGAAACTGCAACCGCGCGCACGTCATCAATATCTGGGGTGTATTTGCCGTTCAGTATGGCGCGAGTTTTTGCGCCAAGAATAAGATATTGCGATGCGCGTGGTCCCGCACCCCATGTTAACCAATCTCTAATAAACTGTGGCGCCTGCGGATTTTTAGGACGAGTTTTTGAAACCAGTTGAACGGCAAATTCAACAACAGAATCGGCAACCGGAACACGTCGCACCAAATCTTGATACTCAATAATATCATCAGCAGTTAAAACATGCTGTAACGTTGGCGAGTACAACCCCGTGGTTGATTTTACAATTTGTAATTCTTCCTGGAAGGAAGGATAATCCAACCACAAGTTGAACATAAAACGGTCAAGTTGCGCCTCAGGAAGCGGATACGTTCCTTCCTGCTCAATCGGATTTTGAGTTGCAAGAACGAAGAATGGTTCATCGAGTGTGTAAGTTTTTCCCGCTGCGGTTACTTTATGTTCCTGCATTGCTTCGAGCAACGCCGCCTGAGTTTTTGGCGGTGTGCGATTGATTTCATCTGCGAGTACGATGTTTGCAAAAACAGGACCTTGCACGAATTTAAACATCTTCCCACCACTCTTTTTATCTTCTTCAATAATCTCTGTTCCGGTAATGTCACTCGGCATCAAATCCGGTGTGAATTGAATACGGTTGAAATTCAAATCGAGCACATCGGCAAGCGTTTTGATGAGAAGCGTTTTCGCCAGTCCTGGTACGCCGATCAGTAAACAATGTCCGCGTGAAAGCAGGGAGATGAACAACTGTTCAATAATTGCATCCTGACCGACAATAACTTTGGCAATTTCTGTTTTAATTTCGTGGTATGATTGGTTGAGTGAACGGACTGCTTCAACGTCAGAACGTTTCGGTTTTAGTTCGGAGGTAGTTGTTTGTTTAGCCACAATATATTCCTTTGTTAATCATAGAGGTACACGTGTTCATCAGCGCCCAGAGCGGTTCTTCTACCGCACCTTGCTTGATTGTGAATTAGCAGAAACTTGTTTGAAAATGCAACCGACAATCATCTGCGTGCCAGCCATTCGCGGGGATTTTGTTTTTCTTTTTCGCTCCACAATTCAAAATGCACCATATCTCCGGAAACAGATCCGCCGCTACGTGCAATGATGGTTCCTTCTTTTACTTTTTGTCCTTGCACTACCAGCATTTCGTCCAAGTGGGCATACACAGTACGGTAACCATGGCCATGATTGACGATAATTAAATTTCCGTACGATGGCAGCCAGTGAACGAGTGCGATTTCACCATCGGCGATAACGCGAACCGGAGATTCATCTTTCGTTGCAATATCAATGCCGGTATTTGTGGTGATAGTTTTCATAACGGGATGTATCTGATTACCAAATTCGGCGATAACTTTTCCTCCTACAACGGGCCACATCAATGTTCCTTTTCGTTCACTTAACGGACGAAATTCTACCGCAACGGTTCTATCTTCGAGGATATACTCTTTTTCTCGTTGTTCCTCCTGTCTCTTTGCCAATTCAATTTCTTTTTCCTTCTCCAGCACTTTTTCGCGGTCATTCTTTTTTTTGAGTTCAGCAAGTTCGCGTTCTCGTTGAAGTTGTGCTTGTCGTTCCCGTTCGCGTTGGGCGGCGCGTTCCCGAGCCAGACGTTCTCTGCGTTCCCGCGCTTCGCGTTCTGCTTTTTCTTTCCGTATTCGTTCTTGTTCAATTAACGTAGCAATAAGATTTTCCAATGCTTTCGCCGCCGCCACTTTTCGTTGCAGTTCATGTTTAATCTGCGTTTTATCCCGGCGTATAGCGCTCAGTGTGCGTTTACGTTGCTCTTTTGTTTTATTGAGAGAGTTTTCTTCCTTCAACTTTTCTGAAATCAACTGTTGCTCTGTTGAAAGTTTTTCCTGCAGCGCGCTGTGTTCCAGTTCAATTTGCTCTTTCTTTGCAAGAATTTTGGCAAGGTCTTTTCGTCGCTGGTCTGAAAATCGTTTCAGGTATTCAATACGGATATACAGTTGATTAATCGAATTTGACGATAAGAGAGTTTCAAGGTCGTACACTTTTCCGTACTTGTACACCGATGTAACATACTTGGCATAGTGAGAGCGGAGAAACTCAAGTTGACGTTGTAATAACGTAATAGTAAGCAGGGAAGAGTCAATCGAGAGACGTATGTTTTTTTCTTCTTGTCGCAACTCTGCCAGCAACTGACGGACGAGGTTGGCTTTCTTTTCGATGTTGTCCAGTCGCTCCAACGTTACCTTTTCTTTTTTGTCAGTTTGCTGTAATCGCTCTTCGTACCGTTCAATTTCTGCCCGTAGTTTACGCAACTGCTGATTACGTTGTTTAATATCCGTCTGCGCTTGTGCGCTTAGCAACCACAGACAACACAACAACAGTATCAGACAATATAAACGCATTAGTTGATGGAAATTTGTTCAACATCGTTGGGATAAGAAATGGATAACGAAGAAAGCGGTGTGTTGATGCTGACTTCGTCAAAATAAAATTCCACAACAGTAGAACGACTGGGAATGCGAATGCGAGCCATTTCCGGTTGCCAGCCGCCATTGTTCGATGGCGTATATGAGTACCATTCTTCCCACCACAAAGCGCCATCAGGCCCGTAGGTTTGTACTTTTGAAATTTTCATTGATTGGAGATCAACGAAAAATGTTACGGAATAATCATGTCTCGTGAATTGAAGCACGTAGTCTTTTGATGTCACGTAAAAACTATCCGGCGCTGTTAACGTGTTGTTAAATTTCCGTACGCCGCTTACGGCGTCAATCAACACTTCAGCTTCAATCTCCGACAGAAAAGGAAATGCCTGCAACCCCTTTTTTGCATCACCGGTGTACACAGTGTTGGTGAGTGCATTGTAAGCAATAAAACGATTGTGAGTGAACAATGCACGTCCAATGGTGATTCCGAACGGACCTTCTACTGCAATACGCATACTGTCGGCATCGTGTGATTTTCTGACGGCAATTTCAAAACCGGCGCTTTGCGATAGATGTGGTGTTTCGATGTTCATCGACCCAACCGCGCTGAAAGTTTGAATGGATGAAGATTGAGCATTGACAGCAGCGATAATATCTACCGCGTTAAGAACGTTATCAACGGTTGCCGTTTCTCGTACGGAGGAACAGCCGGTAATCATTCCAAGAAAAACAGCAAGAAGTATTTTACAGCGGGCAGTCACAATGTTCCCCGTTCAAGTTTGGCGCGCAATGCTGCATTTTTTTGATCTTTTTCGAGAGCCCGTTGCCAATATTTTTTTGCTTCCTCCAGACGTTCTAATTTTGCATAGACATCGCCCAAATGTTCCAGCACTACAGCGCTGGCATCTCCTAAATCCACTGCTTTTTGAATATATGGCAATGCTTCCTCATAACGTCCGAGTTGATATAAAATCCAACCGTAGGTGTCGAGGTACGAAGAATTGGTTGAATCCTTTTCCAGCGAACGCTTGGACATTTTCATCGCACGGTCAAGTTGCTGTTTCCGTTCTGAAAGACTGTACGCATAGTTATTCAATACCAGTGCATGATCGGGATCGATGCGAAGCGCGCGTTCGTATGCTGAATCGGATTCCGCATGCATCTGTAATGCATCGTATGTTAAGCCGAGCGAAGAAAGGACATTGATGTCGTTTGGGTTCAATTCGTACGCGCGTTCAAGAGCAACGCGTGAGTCGTTGTTCATACCGGCGCGGTTATAGGCAATGCCCAATAACAGATGAATTCGGAAATCATCCGGCACGTACGTTTTCGCTTTGTTCATAATGCGAATGACTTCCTGAAAATCTTGTCGGTCGAAATACAGCCACCCCAACTGCCACCACGAATCGGCATTCCAATTTGCCGATGTTGTTGCTTTGTTAAGGTACACTTCTGCGAGTGAATCTTTTTTCGTTTGACGGTACAACACGCCGAGATACAAATATGACCGCCAATCTGAAGGGTATTGTTCTTCAAATTTCCTGAAAACCGAAATGGCATCATCAATGAGCGAAGAATCTTTCAGCGTCTGTGAAAAGAATGCCAGTCCGATTCGGAAATGCAGGTCAGGATCAAGAGAATCGGCGGCGAGAATAATGTCCATTTCTTTGCGGGCAGAGTTCCAGTTATTTTGTTGCAGGTAAATATCCACCAACGTGGCCCGAACAAAATAGTTATCGGGATTTTTTTCGAGCACATCGTTGACAATTGCGGTCGCCTTATCATATTGCTTCAGCCGCAAATACATATCGGCAAGATTTTGTTGAACGACGATATTGCCGGGATCGAGTTTCAGCATTTGCTCGAATGCATCAGCGGCTTTATCGTACCGTTGCAACATTGAATTCAACTGCGCTATTTGCAACAATACATCCCACGATGGTCCTTGGCGAGTAACAATCCGCTCATACAAGTGCAACGATTCGAATGGTCGGCTTCTTTGCAACAGTTGGGCTAGTGTATAGAGCGCATTGACGTGATTTGAATCGAGAGCTAAAATTGAACGATAAGTTGACACAGCGTTATCAAATTGCCCCGCTTGGATATAAATTTGTGCAAGCAGCTCGCGGTAATCAATCTTACTCGAATCTAATTTCACTGCCTCGAGCGCATATTCGGCGGCGGGAACCAACCGTTTGAGCATAAAGTAATTTTTTGCAAGTGCGTAGTATATTGCCGCATCTTTATCGTAGCGCAGTGCCTCCTGATAATCGAGAATGGCATCGGCATATTGTCCTTTGCTTTCTTTTACAGAGCCGTCGATGAATAACCGCATTGCTGCCGACCGGTTTTCCTTTTGTTGTTCGGCAGAAATTTTTGGTTCACGTTGTTCTTGAGCAATGTTGTCGGATGATGAACAACCGCTGATAAGAAGAATAATCAATGCCGCCGCGATACCTGCACGGAAAATGTTCATAGTGTTGAATGCTCCTTCACGAGAAGTCAATGATAGTAACGCCGAGCGTCTGCTCGGCGAGGACAACATCGTTCCTGTTCTGAAATCACCCATCGAAATGATGTAGAGGTTTCTGCTTCAAATATATCAAAACTGTGTCGGACTAACAATTAGACAATAAAAAAGGCGGTATGTTCCCGCCGCAATGTGTTGTAAAAATCCCCGAAGTATTTAAGACTTCGGGGATTTGCACGTTATTTTCTGCTGTTCAGTTTCGACAGCAACCGTAAGATTTCAATGTAGAGCCAAATCAATGTTACCATCAGTCCAAATGCTGCGTACCATTCCATAAATTTTGGTGCGCCGCTTTCAGCTCCTTTTTCAATAAAGTCAAAGTCTAGCACAAGGTTTAACGCAGCAATTATAACGACTACAAGACTGAATCCGATGCCGATTAGGCCGTTTTCGTGAATATAGGGAATTGTTGTTCCGAAGAAACTCAATATCCATCCTACAAGATAAATGAGTGCAATGCCGCCGGTTGCCGCAAACACACCGAGTTTGAAATTTTCTGTTGCCTTGATGACGCCGGATTTGTAGGCAAGTAATAAACTACCAGCGGTGCCGAAGGTAAGAGCCACCGCTTGAATCACAATGTTTGGATAGAGAGCTTCGAGCATTGCAGAAATTCCGCCGAGAGCGAATCCTTCCAGTACTGCATACAGCGGCGCGGTAACTGGCGCCCAGGTTTTTTTGAAAACAGTAACAAACGCAACAATCAATCCGCCGATGATGCCAATCAGCATCCATGATGAAAGGGATTCGGCATTTCCTTCCATAAATAAACTCCAGGTGTATGCTGCACCGGCAATCAATAATAAAAGCATAACAGCGGTTTTGTTCACCGTACCGTTGATAGTCATCGCATCAACAGCGCTGACCGTTCCTACATCTTGAAATGTTCTGCTGTTAAGCGCAGGATTTGCAGTTCGCATCATAGCAAGTTCCTCCTTCATTAGTTAGCGAAGCAACATCATTTTTTTTGTTTCAGTAAAATCTTCTGTTTGGAGACGGTACATATACATTCCCGAGGCAACATCTTCATCGGCTTCGTTGCGTCCATCCCACGACACGGTGTACGAACCAGCGGGTAATTCGGTGTGAAGCAACGTGCGTACGAGGGAACCCTTGGCATCGTAAATGTGTATTGTTGCCAATCCTTCTGATGCGAGCCGGAAAGAAATTGTTGTTGTCGGATTGAATGGGTTGGGGTAATTCGGCAAAAGTCCGGCGTTGTTTGGAATGTGTTGCCGCTGCTCTGCAATTCCGGTTGGCGAAACGGTGTACTTATAGACCGAATCGCCGATAGCGTACGCAACCGCTGGTGAAACAATTCTGAAACGATTGATGCGTCGTCCGATGCCGAGCGGGCTCCACGACTCTCCGCCGTTGGTTGTTTGGTACATAAGAATTGAACTGTATCCGCCAATCCAACCAAGCGTGTCATTGATGAATCCCATTCCTTGTACGAAGTAATAACTGTTGGAAAACAGTTTTTCACTCCATGTATTTCCGCCATCAGTAGTTTTTAGAAAGTAGATTGGCGTTTGAGAATTGCGTTGAAGAGACACATATCCCACCATGCGCGATGGAAATTGTATTTTCCAACACCATTCACCTTTGCGCGCTGTTCTGAATTTTTCCGTCCATGTCTGGCCGCCGTCGGTTGTAAAAAGAACAATGCCGCTTGAACTATCGTGGGTGGTGTGCGTTAATCCGACGCAAAAGCCGGTGTCACGCGAAAAGAAATACACATCAATCAAACCTGCGGCATACTGATTCATATCCTTTGCAATCCATGTTGCGCCGCGGTCTGTTGTTCTGTAAAACCACGCTGGTCCGCGAACACGCCCCACGGCGTTGATGATGGAATCGTTGAAGACATGCATACCACAAAACCCACGTTTAATTGTTCCGCTGGAAAGTTGATGTTCAGGTGTCCACGAAAAGCCGCCATCGGTTGTTTTGTACAAGATAACAGTATCGGTCGAACTTGTGTTATTGGGGTCACCGAATCCTAATGCGCCTGCATATCCGTTGAGTGAATCGAAAAAACCGATTGATCGCCAGTGTGTTTTGTTGGTTTTATCTATCATTTTTGTCCAGAGCAAACCGCCGTTGGTAGTGCGGTGAATTTGCCCAACGCCGTTGGCAATCCAACCAAGATTTTCGTTCAGGAAAAAACCGTCGTTGTTTCTTGATGAAGGGGAAGGAAAAAAGCTTGTTTTCTTCCATGTTCCTACACCTTGCCCAAAAAGACAAGAAAAAGCCAGCAGAGAGAAAAAGAAAAGTTTCATAGGGTATTGATTAGTGATTGGGGCGAAAGCAACTCCTTAACAGTACGAAAAATAAAACTTTTCTCCAACTCTTGAGTAGAGAGTAAAAAACACCTATACTCACCTCAGCGGTTTATAACACACTATTTTTCCATTTAATTATAGAGGTCTTATGAAAACCATGTTCAAACAATTTGTTGTTGTCATCCTCATTGCTTCGATGGCAATAATGTCAGTTGGATGTTATGGATCGTTCAACCTGACGAAAAAAGTATATAACTGGAACGGCTCGATGGAGGGGAAATGGGTGCAGGAATTGGTATTTCTTGTGCTGAATATCGTACCGGTTTATGGCGTGGCAGCGTGGATTGATGTAGTGATTCTCAACTCCATCGAATTTTGGACAGGAAAAAATCCAATGGCATCGACTATCATGTCAGACGATGGAACTACCGTAACGTTCAACAGCGAAAACAACTCAATGACAATCAGTTATGCCGATAAGTCGTTTGTTGTAGCTAAAGAAAACGGAAAAGCAGTAGTTAAAGATGCAGCGGGTAATGTGCTAGCTATTATGGAATCCAATGCAGAGGGCGGAATGACGCTGAGAGATGTCAACGGAAAGGTGCTGACCACATATTCCGCCGATGAAGTGAACAAGATGCTGGCGAATAAGTGACAATCAATCGATTTCGTTTCTCAACTTCAGACTTACAGCACATCCCCGAACTCTTCAAGATTTCGGGGATGTGTGGATTACAACATTCCCCATCGCTTTCGTAGAAACCATTCCGCAGCAAAAAACAATACAATGAAGGACAGGTACATCGGACGATTCCACAATTCATATTCGCTGGTGTGAATGCGTTGCTGTGGTTGCATCTCGGGACGAGACAACAGAGTTTGTGCCAATGAATCAAATTGTGTTGCATCAACATACCTGCCGCCTGATTTCGACGCTATTTGCTGCAGCAACGGCTTGTGTAATTTTGTTTCGGCAAATTCAAGCGATTGCTCGCCAACAGAAAATCTTCCCGACACAGAAGCCAGCGTGTCGCCGTTGAGGAGTGAAACAGCGCGGTACAGATACTCACCCTCATTTAATGGCGCTGTCGCTCCTTCATATCTGCCAAAGCCGAGTGAACGCAAGGCAAACGTTGTTACTTGCTCTCCGCTGAGCGAGCTTACTCGTATCTGTACTTCTGCATTTTCAAGCGGTTGTAAATTTTCGTTGTACGCCTGACCGGTAAATTCTATCGGCTCTCCTTGTGAGAATAAATCGTTCGCAGGTTCCACTTTCAGCCGCGCATCCCGTTCTCGCGTGGCAAGCCATCGCACGACAGAGGAAAACCATACATCAAATACGCCCCGCGTTTCATCGCTTGCTCCGGCAAGTAGTTTCCAACGCTGAATGCCGTACCCCAACAACGCTAATGACTTTCCAACAGTTTGCTGTGTCGATAGAGTCCGAATGACGAGTAATGGATTTTGCAACTCCACCCCTTGAATTTTTATTCTCATCAATATCTGTGCTTCAGGTTTTGCTGAGTATGATTGAAATGAAGAGTATATCGGCGGAAATTTCTCCCATGAAAAAAGAGGAAACCGCTCTGCATCGATGTTCACCAATGTATGATACTTATACTGTGGCGCTACATAGGGAATAACCAGATGTTCTTCTGTTCTACTAACTGCAACGGTGAATGGCAACACGGTTTCAAGATCGCGTACTTTCAGCAGATCGAGTGTTCTGCTAGCGATAAAGAATAGTGAAACAGGCCGCGTCTGCACTGCGTGAACAATTGTTTGCAGTGTTTGCGCAGGTGTTGCCTGGGTCGGGTATCCGATAAGAATAACACAATCTGCTAATAGTAATGTTTGTGACAATGTTATTCCGTCGGTGCGTGGTTTCAATTCGCCGGAAGGAAGTTGCAGAAATAACTGCGCGGCAATATTCTTGTCGCTGTTAAGTGATTGCATGACAGTTGCAACATCGGGACTTGGGGATCCCGCTACAACCACTATGTTGATTTTGCTTTTCAAGATTTTAATAAGTGTAGAACGGCTGTTGTTTTTGGTGTTGATTTCGCCTTCAAGCGCAGAAACGCGGAGTGTTAATTTCTTCACACCGTCAGATTTTGGCGTATAAGAAAATTGGACCGGCGTTTCACTCACACCGTCTTCAGAGGAGGGAAGCGTAACAATCTTCTCATCAATTTTTTTTCCATCTTCCATGAGCGACACAGTAACTCGAGACGAAGCAACGCCAGTGGATTTTATTGTTGCATCAATAGGAAGAGATGCGTCAACATATCCAATAGAATTTGCAAGTATTCGTGAGAGAGAAATATCCCGTTGCTCCGACGAATCACCGACGCCGACTGTATAGATGGGTATACGTGATTGTTCGGCTACGTAGAGCGGATTTGAGCCGGCATTGTAATTACCATCAGAAACAAGAATGATTGATTGGAGAACCGCTGGTGTTTCTTTAATAACAGTTTGCAGTGCGGAAGAGATATTGGTTGAACTTCCTTCCATCCGCAGTGAATCTCGATGCAGGGGAGCGGCGGCGTACGAAAATTTATAGAGTTGCAGCGCCGTTTGCGATTGCAACGCATTGAATGCATTACCCCACAGGAGCGAGCGAACAATCGAGTCGCGACTGCCAGCATTGTCTCTGTGCGTCATGCTGAGCGAATTGTCAATGAGCAATGCGACGGCAGGACGTTCTTCACGGGAAGATGATAATGTCAGAAGCGGTTCGAACACCGCAAGGAGCGCAAGCGTGAAAGCAAGCGAGCGAAGGGAAATCAGCGCATATCTCTGCGAGCGCGACACCACCGGCACGGTGTGACGGTACATGTACACCGACAGCGCTACAGCCGCGACTACAGAAAGAAGAACAACAACCAGCGATGCATGAAATGAAAGATTCATGCAGTAAATGTACAATAAAAATTCCCAAGACCAAGAAGAAGAAAATAAAAAAAACTCCAATGGTTTTTATCTCGTTCCCAAATTCCTATTGGGGAACGCATTCTTGTTACAACTCCGTTTTACAGTTGCAGATGCGATGCTGAGCATCGCTTCTTAACGTTCCCTACGAGACGTTGGGAACGAGAGGAAAATGAGTGGTAGTTAATTAGAAGCTATCGTTTTCCTATTGCTACAATTGCTTGCCTTGATATTCCACCTACTGCTATCACCAGATTTCCCCGTATAGCAACCCTTCCCCAATAGCCGTCTGGTAAATAAGTAACTGCTTGATGATTGTACCACGACACACCATTGTATGATAACACAAGACCAAAGGCGCCGACAACAACTATATTGTTGAGATTATCTCCACGAACTGATGCCTTGTAATATGGCGGCAACGACGTATTACGAGTCCATAGAGAGCTAGTGCTGCGTTGCACATAAAAACCATCTCCTGCAACACAATAATATCGGTTAGGAACAAACCATACCGTCGCTAACGACCACGATAAGCCGCTATCTGATTGTGTCGTTACATTTTGTTGACTAATTTTCAACAACCTTTTTCCAATATTGTGACTTATGTCTGAAGCAATACAAAGAATTTCATATTCCTGTTTTTTTGCATTATACGCTCCCCAAATGTCATTTATCGGCAGACTCGTCCCGCTCTCAATCCGCTGCCACCTCGTCCCATCGTAGTGGGCAATGGCCCCGTTGTTTCCTACAGCATAGATGTTCGAAGAAGATGAACCCCAAAGTTTATCAACATATTCACCAGCCAAAAGCACTGTGTTGACTACCTGATGAATCCTCAAAAACTGGGATTGACCATCCCACCAAAATACATCTGCGTCAGCAAACCATATGTTGCTATTAGAAAACGCAAAGATACCCCGAGGTCTAACTAGTGAAGGGGACGCGACTCCAGGATACTGGGCAAACAGCTTCCGTAGCGTCCAGGTTTGACCATTCCATATCGCTAAACCATAAGGTGTTGGGTCCCAATTCCCCGCACTATCTCGCTTGTAAATCTCCCCCACAGCGTATGCGAGCGTGTCGCTAATAATCGCCACATCGTACAGCACGCTGCCGCCGCCATCGCCCAGTGTATCAATCTGCCAGGTAAAGTTGTGGCTGGTGGTGTCCATGGTGGTCACCTGCACTGCCTGGCTGGAGTCGGTAACAGTTGTGCCCGTGAACCGATAGGCTTTGTAGGTGTAACTGCGCTTAGGAAGTAAGCCTTCATCAATCAGTAGTGAGTCGGTAGTAGTCAGTCGCAAAGTTTGCACACGCTGTCCGTCACGTGTCAGAAGAATAGAATCAGTTGTGGTTTGGGTGAGCGTTACTTTCAGCCATGCTTCGGTGCAACTGGCATCAAGCGCTTCAAGCTCAATGGAGCGGACATACACAGGCGGTTGGGGCGGAGCGTTCTCTTTACAACTGAGAAAAATCAGCGCAAGAGCCATTGCGAAAAATGTTTTGCTCATACCATCTCCTTAACAAAAGGGTGTGGGGGTCTTCTTATAGGTACTTATAGTATTTTCGCCTCGCGTTTTAGAGCGTAAAAGAGAAAAAATGAAAAAATTTTTTCTCCCCCCAAAATTTTCAATGGAGTAGGCACGGACGCCCGTCCGTGCATATTGTTTGTTGGACGGATAGGCATCCGTCCCTACAAAAAATGCGGCTGGTGTTGTTTGTAAATATGGCTCGCCTGTTAACGAGATTCAAGCTGTGAAGACAGGTGTTAACGTTAAGAACGTGGTAATTGATGGACTTGAATAAATAACAAAAGGCGGACACTGTTGCCCGCCTTTTGTATTAGCTTGTAGGACAAGATAGTATCTTGTCCTACAAAGAAGTAATCTACGGTCGGTCGCCGTATTTCATATTTCACTCTTCCACATCCCATTTTGTCCACACAATAATTTTTGAAACACCCTTTTCCGCCAGCAAAACAGACCTTCTCTCTACAGTTTATCAATAAAGATTGGGAGTGAGAGGAACGGGATGTTGGGAATAAGAAAAAATCTATCAAACAGCAAGCTGCAAGCGCTTACCACTCTCGCGTTTCTCCCAACTTCAACACCCAGTAGTCACTGCGCGAAAGGTTACGTGCATTCACAGCGTCGTATAATTTTTTCGGCGGTTCGTCCATTGGTTCGTCGGTCATTGCAAATGTACCCCAATGGATAGCAAGCATTTTTTTTCCGCGTACATCAAGGTTGGTTTGTACGGCTTCGTCCGGATTCATGTGCACCGGCTTCATTAACTGGCGTGGTTCATAGGCGCCAATTGGGATCATGGTTAAATCGAATGGACCAAACCTTTTACCGATATTTGCCGGGTGCGAACAATATCCCGAGTCGCCGCCGAAGTACATTCTTTTCTTTCCCAGTACTACCCACGAACACCACAGTGTTTGATTCCGATCGTTAATCCATCGTCCGGAAAAATGCTGTGCCGGAGTGCAAATAATTTTTAATCCGTTGAATGTTCCACCTTCCCACCAGTCGTACTCTTCAATGTTGCGGATGCCTCGTTCTTCAAACCAATCGCGCACTCGCAAGGGAACATAGTACGTTGCGTTGGGAAATCTGTCGGCGAGCTCTTCAATTGATGATTCATCGAGATGGTCGTAGTGGTTGTGTGAAATGAGAACAATGTCAATAGGAGGAAGTTTATCAATCGTTACCCCGGGAGCGGAAACACGGGGAATGCCAACCAATTTCATCGGACCAATTTTTTCCGCCCAAACAGGGTCAGTGAGAATATTTTTTCCTTCCATTTGTATCAGCACGGTGGAATGGCCAATCCATGTAACAGTGTACGGTTTGTTTTCGTTGAAAATAGATCCGTCATGTACCTCGCGTGGAATATCGACATTGGGCTTTGAAGAAAAAACGTTACCGAATTTTTTAACAATCCACGGAGCCATTTCTGTAAAACCAGCTTCCGCGAATTCGGGATCAGTATTGATGAATCCATTTTCAGTATGATGGGGAGGGCGAGAAGAACGAACTTGCGCAGATGCTGAGAGCGGCGAAAGCCACAATGGTGCGGTAAGAATTTTTTTCAATGCGGTGCGGCGATTCATGGACGAAAGATTAAACGAAATTGTGTGAAGTGCAACAGTTGCATTTCAATAGAGATACTGTCATATTACTCTACGTAACAACGGAAAAGCACTCCATTTGTTGCATTTCTTTGTTCGGCGGTAAGAATCGTTTTTGCACGCAATGCATCATACGTAATGAAACAGCCACACCATACACCAACAGACGCTCAGTTAATTTCCCGAATTAAGAAAGGAGACGAGCGCGCATTTTCAATTCTGGTGCAGCGGTATGAACAAACGGTGTGGGGATTTGCGTACAAACTGTGCCGCGATAAAGAGAAAGCGGAAGAGTCGTTTCAAGATACGTTCGTGAATGTCTTTAGAAAGATTGATCAATTCGACGGACGGTCGAAATTTTCTACATGGCTTTATACCATTGTTGCAAACAATTGTTTGATGAAACGACGCCGCAGAAAGTTAGAAGACTTACTGGAATCGTACGACCAGGCACCGGATGTTGAAGACGAGAAGGTTGAAAAACAATTGGCGTCGTGGGATGATACGCCTGCAGAAAAACTGCTTCGCGGTGAACTAAAGGAACAATTAGATAAAGCAATCCAACAATTGCCGGATGATTATAAAGTGGTATTTGTATTGAGAGACATCGAGCAAAAAACAGCTGAAGAGACGGCAAAGATTACCGGTCTTTCCGTTCCGGCGGTAAAATCTCGTTTACGCAGATCGCGAATGTTCCTGCGTCAGCAACTGCATGATTTTATGAAACAATGAAACGCCGACCCGTACATATTCATCTGTTGTCGTGTGCCGATGTGTATTCACACCTGTGCGAGAATCTTGATTCGAAACTCGATTCCGAGTCATGCCGAAAGATTAAAGCGCACCTTAAGGAATGTAAGAATTGTAGCGCATTGCTTGATTCACTGAAAAAAACCATCTACCTCTACCGGCACTACCCGGCTCCTAAAATTCCTGCGAAAGCCCGAAAAGAACTTTTCGCTATTATCCATATGGAAAAGGAAAAAAGAAAAAAAGCGCGTTGCTGAATCTTTTTTCCGATTGATGCATCTTACATAGTGGTAGGAATTTTTTGATAACTCTTTAATTTTAAGGAGATTACTATGAAGACAAACATCGGAACCATTGAACGACCAATCCGCATTGTTTTGGGATTGTTTATTACGTCGTTGGCATTTTGGGGACCGGAAACACTGTGGGCATTGCTGGGCTTGGTTTTAGTCGTCACCGGCTTCATGCGGTATTGTCCCATTTGGCATGCAATTGGTGTTGATACCAACAAAAAAGTAGAAACTCAACAACTTAAATAACGAAAGACTATTATGACCGAAGCATTAACACGAGAAACATTTCTCAAAAAAATTTTCGATTACGAAAACAACAAAGAGTGGAAGTACGATGGCGAACTACCGGCGGTGATTGACTTCTGGGCGCCATGGTGCGGACCGTGTAGATTTTTAAGTCCAATCATTGAAGAACTTTCTGAAGAGATGAAAGGACAGGTAAATTTCTACAAAGTCAATACCGATGAAGAACAGGAACTTGCTTCAGTGTTTGGGATCCAAAGCATTCCCTCGTTGTTGTTTGTTCCAACCGGAAGCAAGCAGCCGATGATGTCGATGGGAGCGTTGCCGAAAGCGGAGTTGAAAAGAATCATCAACGAAAAATTGCTGGACAAGAAAATCATTACATTATCGTAACGTTCTTAATTCTGTTGAACTGATATGCCGACGTACGAATATATCTGCACCAACTGCAATACACGCTACGATGTTTTTCACAAAGTCCGTGAAATAGAAGAAGATGTGTTGTGCCCTGCCTGCGGTTCACACCAACATCGCAGAGTCATGTCTGTCACTGCGCTGTCGATGTCTGGTGATGCCTCTTCTTCGTTTTCCGATTTCCCGTCATCGTGTGAGTCGGGTACCTGTTGTGGCGGTAGTTGTGGCATGAATTAATTCATTGTGCCATCCTATGTGCCGGCAACATAAGAGACGCTAACCGCAAACACAGTACACCGATCACCTTAAAGACAGTATTGATATGACAAGCGACCAACTATTTTTCTATGTTCTTCTCGGAATACTAGCATTTATTGTTATCAGAAAGAGTATACGTAAACGCGGTATCACAAACTATTCAGCTACTGAAGCGCGTACACGGATGACGAATGGAAGTGTTATGCTGGATGTTCGCACGGCACGTGAGCGAAGTTATCGATCGATTCCGGGTTCACTTCATATTCCGTTGCACGAATTGAATGCCCGGATGAAAGAATTAGAACGTTATCGTTCGAAAGAAATTATCTGCTATTGTGCCAGTGGAAGCAGAAGCATTAGCGCGGCGCTTCGACTGAAGAAAGCAGGTTTCAATGTTGCTAATCTGGAGGGTGGGCTTGCAACATGGAATTTTTAAGTACGCTTAACATCTGGTATAAACGAGTTGCGGCGGGAGTTATTGGCGCTGTTGCCGGCTATGCCTACTACTATTACATCGGATGTTTGTCGGGAACATGTCCCATCACAAGCAATCCGTACATTTCAACAATATATGGCGCCGTTGTCGGTGCTTTGTTTGTTAACGGTACAAAAAAGAAACAGGAACATCATCATGGAAACAACGACACAACAACCGGTTAAAAAGTACAAAACATTTACTTACCACACTTCGCTGGAATGGAAATCGGAACGACAGGGATATCTGCATTCGGAAGGGAAGCCAGAACTGTATGTTTCAAGTCCGCCGGAGTTTAAAGGAATTGCTGGAGTTTGGACACCAGAAGATCTATTTGTTGCCTCGGCGGAGATTTGTACAATGTCAACATTTCTCTCGTTTGGTGGACGAAAAAATATTCCATTGAAATCGTACAAAAGCACAGCCGAAGGTATTCTTGAGTTTGTTGATGGAAAATATCGCTTCACCACAATCACTATCAAACCGGAAGTGGTTGTCGGTTCCGAATGGACGCGTGAACAAGTGGAAGAAGTGTTTCACCAGGCGCACGACAATTGCCTGATAGCAAACTCAATGGCAACAACTGTGAACATAGAACCTACCATCATAATTGAATAACAACCCAGTAGTTAATTTTTTCGTTGGTACAAAAGAAAGCTCATCATGAAGTACGGAATTTCAACAGCTGTCAATTATTCCTTTCAGCAGGCGATTAATAAGGTGACTGAAGAGTTAAAGAAAGAAGGTTTCGGCGTACTTACAACTATTGATGTGAGTGATACGTTGAAAAAAAAGCTCGATGTGGATTTTCCGCGTTATGTCATCCTTGGGGCATGCAATCCACCATTTGCCCACCAAGCACTGAAAGCCGAAGAGGAAATCGGACTTCTTCTTCCATGTAATGTTATTGTGTATGAAAAGCACGGTACAACTCATGTTGCCGCATTTGATCCTTTGGTAATGTCCTCTATTCTCGACAATCCTGCCATCCTTCCCATTGCACAAGAAGTTCGAAATCGATTGGAACGGGTAATATCGGCGCTGTAAATCGCCGACGAGTATTTTTGATTTGTGTATAACGACCATTAAGATTTTCAGCACTGTTTCGTTGACATCAAAGGCACTTTTTCGTATTTTTGTATCCCAATTAATGAAGAACTAGCACAGAGGAAGGAAACGTAGCTCATGTATGCAGTGGTAGAAATTGCAGGACAGCAATATAAAGTGAATCCATCGGAAAAATTGTATGTTCCGAAGCTTGACAGCGCTGTTGACAGCATTGTGAAGTTTGACAAAGTCTTGTTACTCGCAGGCGATAACGGCGTGAAGATTGGGAATCCGGTTGTGAAGGGTTCCGTTGTTGAAGCAAAAGTGCTTGGACACGTGAAAGACGAAAAAGTCATCGTGTTCAAAAAGAAACGGCGCAAAGGATATCGCGTAAAGCGAGGTCATCGTCAGCAGTACACGCAGATCGAAATTATGTCAATTAACTAATTGTTGAATGAGCAATACGGCAAGCAAGCCGTTTGCCGCATTTTTTGAGGAGAAGTAAGATATGGCACATAAAAAAGGTGCAGGCAGTACTAAAAACGGTCGAGATAGTAATGCACAGCGTCTCGGCGTGAAGCGGTTCGGCGGAGAATTGGTTAACGCCGGCGAAATTATTGTTCGTCAGCGTGGAACAAAATTCCATCCGGGCGACAATGTCGGACGTGGTGGTGACGACACGCTCTTTGCATTGAAAGCAGGACGGGTAAAGTTCCACATGATCAGCAAATCGCGCCAGGCGGTTTCAATTATTCCCAATTGAGGTGAGTGTTCTACAGAACAGCAACAGAAAGCGCAGAAACATATCTGCGCTTTTTTATTTACCCACAGCATTGAAAAGGAGTACGCCATGAAAATTACAGTGATTGGCGCTGGAAACGTGGGCGCTACGGCCGCGCAGCGCATAGCCGAAAAAGAATTGGCTAATGAAGTTGTACTGGTGGATATTGTTGAAGGTGTTCCGCAAGGAAAAGGTCTTGATATGTACGAATCTGCTCCCATTGAGGGATTCGATACAAAAGTTATTGGTACAAACGGGTACGATGAAACAGCCAATTCTGACATCGTCGTCATCACGGCGGGTATTCCACGCAAACCGGGAATGAGCCGCGATGACTTGTTACACACAAACGCCGGTATCATTAAATCGGTAACGGAGCAAGTTGTTGCTAAATCTCCCAAATCAATTCTCGTTGTTGTTTCCAATCCGCTGGATGTGATGGTGTATGTGGCACAGAAAGTTTCTGGCTTCGAACGCCATCGTGTTATTGGCATGGCTGGTGTACTTGATACCGCACGGTACCGAACGTTTATTGCCATGGAACTAGGTGTTTCTGTGGAAGATGTTACAGCATTTGTACTCGGTGGGCACGGGGATTCAATGGTACCATTGCCGCGGTACACATCGGTTGCTGGTATTCCAATTGCAGATTTAATGTCGCAGGAGCGCATCAATGCTATTGTCGATCGCACACGCAACGGCGGCATAGAAATCGTGAATTATCTTAAAACAGGAAGCGCATACTATGCACCTTCATCCGCAGCGGTACAGATGGTGGAATCTATTGTAAAAGATAAAAAACGAATTCTTCCATGCGCAGTATATCTGCAAGGTGAATATGGTATTCATGATACAGTAGTCGGCGTGCCGGTCAAATTGGGTCGAAAAGGTGTGGAGCAAATTATCGAAATCAAATTAACACCGGAAGAAGATGCCGCTCTGAAAAAATCTTCAGCCGATGTGAAAGCGAATATGGAAAAGGTAAAATTCTGAAAATTCATGTTCAGTAGTTTCATATGCCTCGCATCGTATTGCAGCGAGGCATTTTTGTTTTCAAGAAGATAATACAGTAAATTCTATAGCATGGATACCGCCGAGACGAATTCTTGTCCTATCTGTTCCGATACCTCATCGAAAAAGTTCTTATCGAAAGTAAATTTAATTTACGGAACTGAATATCATCTTGTTGAATGCTACCATTGCGGCGGCATCTTTTTCGATCCGCTTCCTACCACGGAACAACTTGCAACATTTTATTCCGCTGCATACTATGATTTTGATCCGTGGCGTGAACAAGGCAAGGGAATGGCATTTGCACGTCACCTGAGCGCATGGAAGACCACCGGCCGATTGTTAGACGTTGGATGTGCAACGGGTTTTTTTATTTACGGCATTAAAAATCATTCTCAGTGGGAAGTTGTCGGCACTGATTTTGGTGAAAGCGCAATTCGTTTTGCCAAAGAGAAACTAGGATTGAATGTTTTCCATGGCGATCTTGCAGAGATTCATTTTCCCGATGAGTATTTCGACTACATTCATGTGAACAATGTGCTCGAACATGTTCCCAACCCGGTTTCACTGCTCAGCGAATGCCGTCGCATTCTCAAGCCAGAGGGTATTTTTTATCTTTCCGTACCCAATGGCGCTGTTGACAGCAGAGATCTCATCGATTTTTATACTGAAGAACAACTTCCTGCGCGGAGCAAGCAGGGACACATATTCTTTTTTCAAAAGAAGACGTTGCTGTACTTGTTCGAAAAGTTTGGATTTACGGTGATGAAAGCTGAAACGTACAGTATTAAACGTGGCTTGCGTAGTATCGGAATACTACCGCGAAAAAAGGATTGGAAGAAGGATTACTTTCCTCGTACTGAACCGGAATCGCTCCATCTACACTCTGAAGTAACTATTCCAAACAAGAAAAAACACAGCGATTTTTACTACCGATTGAGATTTGTGCAAGGGAATCTGCAACACCTGCCAGGCCTTCACAACTTTGGGTTGGATTTTCTCTTTCTGCTGAAGAAACGATAAACCCTACAATTTCATTACCAGCGTCACCTCATTCCCCTTTTTGTTATAAGTAACTGACTGCATGAAAGCTTTCATCAAAAAAACGCCACGGCCGCCGGTACGTAAAAGGTTATCTTCGTGTAGAGGATTTGATAGTGTAGAAGGATCAAATCCCTTTCCTTCGTCTTTAATTTTTACTGTCAATGTCTTTCGTTTCATCGAGCAAGAGATGGAGACTGATTTCGTTTCATCGTTTTGATTACCATGAATAATACCATTGTTGACCGCTTCCGTTACTGCCACCAGCAGAAGATGAAGTTTTTCTTCCGGAAGATGAAATGTGTTATTCGCAGAACGTAAAAATTCTTCGACAAGATGAATATTCTTGCGATTGCTCGGTATGCGCAGTGTAAAGGTCTTTTCTTTCATTGGGTCGTCACATAATGTACCGCACCGTCATTACCACATTGGAAAATTCTTGGAGTGTTCCGCCGGCAAGGCGTTGAAATTCTTTCCATCCGCGAATTTCTACAAAAGAATGTTTTGATACAGTGATTCTCACATGAGTTGTCGGTCCCGCACTTAAAAACGTGCTTTCGAATTGCCGAGTGTTATTAACGTACCGAAATCGTTTTTGTGCAAATGATCGAAATCCCGCGGCAAACATCCATCGATCTCCGTAAGTATAGCGAACTTGTGGCGAGAATGTAAATTCTTCAAACCGCTGTAATGGTCGTTCAGCAAACTCTTTCCACCGAAGTTCCCCCCGCTCAAAAATACGCACGTACGCAAACACATCAACGCCGATTCTCTCTGTCATATCATACGATGTTGAATCAAGAAATGCAACCTGACGATAGGAATAACTTTTCACGGAAGGAATGTTTGATTCAAAATCAAACACCGTGTAATTGGCAAGTACTTCAAATGCATTATACATTGTCAGTGATGGCGACGGTGTATAGCGCACCTCTGGCGATAAACGGAAAATCCTGTTCCAGTTGTTGTTGGCGCTTTTATCGCGTTTCAAATACACCGTGTGAGCAAGCGTTGCTTCTGCCGTTACTGTGGCGGAAAGAGCGTGGCTAAACCAGTGCTGTTCGCGTAACATCACGTTGGCCAGTAAGTCGTCACGGTCGTCGGTGTTGAGTGAATCTGGCGTGTCATACTGAAGAACACCGAACGATCCGGAAAAGGAAATCCGATCAGTTGGTGAAACTTCGGAAACAATATCGACATACAATGTACTGCGTACTGCTGTATTGTCGAGTTTCGACTCTTGCCGGGCGCGAATATCCTGCACAAAGTTATCTACGCCTGCAATGCGATGCAGTTGATGACGTTCATCTCGCTCGCCGAGCAAGATGCCAATTGTTGCAGCGGCAGAAGATGAAGCATACCGCAGAGAAAGTCCTCCGGAGAGAAGAAGTTCCTGCACGGAGGTGTTGAATAAAATAGCGTTGACATCGGATACGTTTTGGTAGCGAAATGCATTATTGACAATTCGCGATTCCATCTCCATAGTAAATTGCATTGCAAAACCACTGCCGATATGATAATGCAGAGCATTAGAAATTCCCCGCACATCTTCTGTACGGGAGCGAATATTAGAGGTAACGCCAAATCCGCGAATGACACTACTGTCGGCAGGAATGTAGAAATCGTTGCGATTTGATAACCACCGAATTTGAAGACTGTCAGCAGATTCTGGTGCAAATGTTGTAGCTATATTCAGCGTAGCTCCATTGTTTTTGAATGTACGCGCGCCGAGGTCGGCATAGTTCAAATGTCCCCGTAGTGCTGTTTTGTAATTGCTGACTTCCATTGCATCAACCAACGCGTAGAGGCGATAGTTAATGCCGTCATCGTGGTGAATGCCTTGTTTGTCATATCGCATGCCTACAAGCGGAGTGAGGGAAACATGTTCGAGCGGACGAAACTGTATTCCAACAACGCCGGAGTGAATGCCGGCATTGCTTGCGCCGAGCGTTTGATTGTCGGACAAGATAAATGATTGCCCCTCTGTAGCCGCAGAGAAGTTTGTGGATAATTTTTTAGTAGCTGTAAACGAAAAATTTTGTTCATCCCGGAACGAACGGAATTGACGGCGTATCAGTGATGAAGTAACATAGTCTGATAAAGAAAATAAAAAATCTGAATCAGCTACAGCATATGTAATTAGTCCGTTCCATAGATACGTATGCACATTTCGTTCGAATCGTGTTGCGATGATATTGGAATCGCGGGCGGTGGTAAATAGCGATGACCGCTGCAATGGCAGTTGTGCAAACAACGGCAGTAAACAGGTCAACAGTAGCAACAGAAGTGAACGGAACACTTTCATCTACCACAGATCCTTTACAGAAAATCGTGGTTCGTAACCCAGTAACGACTGCGCCTTTTGGTACGAGATGATAGTTTGCGCTCCTGAAAATGAAGCATCAAACTGTACGGTTTCCGGATAAAATGTTTTCAGCAGGTCTTTTGAATCTCTGCCCGTCCAATTTTCTGCCGCGGTAATGAAAAAAACTTCATGGAGCGTATCGAGATTTTTTTCAACTGCCAGCCGATGCGCTTGCGCTACGTCGTAGACATGTACATAAGCCCACAAATTTTTGTGCCACAGGTCGTACTGTTCAACTAATTGTTTATAAAAGGAGATCATTGTTTCTTCCGGCAGCCAAATCCATGGTTCGCGCAAACAGACTGTGCGGATTCCATAGCGGGCAGAATAAGTTCGGCATATTTGTTCGGCGAGCACTTTACTTAAACCATACGGATCCTGCGGACGAAGCGGATGCTGTTCATCAATAGGAATATATGCCGGTGTCATACGGTGCGTCATGAATGCAAAACCAAGCGTAGACTCGCTTGACGTGAACACCACTTTGCGGATGCCGTTACGTGCCGATGCTTCCAGTACATGAAATGTTCCATTGACGTTAACGGTAAACACTTTTTCAGCCGGGTCATTCAACGGATGGGGTATGCCGGCAGTATGGACGATAACGTCGTATCCCTTCACTGCATCGCACACAGTTTCGAAATCAAGAATATCAACGTGGTGAAAGTCAATATCCTTGCGGTGTGGTGGAACTATATCCAGCACGCCAACCGAATGATGATGCTGTACCAGCTCATCAACAATGTATTTTCCAACGGCGCCACTACCGCCGGTAACAAGTACTTTCATAGGCAAACAATAAAAGTATACGATAAATGTTGCAGATTGTAAATGAACGATTTTTTTCCATTTCATCTAAATTGAATTCGAGTCAGTTCGGTTGTATATTACCACCAGCAGTATGAAAAAACTTGTTGCTATTCTTCTTTCTGTTTGCACCTTATTGGTTGCAGACAATACGCCACGAAAGTACTGGATTTATTTTAAGGATAAAGAGTACTCGATGCTGGCAGCGCTGTCGAAAGCAGATGCTGCATCCATTGGCATTTCAGAACGGACAATGCAAAGACGCGCGAAAGTGCATCGCGCATTTCTTGAAGAAGACGATCTTCCTGTTTCCCGCCAGTACATACGTCAACTGCAGGAAGCGGGCATTACAATAGAAAACACATCACGCTGGTTCAACGCCGCCACCGCCTTTCTCACCGATGCACAAGTGAACACTGTTTCTGCATTCCCGTTCGTTCAAAAAATTGAACCAGTGAAAATTTTTACCAAAAGAGAAACACAACGGGTGGAAACGCCATTAACAAAATTTTCTACACCGCAGGTTGGACAGCGATATTCGTATGGACCATCGCTTGCGCAGATGGAAATGATTAATGCGGTGGCTGTTCATAACATTGGCATTTCGGGGAGAGGGGTTCTTGTCGGAATGCTCGATACAGGATTTCGTTGGAGAGAACACGAAGCGTTGCAGAATTTAAAGGTGATTGGCGAATATGATTTTATTCAGAAAGATACAATAACGGCAAATGAGAAGGATGATGCGCCATCACAAGATTCGCACGGCACAATAACGATGTCTCTTGTTGGGGGCTACAAAGAAGGGCAACTGGTAAGTCCTGCGTTCAATGCCTACTTTATGCTAGGAAAAACAGAATACGTTCCGACGGAAACCAATGTTGAAGAGGATAACTGGGTTGCTGCAATAGAATGGATGGAAGCCAATGGTGTTGATGTAGTAAGCAGTTCGCTGGGGTACAGTGAGTTTGATGAAGGGCAAAAAAGTTATACCTACAGCGACATGAACGGACGCACGGCTACCACCACCAAAGCCGCTGCTATTGCCGCGCGCAAGGGAGTTGTTGTCGTCAACGCCATGGGAAATGAAGCAGCATCGGCATGGCACTACCTCACATCGCCAGCTGATGCCGATAGTATTATCTCTGTTGGAGCTGTGAACAGCGATGGAACGTATGCCGGATTCAGTTCCGTAGGACCTACCAGCGATGGAAGAATAAAACCCGACGTTGTTGCGCTGGGCGTTGGAACATACAACGCCATACCGGGAAAAATTCTCTATGCAAACAATTATCAAGGGACTTCGCTTGCAACCCCACTGGTTGCTGGAGTTGCAGTACAAATACTTTCCGCTCACCCGGAGTTAACGCCACTGCAAGTACGCGATGCTTTACGCAATACAGCAAGCAATGCATCCTCGCCCAATAATCAAATCGGATGGGGACTGATTAATGCATACAAAGCTGTGTTATATCACGGAATGGTCATGAGTACTGATCCGGACATTACCTATAAAGTTGATAGCACGTGCGAAATCGGAATGTATGTAATATCGAATAATGTTGTGCGCAAGGATTCAATTACATTGTTCTTTTCAACAAACAACGGAGTAACGTTTACCTCTGTGCCGATGGCGCTATCGAGCGTTGTTGATTCCACTACCAACTCCGGCAGATATGTTGCAGTGCTTTCAGGAATATCTTCTACAACCAATGTAAAATTTTATGCGCGCGCCTTTGATGGAGTTTCTGTTCGGACGAATCCGTACGGTGCGCCGGCGGTATTGTACAGCACACAACAGCTGTTACCAGTGATAAAAGTTACTCCACCATTTCCCTCTTCTTTTGTGTTAAAACAGAACTATCCCAATCCATTTAACTCATCAACAACAATTTCGTACGATCTTCCGGAAGATGATTACGTTACACTGAAGGTATTTGACGTGCTTGGAAAAGAAGTAGCTACCATCGTCAATGGTTTTCAGCGGCGCAAATCTTACATGATTCAGTTCAATGCGCAGGCGTTGGCAAGTGGTGTGTATTTCTATCGGCTAGCAACAACGCGATTTTCAGACGTAAGGAAAATGATATTGGTGCGGTAGTTCAACTGGCGGTGGCTCGTTCCTGAGAGTTTGAAAGACCTTTCGGTAACAGATATATGTCTGTGTAAATATTTTCATGAGAAACTTGCATGAATGGCTGTTTCGGATAACACTGCTTTAACTCCTGATTAATCTGCTCAGATCGCCATTGCACGGTAAGTTTTTTAAAAACAAACTTTCAGAGCGACGGATTATCGAGTTTGCGCTGATGGTATCGGCTGGATGCTCTTGTGCACGCTATTCGTTGTGATCGCATTGCGCAATAGTGTCCTACATGATAGATTCCCGATGTAACTTCGCGGGTGAGTGTACTACGATGCTTTAGTGCTATGCAGGCAATTACTGAGTACATGCTGTAATAGTATTTGGCGAATGACCTCATGGCTTTCAACCGTCAAACGGTTATAGGTTGTTTCCGTACAACAAAATACCTTTCCAGATACATTGTTGCTCTAAATTCTTGAAGAAATAAGTCATGGAGTAATGTAGCACGTTTTAGATGATTGCTTCATCCAACTCAAATTGATTGTTTAACTCATGTAATTCGCGTTCCAGCATTTCACGATGCTCGCGCTTTTCTTGAGCTATAGAAACGAGCAATGGCTTGACTACACAATCTCCAATAGAACGAATCATTCGTTCATACTGTGCAATGTTTTCATTCTCACGCTCAATCAACTGTTCGAGCATGGAGGTAACGGAAATATATTCTTCCAATGTTTTCATATTTACCTCATGAGGAACAATACGACGTTAACAACTCAACATCATTTTTATATAACGACACTTTCCCCCCTACGTGCATCTGTATTGATTCGAACAGTGCTTCAATTGGCAATAAGCGTTGCATTGCCACCACAACGGCAACAGCACTGGTAGATGCTCGCTGCGGCGTACACCGTGAACGAATCGGAAGACGAATGGTGTTTGCTGAGGTATGAATAGAAGGAAGCGATTCATCAATGACGATAACTGTCTGTTCCGTACACCGGGCAAGCGTTCCGTTGGCAACAACTTCTTTTAACCCATCTGCTGATGAAATAACGACGACATCGGGCATTTCAATACCTGTGTAGAAAATTTCTTCGCTGCTAAGCACTACTTCTGAAAGAGAAAATCCTGATCCTTGCGTAACAGGATTGTCGTTTTTTTGTGTAGCATGAAGTCCACATAGGATGCCGGCTCTCATTAACAGAAATGATGCCAATTGTACCTTTTCACCAGCGGTACCGGCAATTACCCAACGCTGAGCGCCTTTGAGCGAAGAGTGATATCGCGGTATCACGATGTCGTCTTTCTGCTGGCGCGGTCGGGAAAGAATTTTTGTTTTATACTCTTCGCAGAACTCAATACGGGTCGGACGAGTAGAATGATCATCAGTTGTATTGCTGAACGAACCAACATAGTGTTGTATTGTTTTTCCATCAATAGCATTTTTTCCAACGCCGTACTCAGTACACAGTTCGATAATTTCCACTAGCGCAAATCCAGGATACTTGATAGCTTCAGCAATAACATTGGTGAGATTTTTGTCCGTAGCAGCAACACGTGCCACGTACCCTACACCGCAACTTTTCATCATTGCGCAAATGTCTATTGGTGGAACAATGTTTCCTTCTGGTGTAGTTGCAGTGATAAATTGTAGCGGCGAAAAGCCGGAGTTTTGTCCGCCGGTCATTCCGTACAGCATGTTGTTGGCGACAAGTACGGTAACATCAACATTCATCAACGCCGCACTGACAATATGCAAAAGTCCGATTGTTGCACCGCCGTCGCCGATGACGACGATAGTTTTTAATTTCGAATCGTGTAAAATTCCGTCGGCAAGTTCAATTCCTGTGGCAAACGCAGTTGAACGTCCATGCGTGGTGTGAAAGGTATGTGGTGATTGAAAGAGTGAATCGAGAATGCCGATACAGCCAATATCACTGACAATGCAAACATGAGCAGGATCTAATGTTAACGCGGTAAGCGCTTCGTCGAGATGACGAACATAATGGTGATGGCCGCATCCTTTACAAAAAGGAAATGTGGCGTTTTCTTTCAGGTATGTTGTCTGCGAAATTGACATTGGTGTGTTAACTCTGGTAGTGCATTACAATGTATTGACGACAGAAAGAATCATTTCTGGTGTAATCATTCTGCCAATGGTATTGATGCTTTCTACACGTTTATCGGGAAACAAATGCTGAATGACTGAACGGTATTGTCCTGTAAGATTTTCTTCTGCAACCACAACCGTACGGACTCCCTGTGCGGCATTTTGCAACGTCTTTTCCGGAATCGGAAAGAGAGAAATCACGTTGGCAAGTCGTATTGTTCGTCCCTGCGCTCGCAGCAGTCGTACTGCTTCACGGGCAGTGCGCGCCGTAATACCGAAACTAATCAACAGAATGTCGGCATGAGGTTCATCATCAAGTTTCACATATTCCATATCCTGCGCCCGTGCAGAAATTTTTGCTTGTAAGTGCTTCAATACTTCAATAGTTTCCGAAGAATTTTTCTGTAGCGTTCCGCATTTATCGTGTGCCGAGCCGGTAATCGTCGTTTTGTGGTTACTACCAACAGCCGCAAAGAGTGGCACATCGGCAAGATTGCTAAATCCGTATGTTTTATAATCATCGCCATGTTCTATTTGCTTTCGGTAGTTTACTTCAAACGGCTTCAATGATGTAACATCAACATCTTCGGCCGTCATACCGATTTCTTTGTCGGAAAGAATGACAACGGGTGTTCGTAACGCTTCCGACCAGTACACTGCAAGTGTGGTAACTTCAAAACATTCCTGCGGCGTGCTTGGGGCAAAGATTGGAATAGTATAAGCGCCTGAGGTACAAAATTCTGTAAATAGCACATCGCCTTGCGCACTTTGTGTGGCTCCCCCGGTGCTTGGTCCGAGTCGTTGCACAACGGCAATAACAACCGGCAGTTCAGTCATCAAAGCGTATTGTACGGTTTCAATCATCAGTGACCAACCGGGACCTGAAGTTGCTGTCATCGCTTTTACTCCGCGTGTGGAAGCGCCAACGCAATACGCAAGCGCAGAAATCTCATCAGGTGCGCTAATGGCAACACCTCCATGCTTTGGTAATTCTTCTATCATTGTTTTGTAAATTCCCGATGCGGGAGTAATAGGGTAGCCAGCAAAAAAACGACATCCGGCGTACAGCGCTCCTTCCGCAATCATCTGATTGCCAGTACGGATTTTAATTTTAGGAGTGGACATACTCAACAACGCAAACGTTACTATTTTATTCTTTTGAGGAAGTATCAAAAATCGTGCTATTGTGTAGCCACTGATTTTTTGAAAAATTGTAAAATTTTACGTTGAACGATTACTGAGGATTAGAATCGTTGAAGTATAATTTGAGAAAATAAGAAAGGAAATCGGAGAGATTGGTATTTTTTAACTGATATCAGGATGCTGATAATGCTATCAGTGTAAGTTAGTACTCTTTTCTATTAGCGTACACATTCATCAATAAACCCGCCATCATCATGTATGAAACAAGTGACGAGCCGCCGTAACTGAGAAATGGAAGAGGAATACCAATGACCGGCATTAGTCCTACCGACATGCCAATGTTAACAAAAATGTGAAATGCAAAAAGTGAAACAATAGCGATGGCAACAAGGGAACTAAATTTGTTCTTGGCAATGGAGGCCAGATGAATGCCGCGATAGAGCAGTATGGCAAACAATCCGAGTACAACAACGCCGCCAACAAATCCGAATTCTTCTGCCGGTACACAGAATATGAAATCAGTCCATTGTTTAGGAATGAAACTCAACTGTGTTTGCGTGCCCCGCATAAATCCCTTGCCGAACATTCCACCAGAGCCAATAGCCACTTTTGCCTGAATGACATTGTACCCTGCGCCAAGCGGATCGTTATTCGGGTCGAGAAATGTGGCAATGCGTTTTTGTTGGTACAGAGGAAGTTTATCGTAGATAATCTGTACCAGAAATCCAATAACAACATTGGCGCCAAATACCAGCGCGGCAACAAATCTGTTTTCATTCCGCATCGTCCACAATGCACCACCGAGTAGTAGCAAGACAATAAGAAAGGGCGTTGTTCCCATAATAGAAGCGGCCGCTACAAAAGCCGGTGCAATGATAATGATAATTAAAAATTTTGATGCGCCTGCCCAGTACAACACCGGAATGAACATTGCCAGAAATGTCAACGAAGTACCAAAATCCGGTTGAAGCATAATAAGAATGATCGGGAGTGCTACGAGAATACTGGCCTTTGTAAGGTCTTTCAAATCGGTTGCTTTTACGTCGCTTCGACTTAAATACGAAGCAACAGCAAGCATGGTAGTGATTTTGACGAATTCAGATGGCTGAATACCTAATCCGGCAACACCAAGCCAACTTTGCGATCCGTACACACGTTTTCCAACAAGCAACACCAGTATCAACAGTGATAATGAGGCAAAAAACAATGGTAGTGCAGAACGTTGCATCCAGCGCAATGGAAGCAGCATCATCGTCATCATTAATGTAAAACCAATTCCTGCCCACAGCAGTTGACGATAAAAATCTCTTCCTTCATAAGCATCAAAGGTAGCAGAGTACACAGATAGTAACCCGATGCCCACCAAGCCAAGTACGGTAAAGAATGTAACGCGATCAAAGTATTCGTTAAAAAATGTATTCACGTTCTTTTATCAATAAGTTTTGTTCACTCTTTCAAAAAAATGTAAGGCATTATCACCTGAAATCACTTTATCATTATTCCTTTGCCGCGATAGCGTCATCTGCATTTTTCTTTTTTGCTCCATAGCGGATAATTTCGCCGTAGAGATATTGTTCCATGCACAAACCTGCCACCGGCGCGGCAAACGAACCGCCGTACCCAACATTTTCAATGAGTACACAAATGGCAATCTTGGGTTCGTCAAACGGTGCAAAGCCGATAAACCATGAATGATCTTTGCCGTGTGGATTTTGCGCAGTTCCTGTCTTTCCCGCAACTTCAATACCAGGAATGCGCGCTGCCGTTCCTGTGCCACCAGGCGCCATTACCGCACGACGCATACCTTCGCGCACTAAGTCCCATGTGTGGTCAGATAATGAAAGTGAATGTTGCTCTGCAACTATTTTTTCTAATTTTTTTGTTCGTTTATCATACACCGCATTAACAATATGAGGTTGATAGTGTTTCCCTTTGTTGGCGAGAATAGCGGCGTAATTTGCCATTTGTAACGGCGAAACACCCACTTCACCTTGTCCGATTGCTAAACTGATGAGATACCCAGGTGTCCACTTTCCTTTTCCATGTACGCGGTCGTAGTATTCGCGTGTTGGCAAAAGACCTGCATTCTCTTCCATAATATCTATCTTCGTTGGTTTGCCGAAGCCGAATTGTTGTCCCATCGCACTCCACTCGTCTAATCCCACTTTGAGCATAAGTTGATAAAAGAAAATATTGCAGGAACGATGGATTGCATCCACCACGTTAACAGCGCCGTGAACATGTTCGCATTTGAACATTTTGTTGCCGTATCTGAATCCGCCATGACAGGTAACAGTCCAATGTTCATCAATTATACCCTTCTCTAACGCTGTTAATGCGAGAATCATTTTAAAAGTAGAACCAGGTGGATAGCGTGTGAGTGTTGCACGATTGAACAATGGCTTGCTTTCATCGGCGTTCAACGCACGCCATACGTCTGGCGGTGTAACGCCGCTGAAGTGTGACAAATCGTAATCCGGTTTGCTTACCATGGCAATAATGCCGCCATTGCGGGGATCAATGGCGACAACAGCGCCGCGTTTATCTGAGAGTAAACTTTCTGCAAGCGCTTGAACATCGGCATCAATGGCTAACTGTAAATCAAATCCATCTTGTGGCGGAATGTCGTGCTTGCCGTTGTCGAATGTGCCGATGATTTGTCCCTTTGCATTCTGTGAAATAAACTCCCACCCTTTCACACCGCGCAGTTGTTCTTCGTACTTTGCTTCCAGTCCCGCACTGCCGACCAGATCGCCGGGTTGGTAGTACTCTTTGTTCTTCTCCAACATCGCATCGGAAATTTCGCGTGCGTACCCAAGCATATGGCTGCCGCGAACGGCAGTTGGATAGTACCGTTTGGCTTCCATTTGGATTTCGACACCGTACAATTTGTCACGGTGTTCTTCGAGCATGGAGAGTTCTGCAAATGAAATATCGCGCTTGATGCGTGTGGGAATGAACGGATTATACCGCTGTGCCTGCTTAATCTTAGCGACGATATCGCTTTGCTGCATTCCGAGAATTGAAGAAAGAAGCGGAAGATTTTCTGCGTTGAAGTCAATAGGCGTTACCATAACTGTGTACGATGGGCGATTATCTACCAGAAGAGTTCCTTTCCGATCATACATATAACCGCGAATAGGAACTTTGGGAACGTTGCGGATAGAATTTTGCTCGGCTTCTTTGCCGTACAGATCGCCGTAAATATACTGTAATTGAAATAATCGTCCCACCAGAAGGATAAACCCAACCGCAATGATGATTTTCAAAACACGTCGTCGTTCTTGTGAACCAAATTCGTCATTCATAAGTTATTGCGTTAACGTAATTGCCCTTTTCGCTTTGCAGCAAACATGGGAATAGCAGAAAGAGCAGTAGTGTACAGCATAGAAAAAACACCAAACTGAACGATAGCGGTAAATAATCCAACATCACTTCCCTGCGTAAACAAAATAAAGTAGATAACGTTGTGAACCAACGCTGTACTGCCGACAATAACAAGGAAACGATAATTACTTAATGTAAAGTCAATTTTATTTTCGTTGTAGAAGTAGCCGGCTAAAAATCCTGCCAGTGTTTTCGTGAAAGCGGTGAGACCGAGAAACTGTCCGCTGATAAGATCTAATGCCAAACCAATACTGAAACCGTACACCGTTGCCGGAATTTGTCCCTGTGTGACGGCGATGTACACAATCCAAATCAGCATCACATCGGGCACAATGTTTAGCACCGACATGAATGTTACGACCGTCGTTTGCACTGTAATAAGAATGAGCGAAATGAGTACGAGGCGAAGATGTTTTTGCATCGGTTATTGATTTTCTACACAGTAATGTCCGTCTGCCTGCAGGCATGCTGTTGTGAAAGTAGCGTAAAATATAAAAAGAAGCAATTCGGACAGTATCTCAATTAGAAAGCAATGTCGTGGTGAGCGGAGTCTAAGTATGACTATCAGCAGGATCATGGTTCGGCTTTGCCCATCATGACGTATTAATGACTGAAGTTATGCAGAGTGATGTAACGCCGAACTCTCTACGAGTCGTAGTCTTGCTCGGCGATGACGGAAATTTTCACATTCACAGGCAAGTTCATAGCCGGAAAAACATGGTGATTATTTCTTTGACAAACCAAAAACAATTGTCTTCTTAACTTGCAAAAAAAATGAAGGTTAACTCCGTCTTTTAAGACGGAGTTTTTATGCCCACTAGTCCCTGTATGGGCTTTAGCCTTGATTGTCACGGCTAAAGCCAAGTGTTGAAGGAATGCCAAACTCCGCCATAAATAGCGGAGTTAAAAATTGGTTTGTATAGCATATCATTACAAAAAAACATTTCTTGCTTCTGATGGTAACTTTCCTAATTTAGGGGCATGAATCCGATGTTCAAATATCTGGAACCCGCCGATGAAAAACTTTTCTACTCGCGGCACAACACTTCCGACCCGCGGATGGGGGACATTGTTCTTCGAGGCGAGAAGAAGTTCTCTTCTGAAGTTACCATAGGTATCATCGGTGTGCCGACCGATGAGGGAGTGAAACGGAACGGCGGGCGTGTCGGCGCTAAGGGGGGACCCGATGCAATACGAACTGAACTGTATAAACGCACTCCATTTGTTATCGGCAAGGAAAATTCTCTTTCCGGACTTTCGATATTCGATTTCGGCAACATCAAGATTGGCAAAACACTTGAAGAAACCCATGATAGGCTTGCTGAAACCGTTCATTCGCTTGTGGCATCGGATATTATTCCCATTGTGCTCGGCGGGGGGCACGACATTGCCTATCCGAACTTTATAGGATTCTCAAAAGGGAAGAAAAATGTCGGCGTCGTCAACATTGACACGCACCTTGATTACCGGAAACCGAACCCGAAACGGAACAGCGGAACATCGTTCCGTCAGATGCTCGATCATCCTCACAGTCCTTTGAATGCGATGAATTTTGTAGAAGTGGGGGCGCAGTCGTTTGCCAATGCTCACGAACATTATTCTGAGTTGATAGAACGAGGCGCAACCATCTTTTCACTGCGCGATGTGCGCGAAGAGGGTATTACTAAAATTCTCGATCTTGCGTACGAATTGGCGACAACCTCGGTTGATGCGCTCTACATCAGTTTTGATCTTGATGTTGTTCGAAGCGCCGATGCGCCGGGAGTGAGTGCGCCGCTTCCGACAGGTTTGACAACGGAAGAATTTCTGACCGCCGCGTTGTTTGCCGGTAAACGCCGCAAAACGAAATTGATTGACATCGTCGAAATGAATCCGAAGTATGATATTGACGGTCGAACTGCAAGTCTTGCCGCGCTGGCGGTGATGTATTTTTTAACGGGTGTGGCGAATAGGTGAGTGTAGATCACGAGAAGGAAACTCTTGAACGAGCGATACAGATATTGCGGCACTGGAGACCGGAACGAGGTCCAGCGGAACTGCAACTGATATTTCTTGAGTTGCGCGATGTTGAACAAACGGAGAATGTAATATTGTGGAAGGAATTGCGTTCAACACTTGCAGCAAACAAAAAACTATTGGATAAAGACCTTCAGTTCTACATTTATGAACCCGAACTGGCAAAGAATGGCTGGTGGTGGTATGATTGTGATCAATGGAACCAAGACACATGACGGTGAAAGAAATACAATCCTTGGTAGAACGTCATAAGTTAACATCATTATCAAAAAGTAATGTTGAAATAATAACCAGCATTATGAACGATTATGCAAGTAGAATGGAAAAACAGAAGTTAACGCGTGAAGAAGAGATAGTGTTCTGGATGTATGTGAAAAAATGCAGTTTTGAAGAAGCGGAACGCTGGAGAGCCATAGTCCACGGCGAATTGAAACTTGGTCAACGATCGGATGGAAGCATCATTGACTAAGTTGTGATTTGCTTTCGATTTTTTCTTTGGGTATAGTTCTTTGAATGATGTCTATACGATGATGGCGTTCCAGTTGAGCAACGGTGTAGTATCTGAAACAGAAAAAATTTTTATGATGGATGAAGAAGAGGTGTATATGATGGCGTATCTCAAGCGGATTGACGCCATCAACAGCGAGTTAGCGCAGTTGTGAATAGTCTTTCAATTTTGCCCACACGTATCCTGGAACGAGTGAACCAATGACAAGAAGTAAGAACCAAAAAGTTACATCAGTAGGCAATTGGGCAACAAGCAGGCACGCAAGAATGAAGAAGGCAATCCATGTCAGCATGAATCGCGCTCTGTAGCGTGTTGTCGGTTTAGCATCTACATATATGTCAACAATAAATCTCATACTAAAACTCGATGCGGCTGATGCGCAAAAGGCAGTGCAGCAACTCAGCGGTAATGTAAGCAGCCTTGAAGGGAATGTCAATCGCGCCTCCGGATCGCTATTGGTTGTGATTTGCTTTCGATTTTTTCTTTGGGTATAGTTCTTTGAATGCGGCGCGGTTGCGCAGCATACCGTTTTTGGTTGTGATTTGCTTTCGATTTTTTCTTTGGGTATAGTTCTTTGAATAGTTTTGCATTTGTTTCATTGTTTACCTGAGTTGTGATTTGCTTTCGATTTTTTCTTTGGGTATAGTTCTTTGAATAATCGGAACGATCTTCACGTGAGGCGGTAGGTTGTGATTTGCTTTCGATTTTTTCTTTGGGTATAGTTCTTTGAATCGGTCAATTGTTGAATCCAAAAAACAAGCGGTTGTGATTTGCTTTCGATTTTTTCTTTGGGTATAGTTCTTTGAATAAGGAAATTTAAAAGTCAATAGTAGGTGCAGTTGTGATTTGCTTTCGATTTTTTCTTTGGGTATAGTTCTTTGAATCGTCGATTAAATAGTCCGTCTTAATATCTTGTTGTGATTTGCTTTCGATTTTTTCTTTGGGTATAGTTCTTTGAATGGAGCATCGCTCGACGAAGTCGAGCACCGAGTTGTGATTTGCTTTCGATTTTTTCTTTGGGTATAGTTCTTTGAATAGATATGCTCATTACGTGGAAAGCCGAATGGTTGTGATTTGCTTTCGATTTTTTCTTTGGGTATAGTTCTTTGAATGTCAAGTCTTTTGCCATTGCGAGCGTCCGAGTTGTGATTTGCTTTCGATTTTTTCTTTGGGTATAGTTCTTTGAATACAACCTATAGGGGAAGATATGACACTTTCGTTGTGATTTGCTTTCGATTTTTTCTTTGGGTATAGTTCTTTGAATCGTCGGGTCGCTTATTCCGAAGTCAAGCCCGTTGTGATTTGCTTTCGATTTTTTCTTTGGGTATAGTTCTTTGAATTCAAGCCCGTGATTATTGATTGATGTTTGTGTTGTGATTTGCTTTCGATTTTTTCTTTGGGTATAGTTCTTTGAATTCAACGCGATGTTAGTCTGTAATCATCTCCGTTGTGATTTGCTTTCGATTTTTTCTTTGGGTATAGTTCTTTGAATCAGCAGAATGTTTACGTCAAAACGGAATCTGTTGTGATTTGCTTTCGATTTTTTCTTTGGGTATAGTTCTTTGAATATGAACTTATGAAGGTTGTTTTGGAAGCTGTTGTGATTTGCTTTCGATTTTTTCTTTGGGTATAGTTCTTTGAATAAAAATTACAATGTGTGCGCTTTTTGCCCTGTTGTGATTTGCTTTCGATTTTTTCTTTGGGTATAGTTCTTTGAATTAAGGAGGTCATCGTGAAACAATTTCTTCTGTTGTGATTTGCTTTCGATTTTTTCTTTGGGTATAGTTCTTTGAATCCCATCCAGTTATACCAATTATCAACGTTTGTTGTGATTTGCTTTCGATTTTTTCTTTGGGTATAGTTCTTTGAATTCTTATTTATTGAAGCAGTTCGGATCGTTTGTTGTGATTTGCTTTCGATTTTTTCTTTGGGTATAGTTCTTTGAATTGTTGAGGATCGAACTTTAGCGCGCTTCGGGTTGTGATTTGCTTTCGATTTTTTCTTTGGGTATAGTTCTTTGAATAGATTTTTACTTAACCCATTGAAAAATAAAACGTTACTCAAAGAAATACACAATAAAAAAGTCCCGTTTTTAGACGGGACTTTTTTGTTTATATCCGGAAATTAGAACAACTCTAACTGTTGCGGCGGCGGTTTTACTTCGGCTTTCTCTCGCCCTTCAAATATTTCCATCATACCAAACTGCTTATCGGTAACTCCTAAAATTCCAACTTTCCCTTTTGATGGTAAAAAACTTTGCACTCTCTTTTTGTGTACGTCAGCAATTTCTTTGCTGAAACAGTGACGCATGTAAATGGAAAACTGGAACATTTGAAAACCGTCTTTCAGCAAATTGTTTCGGAATTTTAGATAAGCGCGCTTATCAGCATCTGTCTCTGTGGGCAGATCGAAGAAGACCATAATCCACATAATTCTATATTCGTTTAGTCGCATAATGATGGTATTTCATCAACCAGTTAACCCTTGAAGGGTTTACTGATGTGGTAGTAGCTTGTCAGTTGGTTAGCATTTTGACTGTTGACAGTCTGAACTAAAAGAAATTAAGCAACCCTTCAAGGGTTTAGAACAGTCATTCAAATTCAATAGTCTGCAAAAACTCTTTGTCAAGTTCTCGTACGTGAAACTCCTTAAACTCGTTGTAGCCGCCAAAAAATTCCAATGTCTCTTTTCTCGCTAATAATGTTTTTCCTGTTAGAAAGTAGTGTGTGATAAGATGAATACTTCCACTCGTCTATCGTGTTGACAAAACCATGATGAACCGGATTGTTGTGTATGTAATGAATAAGGTTTAGCAAATAGTTTATAGAAGTAACTTTTTTACGTTTAAAGTTGCTGATAAATAATCCGCCGCGTCTGGCGTATTTTTTATTGAATGCCTGCGCGTAAGCATTAAACAGGTTTGAATATTGTTGGCTGTTATATTCAATGAGTGCATGAACGGTTTGTAATCTTTCAAGTGCTTTTCCTTTCTTTTGATAATAGTTTACCAGTTCTTTCTCCGGTTTTACTCGCACTGCAAAGTGAAAGTGATTTGGCATTAAACAGAAGGCAAATGTATCGGCAATTGGAGGAATGTAGGCGGAGTACAGTTTTAAAAAGTATTCATAGTTAGTATGTTCTCGAAAGATATTGTCGTTTCCGTTTGCGCGGTTGTAAATGTGATAGGAACAATCTGGCTCTAATGGAGGAAATGGCAGTGCTGGCATAGCATGTTCTTCCCAAACCCTTGAAGGGTTTTTTAGATAATGAGTTATCTATATAAATTGTTTCCGCTTATGGAAGAGAAATACTGCTAAATTCAAGTAACCCTTCAAGGGTTTTAAAACTGCGGATACAAAATTTTTTTTCGTTCTTTGCAAAAACATTGCGCAATACTGCTTGCTGTTTTTGCCACTGCAAGTTCCATCGGTTTTCGCTCGCCATCCATCATAACATCGCTTACTAAAAGCGAAAGCAGTTCTTTTTTTACTGCGGGTGTCAGTTCAGCAATACCTTTTTTCCACAACGCATGTACATGTGCGTCAACGTAAGGGCGGTACGGCTCCATACAATCGTCGGCAAGGCAAAAGGGGTTGTACTGGTTTTTGTGAAAAATACCGGAAGCAGGATGAAGTCCGGAAGCAACAAGCGCCCGCGCTATTGCCGCACGAACAATCGCATAGCCGTAATTTAACAGATTGTTCGGCGGTGGTCCATCCGGATCGCGAAGGAATTGCGGATCATCAAAAACATGTTGCCAGTAATACACCGATGCGCGCGCTTCAACGTTTGTTTTATCTCCGCTTACTACTTTTTTTGCCATTGTTAACAGTGGCGTTTCATTGTGGTGTAGTTGTTTTAAAAGAGCGGCTTGGTTGCGGATTTTTTGTTGCACGGTTTGCTTCCACAACGAATTACGTAGCGGCCGCGAAGCGGTAAGCTGTTTACGAAAAATTGCAGTGTGAAGAATGTTACCGCTTATGGGAAGCATAATACCGTCTGGATGATGCTGTGAGTCGCAACTGATGATGACGGCGTTGTTTGCCAGTAATGCACTGATTGCCGATTGTGTAATGGTACATTGATGGCTTTCTACCACCACGGTGCCAATGTCTTCAATCGGTACGGAATGTTCTGTTTCATCTATCCGTATGAGCAACTGGTTGTTGCTGGTGGAAACATACGCGCGCTGTGTTATGGCAATGGTGCGTTTTATCATAACATTGGTGTTATATTGCCAAGTCGGTCAACAGTAAGTTTAATACAATTCTGTTTTATCGAAATTTTTTCTTCATCAAATATTGTATTTTCAGAACAATTCTGACTTTCAATTTCACCAATTTTATTATCGCTATCGTAGGGTATAATAAGTTTGGAAATGTTTGCTGGAATAAAATAGCATTGCTTTCCAGTGCATTTTACCATTTTGTAAATTCTTTCGCTAATAGCTTTTGTATTGCTCCAATCAATTACATTTTTCTCACCAGCTTTGATTCGGTTCCATTCGTTTTCAGTTGGGACATAGACCAGATCATTAGGAGAAAGAATAATAGTTTTGTATCCTTCTCGTTCTTCGGCAATAGGTTTGCCTTGTATGATACGCTCAATAGCTTTATGAGTTGAGAGGGAGTACATATCAGTTCGTTCTTTGGTTGTTTCATTTTCGTAGATTATAAAGTATGCAATTGAACCGGCATCCGATTCCATATATTTATTTCCAAACAAATTATCGAAATGCTCATCTTTCAACTCGCCGTCTAATATTGTTACTGTTGTAATAGGCATATTGTTATTCTTCTTTGCCAGTAGTTCTAATCCTTCGTTTGAGAAAGCTTCTGAACTACCTAACCCTCTTTTTTCGTATTCACGTAAGTGATTGTGAAGGAGAGTAGGTATTCTAGAAGTTGCTGAATAAGGAATTTTATCAATTTTTTTATGGTTAAACGAACTATCAAGTGGAACGCGTTTAGCTTTGTACATAACAAACTCTGCAATTTCTATTTTTTCATATTCTTTACCTTCCAAGGAATAACATTTGCCTGAGGAGGTTTTCTTTTCATTCTTCTTCAAATAGTTTTTCTCAATCGCTGCAAGAAGCTCATTAGTTTTTGTTAACGGAATGCCAGCGATTTCTGATGTTTTATTGATAATCTCTTTTATTATTGGTCGAGCAATCTGATCATAAACGTAAGAAGCAGTTTTTCTTTTTTCTTTGTCATGTTCAACCTGCATACGTTCTATTTGGATTTGGAATGCTTCTTTTATTGGTACTTTACGTTTTTCTTTTATCCAAACAATACCTTGTGGTTCCTTAAACATAGATTTGCGCACAGCTAACCACCGTTTATTGGGCGACTGAATAACGGTTTGTTTTTCAAAAATTCCGTCTTTTGTTTCTATCCATTTCCAATAGCGGTTAAAAGGTTTAGTGATAATACGATTGTTGGATTTAAACGTCACAACCAATTCGCTTAGTTTTTCTTTTGCATCGTGCGTAAAGGATTTCCACGGAAGTTCAAATTCTCTAATTTTCTTTTTTACTAAAGCGCGTTTGACTTTTTTCAATTCATCATCGGTATCGGCAGCGCTTAATGAGTTGAGATAGCGAATATGTTCACGCGTTGTTGCGGCAATCACCAAAGCATCAAGCGCATGGTGACGATGATCTAATCGCTTAGCATCAAAGTCTCTTACTTCAGGTACATCGAATACGATATCAGTTTGATCTTTTTCATTTTGGAACATGTATTTATTACCGGTGAGAGTTTCCAATCGTTCAAATCTAGGTTTAAGAAGTTGTTTCCATATTTTGTTCAATCCCCAATTTGCTTTCAGTTCGCTGGTAATGCTTCCTATTGTAAACACAATGCCTTCTTTATCTTTTGCAAACGGGAAAAGTAACTCACCAAGTTTTTTCCCAATGTACCGTGTGTCGTTAATTTGTCGTTCAATAAAATCCTTTGGCACTTCGGTTGCCATTAGATTTTTATACTTCTTATAGTTGCTTCTACGAAAGGTGTTTTCGCAGTGCTTTGTGTATGCTTCATAGGTGAGCAGTTCGTATTGAATTCCTCCATATTCACATTTGCCGTTGCATTTAGCGATAAAATTTGCTGCAAGTTCATTTCCTTTCGCCTTGTTAACACCTGTTTCTGAGATAACGAGATTGTCTGTTGCATCGTACTTCATCCTTGAACGGGGAATAATGTGTTCTATTTCGTAATATGCTTCGTCAAAAAGCTTGCTCAGCGGAATAATTTTACCGGTGTAAGGCGAAATACATTTTTGGGATAGCCAGAGAATGTATTTTTTTACCTCAGCACTAGAGGGAACTCGTTCTTTCTTACCTTCACGGAAAAGAGCATCGAGCTGTACTTGGTTTTCTGACTTATTTTCTTTCTTATCAAATTCAAACCGTGCAAGGCTTTGGTAGATTCTAAACTTTTCAATATCTATAGGACTGTTGGGGTTTGGTTTAACGGAAAAAGGCGCTTTGATTTTACCGCCATACTCATCGTAATGTTCGAAGGCACCATTAAGCAATTCTTGTAAGAGTTTTTTTGCACGTAATTTTTCTTCAAGGTTTTTTGTATTATTCTCTGCAATAGCTTGTCGTTGTTCTGCGTTCTTTTTTAAGTCTCTTCCTATTTCGATATGAATTTCATCGGGCTGTCCGTACTCATTGCACACATCCTTTACAACTGCAAGAGTCTCTCTAACGACTTGTTCAACAATTGGATTGCGTAAACTATTATGTGGTACAAGATTAGTGATATCAAGTCTTTTAATTTCTTCTTGTGTAAATTTCTTATTGCTTTCACGTTCGCTATGACGGCCATACACAATGTAGCCTGCTAACCAAACAGGTAAACCAGAGAATTGTTCGCGTTTTTTAAACTGACGCTCATTGATAATTTCTCCCGTTCGTTTATCCACCTTAATATCCCGCTCCCAACCGTCATCAATAATTTTGTCTATTCTTTCTGATAATTTTATTTTTTCCGGCTTGTCAATAGGTGATTCTGGAGTTTTAATTTCAGTTTGTTCAATTTCTTGCCAATTCCAATACTTGCCGCAACGCATTACCGTGAGCAATTTTTTAATGGCTTTTGAAGAATACGCAGCATATTCTTTCTTTATTTCCTCAATTCTGGTGAAAGCATCGACTACGTTGTTGGGTAGGTTGAACGATTTTAGCGCCGTTCGTATTCCCTTGGTAGATTTTGTAATATCAGATGAGGATATTGAATAAATAATGTGCCATAACCTGTACAAAGAGTCTTTATTCTGCAAAAGCTTTTCGCCTTCAGTACTATAACTAGTTTGTTTAAATATCTTTCTAAATAAACTTTTTGTTTCATTTCCCTTTAGTGATTTGCGGTTAGTAAAAAGATTAATTCTATAGGTTTCATCGGTCAGTTTTGCTTCGGGTTTAATACTATTAATAAGGTCAAAGATTTTCTTTTCGGTGATTTCTGTTTCGTTGTCGAAAAGTTCATAAAGTTTTTCCTTCGTTGTTTCGTCAATCCATTCTTGTGTAACATCTACATCAACCTTTTTTATATTGTCGATTATTTTTTCGCGTTCGAGGATACGGAGGTTGTGGATATCTTGCCAAATTCTAAATTCTTGAAATTCTGGGCTTGATTTTGGAGCACATTTTAAACCATAAATACCGGTTGTTACAAATTCTCCATTTGAATTTTTTTCTTTTCCGACGTGTTTTTCATAGCGACATTCTGAAATTAAATTTTTTTGTGATTTCAAATCTCGTTGATAGTAAATAATATCGTTGGCAAGTATATGATATAAGCCTCTTTCTTTTAATTCGTTTTGTTTAACGTGATTATGGTTATAGAGTTCAGAGGCAATGAGTGGAATTTTTTTTGAATTAAGCAGCTCTTCTTCGGTTCCTTCTTTTTTTCGTAGTTCAATTTGCTTATCCCAAATAGCTCGCAATTCTTTTTGATATTTTTCTCTGCGAATAACATTTTGACGAATTTTGTACACCTCTTTTTTCTTCGAGAATTCAACCAATTTGTCCCAAAAAAACTCTCCAACCTGCTTGCCTGATTCATCAATTTGATTATCAAGAGCCACCATTAATAAATTCCAGTCATCTGGTTTTGGCATTTTGGGATCACTATCCTGCTTTATTTCACCTTTTTTGTTTATTTTTTGTTCAACAATAAACCGATATTCTTTCCCTTCCCATTCAGGTTTTTTTTCACGTTTTACAAACCAAGGTTTAACTCTACTATCTTCGGTTTCAACACGAAAAGTAAATTTTCCTTTCTTGTCTTTTTCTTTTCCTTCTTGCGTAATTGATTTAATACGTGTAATTGATACAAATTGAGTTTTGTGTTCTTCGCCGTTTCCTTCTTTGTATTCAGGATATTTTCCGGCATCAATGTCTTCTTTTTTCTTTTGGAAGTCGGTGTAACTTAGGATAGATGTTTCTTTTAGATCTTTCCGACTGCTTTTAAATCCTCTACGTTGATTCATCATGTAAAGAATACGCGCAAATTCATGCACAGTAATTTTTTGAGTAAGAGCTTTTTTTCTTAGATAATAAACAATGTAGTCCTCAGGTATAATAATATTACCCTTTTCATTTTTTTTGCCTTTCACACCTAAAAGTTCTGTTGCCTCATCAATAGTTTCTTTGCTAAAGGGTAAATAATTGCTGATTTTAAATTGAAACTTACCATTGTTTTCGCGAATGATATTCTTGATTTGTTTTGGATTATCGAGCGGAAAATCATTCTTAACCCATTCCAGTATTTTTAGCACACTAATAAGGCGACTTCTTCGCAGTTTGTACCGGTGCTTTAGTCTTCTTGAGCTGCGTTTCATTCTGCGTAATGCAGCTTTAGTTTCGGCTTGAGCACCACTTTCAAATTTCTGTAAATATTCCCCGTCAACCGGAATTATTCTGCTTCCAATCCATTTGATATTTCCGTTTGTGCCATAATCCTGAAGAGTTTCGGGTAGTTGTATGAGTGCGGCACCAATTGAATTTGTTCCTATATCTAATCCAAGAACAGTTTTCATATTTCCTCCTTGACAATGATAAATTTGTCAATTAAATTTTTACTGAAGCAAATCACAATAAGGATTATTCCGTAGTGAGCTTTGCTCAATAAGTTCGCCTCGCACTTAGCGGGGCATTTTTTATTCTTCCGATAAACCATCCAACTTTTCCCGCGCTCGACCAAAAAATTGTACAAACTTAAATGAGCAAGAAATCTCTGGTTAACTAATGCTAATAGAAGGCACAGGTCGGTTATACTTTAAGTGCTGATAATTTTTTTAAGTAGAACTCTCTATATTCTGCTGACTCTAAAAGGGGAATTACAGAACTTGTGCGATAAACAATAGCTGTGAAGTACAAAAAAAATTAGAAAAGGTCAATAAAGCGAAGTTAGCGATAGAAAGCTGAATAATGCTATTATGTATAAAGCTGAGATTTTAGCAATAAATTTTGTTGTCAGTCTATTCCAATACAAACATATTTACCAATACACAAAAGTTTATGAAAATCTCTACCCCTTCCTCAACGTCAACACTGTAATTTCTGAGCGTGCGCCGACGCGTACCGGTGGACCCCAATAACCGGTTCCTTTGCTCACATACGTCCAGGTTTTTTCTCCCCACTTGTTCAATCCTTTAATAAACGGCTGACCGATTGTGGCAACAAGATTCCACGGAAAGAACTGTCCGCCGTGTGTATGCCCTGTTACCACAAGATCAAGATAGAGACCGTTTGTTTGATACAAACTGCGCGGTTGATGCGCCAGGAGAATTCTTGTCGTATTAGTCGGTGCGCCAGTGAGCGCTTTGTGTGGGTCAGAAGTGTGTGACTTCATGAATCCACCACCGCTGTAGTCAGTAACGCCTGCCAGCACAATGGATGAACCGTTTTTTGCAATTATTCGATGTTCGTTCAGTAACACATCGTAGCCAAGTTCACGCACATGGTGTACCCATTGTTCAACCCCGGAGTAGTACTCATGATTTCCCGTTACAAAAAATTTTCCATACGGTGCAGTAAGTTCAGCCAGTGGAGCAACATCGTTACGCAAATGACGTACGGAACCGTCGGCTAAATCGCCGGTGAAAGCAAGTAAATCTGGTGATAGTTTGTTTACTTCTTCAACAACAGTTTCAATCCAGTCGCGTTTAATGGTTAGTCCGGCGTGAATGTCGGTGATTTGAACAATTTTGAATCCGTCAAATTCTTTTGGCAGAGATGCGATAGGAATATCAAGTGAAACAATTTCTGGTTTGCGGCGCGCTTCGTACACACCGTATGCCGTGAGTGTTCCGGCAATTCCGATAACACCAAGGTTTGTTGCTTGTAACAGAAACTCTCTCTTTGTCTGATCGACAAACGGCGGTGAAGAAAAAAGAAAAGAAACGATCTTTTGTCCGCCGAATATCAGTAACCACACCGCATCGCGAATAATTAACAATGAAAAGAGAAACGAAAGCAATCCCAGACTGAGATACCCAATCCACGATAGCGCATCGCTCCACTCTTCGGCAAACCGAATGAGGAAGAATGAACTGAACGGAATCAGATACATGAAGGCAAGTCCAATCCACGCTATTTGTTTGTAGGGACTTTGCAGGTGAAACGGTACAATCAGCCGCCAGCCGATGTAGAGGAAACCGACACTAAGTGTGACCAACATAATGCTGATCCATACAAAAAACTGAGCATTGGCAGACATACGATTATTCTTATGTAATGGTTGATGTTCGGGCACAGTGCGCTTGTGTTATAGAACTCCAGAAAGACAAACAAAGTTCAACCTATTAAAATCTTCCTGCAAGTTCAACCTCCATTTCTTGCACTTCCTGCCTATTCTTAGTATTTTGTTGTGCGAAAAGCCCTGCCACCAGTTACTTTCGGCGGGGATTTTTGTTTTCAACGTATGAAGAACGAATGACGAAGAATAACTAGAAGAAGAAAACTTTCGCACTTCATCCCTCATCATTCGTAGGTATATATTCTGGTTTCTGGTAAGAGTAATGGACAACTTTCGAAATTTTTGCATTATTGCTCACATTGACCACGGCAAATCCACGCTGGCTGACCGTTTATTGGAATACACCGGCCGCATCACGAAGCGCGATTTGGTTGTAAACCAGGTGCTGGATGATATGGATCTGGAACAAGAGCGCGGTATCACCATTAAGTTGCATGCCATTCAAATGGAGTATAAAGCAAAAGATGGAAAAACTTACATCCTTAATCTCATTGATACTCCCGGTCATGTAGATTTCACATATGAAGTATCTCGCTCGTTAGCCGCGTGCGAAGGAGCCATTTTGGTGGTTGATGCGTCTCAAGGAATAGAAGCACAGACGCTCAGCAATCTCTATATGGCGATTGATGCGGGGTTGGAGATTATTCCCGTGCTGAATAAAATAGACCTTCCCTCTGCCGCAACAATGATCGATACGGTTATGCATGATGTGATGAATTTAATCGGTTGCAAAGAAGGTGATGTTCTTAAAGCCAGTGCAAAAGCAGGAATTGGTATCGAAGAAATTTTAGAAGCAGTCGTTACCAAAATTCCGCCGCCAAAGGGAGATCCGACAAAACCATTACGAGCATTGATTTTCGATTCAAAGTTTGATTCATACCGTGGAGCTATTGCGTACGTGCGGGTGGTGGATGGTGTGCTGAAAGAAAAAGACAAAATTAAATTTATCAACAAAGGAACAGTTGCTGAAGTAGAAGAAACCGGCGTGTTGTATATGGAGCGACACCGCACCGGTGAATTAGTCGCGGGAAATGTCGGATATGTTATAGCCGGATTAAAAAACGTTCGAGATACAAAAGTTGGCGACACGATTACTACTCTACATAACGGCGCCAACGAGCCATTGGCTGGTTACAAAGAGGTAAAGCCAATGGTCTTTAGCGGATTGTATCCGACTGATGCAGATGACTTTGCAGAACTACGCGACTCGCTTGAAAAACTTTCACTCAACGATTCGTCGTTGGTCTATGTTCCGGAAACCTCCAGTGCGTTGGGGTTTGGTTTCCGCTGCGGATTTCTTGGATTGCTTCATATGGAAATTATTCAGGAACGATTGGAACGTGAATTTCACCAATCGCTGATTACAACCGTTCCTAATGTTGAATTGAGAGTTGTTCTGACCAACGGCGAAATTGTAACGGTTGATAATCCGGCAGAAATGCCTGATCCATCGAAGATTGATCATATAGAAGAACCGTACATCAAAGCGCAAATCATTACACCGACGGAGTACATCGGCAACATTATGAAATTGGCGATGGACCGACGCGGCATTTGGAAGAACACCAGTTACCTCGACCCGACTCGCGCCGATATTTCATACGAATTTCCTTTGTCGGAAATTATTTTCGACTTCTATGATAAATTGAAGTCTCTTACGCGCGGCTATGCTTCACTTGACTATGAATATCTCGACTATCGCGAATCTGATTTGGTAAAGTTAGATATTTTGCTGAACGGTGAGCCGGTAGATGCGCTTTCAACCATCGTGCATCGGGATAAGTCATACGAAATGGGAAAGAAGCTCTGTTCGAAATTGAAAGAATTGATTCCCCGACAAATGTTTGAAGTAGCAATTCAGGCGGCAATCGGTAGTAAGGTGATTGCGCGAACAACCGTTTCGGCTTTGCGGAAAAATGTTCTTGCGAAATGCTACGGCGGTGATATTTCCCGAAAACGAAAACTGCTTGAAAAACAGAAAGAAGGAAAAAAACGAATGAAGCAGGTTGGCAAAGTGGAACTGCCACAGGAAGCATTTCTTGCCGTGTTGCAGATGGGAGAGGAATAACGATACCACATTTTCACGATTACAGGATTTCAAGATTAAGAGTATGCAATTTGTGCTGTAGTTTGTAAAGTAGAAGAACACAAACCAAAACATCCTATAGGATTTTAATCTATGGCAAAGCAGGAAGAGAAAAAAACAAAAGACGAATTGAAAGAGCAGCCGAAAACTTTCAAAGAAAAACTCAAACATCAAATCAAAGAATTTGTTATTGTCTTCGGAGGATTTTTACTGCTGAATAATTTCGTCATTGCCTCTTTTCTGGTGCCGACCGGTTCAATGGAAAACGAAGTAATGACGGGCGATTTTCTTATGGTCAATAAGTTCATCTATGGTGCGTCGACTCCGCGCAATATCATGTTCACAAATATTCGGTTGCCATGGACGATGTTGCCGGGATTTAAAGATGTAAAAAGAGGCGACGTGATCGTCTTCGAATTTCCCGGTTACAGGGATGAAGTAAATCCTGAAGAGTTTACGTTTTACTTAAAACGTTGTATGGCGTTGGCAGGAGATACATTGGAAATCAGAAACAGAGTTGTGTACGTCAACGGCCAGCCGGCGCCACTGCCGAAAAACATGAAATTCAACCTTCCTCCAAAACCTCCGGGCTATGCCGATCCGAGAATTTTTCCTCCCGGCGCGCCGTATAACGAGGATCACTATGGTCCAATCGTGATTCCTAAAAAAGGAATGAAGATGGAAATAACTTCTGCAAACTTCCACCAATGGGAAACATTTATTAAACGAGACGGACACCTGCCGACGTTGTTGAGTGATGGCACGGTGTTGATCGACGGTATTAAAACAAATACATACGTTGTTGAAAAAGATTATCTCTTCGGCATGGGAGATAATCGTGACAACTCGCTTGATAGCAGATTTTGGGGATTCATTCCGCGCGACTATGTTGTTGGCACGCCCATGTTCGTCTATTTCTCGGTGATGGGTACGGAAGAATATGCGGGCCGACTTGCTATGCAGGGAGAGCGGATGCGCATGGAATGGATTTACACAACATTTTCAGGACATAACCTTGTTCTTGATTTTGTTGCGAAAGTTTTTCTTGTCATCTTCAATCCGGAAATGATCCAATTTCATCGCATTGGTAATGTCATCAGTTAATAAATTGGAAGAAGAGCTTCTCGGCTGTGTATGATTGGCGCCAGTAACAAGGGATGGAAAAGAGTTCGCGATATTGTTGCCGTACTGTTCTTCACAATACTTATTGCTTTCTCCGTTAAATCGTGCGTTGTTGATGCTGTGAAAATTCCGACCGATTCAATGTCATCTATATTGCAAGCGGGTGATTATGTGCTGATCAACAAATTTATCTATGGCGCTCGCATGCCTGAACGATTCCTCTTCCTTGCCTTACCGCAGTTTCACTTTCCGAAACTATCTTCCGTGCAATGGGGAGATGTTGTTCTCTTTAATTTTCCGGGTGAGCCAACCGAGGTGTACCCTATCGGCCATCGCTTGTTAATTAAACGGTGTGTAGGACTGCCTGGTGATACAGTTGAAATAGCGCAGTCACATCTCATTGTGAATGGCTACCGCGCTGTAAATTCGTTTTCCCAGTTTGATACCGTGCCGTTTCGGATTATTGTTCCATACAAAGGAATGACAGTTCAACTCAACGAGCAGACATTACCGCAGTGGACCGTGTTTATTCAACGAGAAGGAAACAGTGTTACGCGCAATGGCAATACAATTTTTGTGAATGATGTACCGACACACTCATATACTGTTACAATGAATTATTACTTTGTTGTTGGCGATAATGCAAAGAACAGTTACGACAGCCGACACTGGGGTTGTGTTCCGGAAAAAAACATCATTGGCAAAGCAATGATGATTTACTGGGCAAGAAATGCCGACGGAATTCGCTGGGAAAGAATCGGAACGGTGGTGAAATAAACGTTATGGCATCGCTCTACATTCACATACCGTACTGCGAACATAAATGCATCTATTGCGATTTCTATTCCATTGAGAATATGACTTCGATGGAGCAGTTTCTTTCAGCGCTTGAGAGAGAAATTATCCGACGCGCAGAAGAGTTTGCTTCGGAAGAAACTATTGAAACAATATTCTTTGGCGGCGGAACACCATCGTTGTTATCACCAAAACAACTGGAGACAATTTTTCATCTTTTGCACAAATGTTTCCACGTCGAGTCAAACGCTGAGATCACCTGCGAAAGTAATCCCGGCACAGTAGAACAGCAGAAACTCAATGACGTTCGTAGAGTCGGTTTCAACCGCATCAGTTTCGGTATTCAATCATTTTTTGACGATGATCTGAAATTTCTCACGCGCATCCACTCTTCGGACGAAGCACAACGGGCAGTTGAGAAAGCATACCGCGCCGGCTTTGACAATGTAAATATTGATCTCATCTTTGCTTTGCCGAACCAGACACCTGAGCGATGGAAAGAGAATCTGAGGAAAGCGATAGCGCTGCAACCAACACATATTTCAGCGTATGCCTTAATTGTTGAAGAGAATACTCCGCTGGCTTCGATGGTGAAAGAGAACCGTGTTTCCCCGCTTCCTCCGGAAGAAGATGCCGCGCTTTATGAGATTACTATAGAGATGTTGACTACACATGGCTACCGTCAATATGAAGTTTCAAATTTTGCTCTGCCTGGGTATGAATGCCGGCACAACATCAACTATTGGAATCACTCCAATTACATCGGGTTCGGTCCATCAGCTCATTCATTCTGGAAACATGCAACGGTAACGGGAAAGCGGTGGTGGAATGTGCGCAGTATTCAAAGCTACTGCGATGCGATAGAACGCGGTGAGTTTCCTGTAGTCGGAAACGAAGAAGTTGATTCGCAAAAATTTCTTTCGGAAGAGATTTTTCTCGGTTTGCGCAGCGCAGGAATTGATGAAACGAAAGTGAAACAACTGTTTGGCAATGACCTTTTTGAACAAAACACAGTTCTGCTCGATGAAATGGAACGGAATGGACTGCTACGGCGTCAAAACAACGTTATTGCGCTGACAGGAAAAGGATATGCCGTGTGCGATGAGATCGCAAGAAGACTTATGATGTAAGATTGTTGGATAAAACGACGTTGCTACAGAACTCATAGAATTTCTTTTGAAAATCGCCACTTTCAAAGTATATTGATTTACTTTTTGTCAATGTTTTTTTATTTCAGAGGTTCTACATGGAGCATACCAAACTGAATAAACTCGTTGCTGGAATAGTTTTCCTTATTTCGTTAGTTGTGTATATCCTTACACTGGCAGATACAGTTGTCTTTTGGGATGTTGGAGAGTTTATCGCTGCCGCTTATTTGCTACAAGTACCGCACCCACCGGGCTCACCGCTGTTTTTGTTAGTAGGAAAAATTTTTGGAATGATACCGTTCTATAGCGATCCGGCAGTGCGTGTGCATTTTATTTCCGCTCTATCGAGCGCGTTGACGGTGATGTTTCTCTATCTTTCGTTGGTAAAATTGATTATTCTCTGGCGCCCTCGCACCGAAGATGCGTGGAATAAAATAACACTGTACGGCGCTGCGGCAATAGGGGCGCTCTCGCTCACTTTTAGCGCTACGTTTTGGTTTAACGCTGTTGAAGCTGAAGTGTACGGCGTGAGTATGTTGTTCGTTGCCCTGGTTACATGGCTGGCACTTCGGTGGAATGAACGGGCAGATTCTCCATCGCACCAAAAATATATTTTTCTCATTGCGTATCTCATCGGTTTGTCTCTCGGCGTACACTTGTTGGCATTGTTGGTCATCTTTCCGTTTCTGATCATTGTCTTTTTCCGTCGGTACGAATTTTCAATTCGTAACTATATCATCTTCGGGATGATCGCCATCGGAATTTTTGCCGTTGTCTATCCCGGTATTGTCAAAGAACTTCCCAATTTACTCGACGGAAAGTATGCTATCGGCAGCGGGAAAGAAACGAAAAGTATTTTCTGGACAATGATTCCTTTGGCGGTTATCGCCGCCGCAGTGTACGGTGTCTGGCGCTCTCTTCAAAACAAAAACGAGATGCTACATCTGGCGTCGATGTCGTTTCTGTTGATTGTATTGGGATATTCAACGTACACAATGGTCATTATTCGTGCCAACGCCCGCCCGCCGATGAATGAAAATGACCCCAGCACATTGGAAAAACTCGTTTCGTACCTCAACCGCGAACAGTACGGTGACGCCCCACTAATGCAACGACGGTGGAGTCAGGAACCGCAACATCAAGGCATCTACACCAACTATAAAAGCGATTGGGATTATTTCTTGCGTTATCAATTGGATGAAATGTTACTTCGCTATTTCCTGTGGCAGTACGTAGGGCGTGAAGGCGATTGGCAAGGCGCAGGCGTTAATTGGAAACAACTGTGGGGCATTCCTCTCTTTGTTGGTCTATTTGGATTTTACTACCATTACAAAAAAGATAGAGTGATGTGGTGGGTGTTCTTCAACTTCTTTTTGCTGATGAGTGTGGTGATGGCATTTTACTTCAACATGCAAAATCCGCAGCCGAGAGAACGTGATTACTTTTATGTCGGGGCATTCTTTGTCTTTTCGGTGTGGATCGGTATTGGTGCATTGGGTATTGTTGATTCTATAAAAGAGGCGCTGAAGAACGAACAGGTAAAAAAGTTCGCAACATACGGAGTACTTCTTGTTCTATTTGTTGCGATTCCGGGTAATATGCTCTACACAAATTACAAGCCATCCGACCGCTCGGGTGATTATGTTGCGTGGGATTATTCATACAACCTGCTGCAAACCTGCGAACCTGATGCCATTCTTTTTACTAATGGCGATAATGATACTTTTCCGCTATGGTACTTGCAGGATGTTGAAGGTGTGCGGCGTGATGTACGAATTGTAAACCTGAGTTTAGTCAATACATCCTGGTACATCAAGCAGTTAAAGCACGAAATGCCATACGGAGCAAAGAAAGTCCCGATCAGCCTCAGCGATCAGGAAATTGAACAGATTGGACCCATGCAGTGGGAACCGCGGGAATTAACTTTACCAGTACCTGCTCATGTCATGAAAGAGTATGAAATGTTCAATTCCGATCGTCCGGTGCAACCGCAATCTGGCGGTGATACAGCGGCAAAAGCAGGACAAATTAAATTTATTATGCCAAACACTATGCAATTTGGCAACATTAAAGCCATTCGTGCACAGGATATCATGGCGTACGATATTATCCGCACGAACAACTGGGAACGGCCGATTTACATGGCGGTTACATCAACGCCTGATGCGAAAATCGGTCTCGACCGCTACTTCCGCATGGACGGATTGGCAATGAAACTTATTCCCTACCCTGCTCCAACAGACGAAGGAGTAATAGATCCAAAAATTCTTGGAGCAAATTTATTGAACAAACCGTCACAGATCAGCAAAACATTTCAGCGCGGATATCTCTTCCGTGGTTTGCAGGACTCCACCGTTCATTATGACGAAAATGTAACGCGGTTGGTGATGAACTACCGCAACGCATTCATGCGGTTGGCTCTTCACTATCTCAATGTGGAACGTAACAATGCAATGGCGGTGGCGGTGCTCGATTCGATGATGGCAACGATGCCTACTAATGTTCTGCCAATGGATTACCGCGTGGAGTTTGATGTTACGAATTTCTATTTTTACGCCGGCAATAAAGAACGCTATGATAATGTTTCGCGAGCATTGATTTCAAAACTGGAAGAGATGATTAAACAGCCTGTCACTGAGCCGTTCCAGAATCAGTATCATCCATACTATATGCTGTATACCTTGTACCAAAACCGAGAGGAATATGATAAGGCCATAGCGATTCTCGATAAGATCAACGCCGACTACTATGGTACCGTGCAAGGATTGCCGCAGTGGGTCAATATGCAGAAGGCACAGATGCAGGCCCGGCTGGCGATGAAGAATTCGTCTAAAGATTCTATTGTAAAAAAATAATCATGCCGTTGTTGTTACCACAGATTCACAGATTGGAATCACAACATTTCTGTCACTCTGTGGTTTATTTTTTAAGAAAGAGGGTATGAAAGAATCGCGTCTTGAACACTGGGAAACCTTTTGGGCTGAAAAGCATAATGTTGCCGAAGTGTATTCCAACTCCGATCGCGTTGTACGGAATCTTGTCAAAGTTACCGACGTGAAAGGGAAGAAAATTCTTGAAATCGGCGCTGGCACTGGGCGCGACAGTTTTCCGTTGTTGACGCTCGGCGCTGATGTGTACCAACTTGATTATTCGATGAATTCCCTGACCATCATGAAACGGATTGCCGACGAAGAACGGATGAATGTAACAATTGTCGGCGGTGATACGTTTGCCCTTCCCTTCAAAGATGAATCATTCGATATTGTTTTTCATCAAGGACTCCTCGAACATTTCCGGCGCGATAAAGCGGAAGCGTTGCTGAAAGAGAACATCCGCGTTCTGAAAAAAGGGGGGCTGTTGTGTGTTGATGTTCCGCAACGCTATCACATCTACACAGTGATGAAAAAAATTCTCATCGCATTGAATATGTGGTTTGCAGGGTGGGAACGTTCGTTTTCCGTACCAGAACTAAGAAAGGAAATGGAACGACTCGGTTTGCAGACTGTCCACACGTACGGAGAATGGATGTACCCAAGTTTGTTTTACAGAGTAATACGCGAAGCGTTACGAAAAGTCGGTATTAAACTTCCGCTCTATCCAAAAATTCCATTCCTGTATTCTGTTCGAAAATCATTACGCCTCGCGCTACGCGATACGCCGATTGCGTATTATACTGCGCTTTCAATGGGTGTGATCGGCAGAAAATAACAAGTATGAAGATTCTCATCTTCAATTGGCAAGATATTACTCATCCTCTCTCCGGCGGTGCAGAAGTGCACCTGCACGAAACATACTCGCGCATTGCGGCGATGGGACATGAGGTAACGCTCTTTTGTTCGTTGTACGAGGGAGCAAAGCCAACGGAAGAAATAAACGGTATAAGAGTGATTCGTGAAGGAGGCCGCTTTCTGTTCAACTATGTGGTAATGAAGAAATACTTCACCACATTCAGAAAGCAACAATTCGATTTGATTGTTGACGACCTGAACAAAATTCCGTTTTATACTCCCGCATACGTACGCGAGCCAATTCTTGGAGAAATTCATCATTTGCTTGGTACGAGTGTTTTCAAAGAAACGATCTTTCCGCTCGCATCATACGTTTATCTTGCCGAACGCGCCGCATTACCAATCTATAAAAAAATTCATTTCATGGTGCATTCACCCAGCACACATCAGGAGTTGTTATCGCTTGGGTTTAATCCCAACAACGTTCACCATGTGCATTATGGTGTCAATCATCAGCTCTTTCGGCAAACGGGAGTCGAGAAATCGTTGGTTCCGCTTGTTGGCGCACTGGGACGGTTGAAGAAATACAAATCGTTTGACCACTTGATTGAGGCATTCGTTATCGTGAAGAATGAAATTCCGAATGCACGTTTAGTTATCATTGGCGACGGAGATGATAAACCGCGTTTGATGGAACTGGTGAACAGACTTGAATTGAATGACAGCGTAACATTGACCGGCTTTGTCAGCGAAGAAGAAAAAGTTGACTGGCTTAACAAAATACACGTTGCCGTCAACACTTCGATAAAAGAAGGGTGGGGACTGACGGCAATTGAAGCGAACGCCTGCGGCACGCCGACTGTTTCGAGCAACGTGCAAGGATTGCGCGATGCAGTGATTGATGGCGAAACGGGATTGCTGTACGAATACGGCAACAGAGAACAACTTGCTGAAAAAATTCTTTTGTTATTGCGCGATGAACACTTGCGAAACCGACTGACGCAAAATGCCCTTCAGCGTTCCAAAGAATTCGACTGGCAGATTGGAGCGGAGAAAACAATGGAAGTGATTGAGAGAGTTATTGCCGAAAGAAAAAAATTATAGTAATTACTGCATTTACAACCAATAGTATACTACTTGTTTCTCGCCTTTTCCTTCGCTACCTTTCTCAAAAAAAATATTGGTTTAAAACACTATGAGATACAAACTTTTTGGCAAATCCGGTTTGCGTGTTTCTGAATTGTGCCTTGGTACAATGACATTTGGCGAAGAGTGGGGCTGGGGTGCATCGTTTGATGAATGTAAAAAAATGTACGAAGCGTACAGAAATGCTGGTGGTAATTTTATTGATACCGCAAATAGATACACCGAAGGTACATCGGAAAAAATTGTCGGTGAGTTGATAGCCCACGACCGCGAAAGCATTGTGCTGGCAACAAAATATACACTGAAGATGAAAAGCGGTGACCCAAACTGGGCTGGCAATCATCGCAAGAATTTGATGCAATCACTCAACCATAGTTTGAAGAGGTTGAAAACTGATTACATTGATCTTTACTGGCTTCACGCGTGGGACTACACCACGCCGGTAGAAGAGGTGATGCGTGCGCTGGATGACGCCGTGCGTCAGGGAAAGATTTTATATATCGGAGTTTCCGACACACCAGCATGGATTGTTTCGCAGGCAAATATGCTTGCTGAATTGCGCGGGTGGACGCAATTTGTCGGATTGCAAATCGAATACAGTCTTGCCGAACGCACCGTAGAGCGCGAATATCTACCAATGGCACGAGCGCTTGATCTTGCCGTCTGTGCATGGTCACCGCTTGCGGCAGGTGTGCTAACCGGAAAATTTTTGAAAGGAGAGAAGCCAAGCAAAAGCCGTGTGAAAGAGGGGAGTAGAAGATTGAACGAACGTAATCTGAAGATTGCCGAAAAAGTTGTGGCTGTTGCGAAAGAAATCGGTAGAACGCCTGCGCAGGTTGCGCTGGCGTGGCTTCGCTATCAGCGCGGAGTTATCATTCCAATTATTGGAGGTAGAAATGTTGAGCAGATTAACGACAATCTCGGTTGTTTGGATGTGGTGTTGAATGCAGAACAATTACAACAGTTGAACGAGGCCAGCAAAATTGAATTGGGTTTCCCGTACGACTTCTTGAACAGTTCGTCAATTCAAGATATTACGTATGCAGGAATGCGGGACAAGATTGACAACCACAGAGAGATTCGGTAGCAGTAAAGTTTTTTCTAACTCTATAGCATACGTGTCAGCGTGTCAACTTCTCAATCAATAGTTGATGCTGTGGAAACTGTTGTATCAACGATTCTCTTGTTGCTAATTCAAAATCATCAAAATAAAATCCCGGTGCAACGAAACATCCGACCAACGAAAATGAATTGTGTTCATCAACAGTTCCGCCAAACCAGTATCCATGCGAAATAACGGCGTGAGGCAATTCACCATGATCAAGATTTTTTCCAATGCGGTGCCGGGTGTAGTTTCCCTTTGGATCAATTGAATGAATGGTCAACGCACTGCCATCAATGTGAAACCACTGTTCATCTGATTTCAATCTGTGCAGGGAAGAAAAATCGCCGCTCTCCAACAAGTAGTAAATCGTTGTTGAATATGATCTTCCGCCGTTGTATCGTATTGGTAACGCCTCTTTCGGGATAATACCTTCAGCGCGATAAATTTCGCGAAAGTATCCCCCTTCGGGATGAGGAATGAGATGAAGTTTTTCTATCCAATGCTTTGCGTTCATACTTTTGACAACTTCAGATTGCGTCATTCTGCGACAGTTCAACAGTCGCAGAATGACCTGTCGGAGAGTTTACTTCACTGACAACAATTTACACTGCTCCCATAACTACATTAATAGCTGTAGTGTTTACGATGTCATCCACACTGCAACCACGGGAAAGGTCAAATGCCGGACGTTTCAATCCTTGCACCACAGGACCAATTGCGTCTGCACCGCCGAGTCGTTGTGCAAGTTTGTAGCCGATATTTCCTGCATTCAAATCAGGGAACACGAGCACGTTTGCACTTCCTGCAACAACACTTCCCGGAGCTTTTGATGCACCAACTTTTGGAACAATAGCGGCGTCAAGTTGCAGTTCGCCATCCAGTTTGAGCGAAGGATTTTTTTTCTTTGCAATTTCTGTTGCCTTCTGCACTTTTTCTACCAGCGGATGCGAAGCGCTCCCTTTAGTGGAAAACGAGAGCATTGCCACGCGTGGTTCTTCGCCGGTAATTTTTTGGTGGTTCTCAGCTGAAGTTAATGCAATATCGGCAAGTTGTTCTGCGGTCGGATCTGGCACTACGGCGCAATCGGCAAACGTGAAGAGTTTTGTCGGAAAGACCATCACAAAAAAGCTCGACACAATACTGATCCCTTCTTTCATACCGATGATTTGAATTGCCGCGCGAAGCACATCGCCGGTAGTGGAAAGCGATCCGGCTACACTGCCGTCTGCCATTCCTTCTTTCACCATCATTGCGCCAAAGAAGAGCGGCTTCTTCATTGTTTCCTGCGCGTCGGTGAATTGAATTCCCTTTGACTTGCGGAGATTGAAATAGATGTGAGAAAAGTCCGACAGTTTATCGGATTTTAATGGATCAACAATGCGGATGTTATTCAGAGAAACATTTTCACTTGCAGCCTTTGACCTGATTTCCTCCTCCGTGCCGATTAAGATTGGCATCGCGATTCCCTCATCAACAAGAATACGAGCTGCCTTAATGGTGCGCGGGTCGAGTGCGTCGGGTAAAACGATTGTTTTTTTCAGTTGTTTGGCTTTCGTTCTGACTTCTGAGATAAAATTTTGTGGGTTCATAAGTGTATCCTATGTATTTTGAAGATTACTAATTACGACTCTTCAACGTACGGCTTTTTTTCTATGAATTCAATAAAAGTTAAATTTTCTGACGAAATGACAAAAACGGAAGTTTACAAAACATGTTGAAAACAAACAGTCTAGGATTAAATTTCGTTAATAAACGGACTTTCCATTGTCCAAATGTCAGTCATTCAGTATTTTTGTAGTGCAAATTATGGCTGAAACAACCAAAAAAATATACGTTGAAACCTACGGCTGCCAAATGAATGTGGCAGATACGGAAGTTGTGCTTGGCGTGATGAATGGCGCCGGCTTTGTGCCGACAAACCAGCCGGATACCGCCGATCTTATTCTCATTAACACCTGTAGCGTGCGCGATAACGCAGAACAACGCGCTCATCAGCGAATTTCCGAGTTAAAAGAATACAAACGCCGCAATCCCGAAGTATTGATTGGCGTGCTGGGCTGTATGGCGGAGCGTTTGCGTGTATCATTGATAGAAAAAAATAACCTGGTGGATTTAGTTGTCGGTCCAGATGAGTACAGAAAACTACCAAAACTGGTCAACGATGCGTACGCAGGACAGCGCGGTATTGCAGTGAAACTTTCACGTGTAGAAAATTATGATGACATCACGCCGCTACGCACAGAAGGAATCAGCGCGTGGATTTCGGTGATGCGTGGATGCGACAAGTTCTGCACATTTTGCGTCGTACCATTCACTCGCGGACGAGAACGGAGCCGAACGTTACACAGCGTAGTGGAAGAAGTCCGGAAGTTGAGCGCGCAAGGGTTTAAAGAAGTTACACTACTAGGCCAGAATGTCAATTCGTACCATGACGGTCAGTACGATTTTGCAGATTTACTGGCGGCTGTTGCACGTGTGGATAGTACAATGCGCATTCGTTACACTACCTCGCATCCCAAGGATATGAGCGACAAGTTGATTGAGACGATGGCAAAGTACGACAACATCTGCAAGTACATTCATCTGCCGGTACAATCCGGTTCGAACAGAATTTTGAAACTGATGAACCGCACGTACACCATCGAACATTATCTTACGCTGATAGAAAAAATCCGCAAAACAATGCCGGGCGTCAGTTTCTCTACGGATATCATCGCTGGGTTTCCCACTGAGACCGACGATGACCACCGGATGACCATAGAGATAATGAAAGAAGTTCGGTACGATGGTGCATACATGTTTAAATATTCTCCACGCGAACATACCAAAGCGTGGGAGATGGGCGATGATGTTCCCGATTCAGTAAAACTCGAACGATTAAATGAAATCATTAATATTCAGGAAGAGATTTCTGCGGAAATCAATCAGAAATTAATCGGTGAAACAGTAGAAGTACTTGTCGAGCGTGATAGCTCCCGATCAAAAGATGACCTTCTGGGACGCACCGATACGAACAAGAAAACTCTCTTCCCTCGTGAAGATGCAACAGTGGGAGAATATCGCAAAGTAAAAATAGAACGCACCAATGCCCATACCTTATTTGGAAAACTTATTCCGAATGTGAACTGAGTATGAAAAAACTTACAGCACTATTAATTCTTACTGCGTTATCACTGAGCGCGCAGTTCACAACAAATGATGTGCGCGACCGTCTGGAATTAATTCACTCGGGAAAGTCCGAGCAGGTGCGTCGTGAGCTTCAACTACTTCTTCGACAATATCCGAACGATGCCGGTGTCCAATACCTCGACGCATATTTAACTACTAACGGCGATCAGGCAGTAAAAAAATATCAAGCAATAGTCGAACGGTTTCCCGACAGCGAATGGGCAGATGATGCGCTCTACAAAGTCTATCAATACTACTATGCCATCGGTCTTTACAAAACTGCCGATGCCAAAATGGCTCAGTTGAATCAGCAATACCCGAGTTCAATTTATGCCAAGCGTGAAGTGAAGAAAGAAGAGCCATTGACTATTTCACCACCTGCTTTCAGTGAAACAGAGTCGGAGAAACCCAATGCAGTAACGGCGTCCGAAAAAGAGGTAACCCTTCCTACTACTGGTGGAAAATATGCAGTGCAGGTAGGAGTTTTTTCACAGGAAGAAACAGCACGAAAAGAAGCAATGCGCTTCACATCGATAACGGGAAAAAATGCGAGTGTTTTTCCGAAACAGAGTGGAGGCAAAACAGTTTTTGCCGTTGCATTTGAAGGATTTCAATCAGAAAACTCTGCGCGCAGTTTCGGCGCTGAATTGAAAACAAAGTACAATATCGACTGGTTTTTGGTGAAACGGTAACAGAGGATGTGAAATGGATCGAAGAGTATTTCAACAGCAGTTTGGAATTGTCGGTGAGTCGCTCGAGATGCAGGAAATTGTTCAGGTCGTTCAGCATGTCGCGCCGACGGATATTACTGTGTTGATTACCGGTGAAAGCGGCGTGGGGAAGGAAGTGATTGCTCATGCAATTCACGGTGCAAGCAACCGCGCAAAAAAGCCGATGGTCACCGTCAACTGCGGAGCGATTCCCGAAGGTATCATTGAATCTGAATTGTTTGGGCATGAAAAAGGATCGTTTACCGGCGCCAGCAGTGAACGAAAAGGATATTTTGAACTTGCCGACGGTGGAACGATTTTTCTCGATGAAATCGGTGAACTGCCGATTGCAACACAGGTAAAGTTTCTCCGCATTTTGGAAAACGGTGAATTTCTGCGCGTTGGTTCGTCTATTGCGCGCAAAGTTGATGTGAGAGTTATTGCCGCAACGAATAAAAATCTTGAACAAGAAGTTCGTCTCGGCAATTTCCGTCAAGACTTGTTTTACCGTTTGCGGTCTGTCAATATACGCATTCCGCCATTGCGTGAACGCAAAGATGACATTCCTCTGCTGTTCGAAAAGTTTGTCAAAGAATTTTCAGAAAAAAATGGAGTGCAGTTTTCAGGTATTACTCCCGAAGCCATGGAGTACTTGAAAAATTACTACTGGCATGGCAATGTGCGTGAATTGCGCAATGTTGTTGAGAGCATGCTAGTTATTGAACGCGGGAAAAAACTCGATTTGGAAGATGTAAAAAAATACCTGCGTGTTACCGCCGACGAGCGAAGTTTACCAATACTCATGCCAACACAGAGTGCGTTGGATGAGCGCCAGTTATTGTACCGTGCGTTGATTGAACTGAAGAATGATATGCTTGAAGTAAAAAATCTCCTAAAGAATGCCATCGGGGTTAATGGCGCAGTGGCTGACCGAGGACCAGTAAGCGTGGTATCAGAAAATCTTTCGTTGGAAGAAATGGAGCGCCGGATGATTGAAGCCGCACTGAAGAAATATCATGGTAACAGGCGTTTGGCGGCTCAAGAGTTGAAAATTTCTGAGCGAACGTTGTACAGGAAAATCAAAGAATACGGATTATGAAATTTTACATCGGGCAAATGACAAACGGTAAGCGACTTTTGAATGTTAGTGCATGGTTATTTGGCATTTGTTTGTTGCTGCTTTGGTCTGGCTGTTATTCTTTTACCGGTGCTTCAGTTCCTCCGCACTTGAAAACGGTGGCAATTCCGCTGGTAGAAGATGTGAGCGGATTTGGCGAAGCGGGGTTGCGAGAAAAGTTCACGCAAAAGTTAATAGAACTCTTCCGTAACGATAATAATTTAGAAATCGGAGAACGACTTACAGCAGATTCGATTGTTGAAGGAACAATTGTGCAGGTCACCGACGCGCCGCAGGTCATCGGCGGCAACGATATTGTCAGCACACGCCGCGTCACGATTACCGTGCGTGCTTCATTCACCGATATGAAATTGCGAAAGAAGGTGTGGGAGAAAGATTTCTCGAACTGGGGAGAATACATACAAGGACAACAAACCCGCGACGTTGCATTAACTGCGGCAATCAACAAAGTTGCAGAGGATATTTTACTCGAAACAGTATCAGGCTGGTAAATAATTTTTTACAAACTCGTACGAAACATCGTCACATATATCACTTAATCTTCAAAATACTATGGAACAGGTACTACTCATTGCTTATATCGTTTGCTTGAGCATTCTTTTTATGTATGGCGCTCACGGCTTTGTGATGGTCTATCATTACCACAAACACCGGCATGAAAAGGATGCCGATTTGCCGTTGACTGAGACGCCAATGGTAACCATTCAATTGCCGCTGTACAACGAAATGTATGTTGTACGCCGGCTCATTGAAGCATCGTGCAACATTGACTACCCGAAAGACAAACTTGAAATTCAGGTACTCGACGATTCAACTGATGAAACTGTTGATCTCGTAGCCAGCATTGTCCGAGAAAAGCAGGAACAAGGGTATCTCATTCATCATGTTCGTCGTCCAAACCGGCAAGGATTTAAAGCGGGCGCCTTGAAAGAAGGATTAAAGACCGCCAAAGGGGAATTTGTTGCTGTGTTCGATGCGGATTTTATTCCGAAACCGGAATTTTTGAAAAAAACAATCCCCTACTTCTACACCGATAAAAAAATCGGCATGGTGCAAACACGGTGGGAACATCTCAATGGCGAATATTCGTTGATAACCCGCACGCAAGCAATGGCGCTCGATGGTCACTTTGTTATTGAACAAAACATCCGTAACCGCGCTGGATTTTTCATTCAGTTTAATGGAACCGGTGGCGTGTGGAGAAAATCGTGCATCATCGATGCCGGCAACTGGCAATCTGATACGCTTACAGAAGACCTTGATCTTAGTTACCGGGCGCAGTTACGAGGTTGGAAATTCAAATTCCTTCGTGATGTTACATCACCGGCAGAGCTTCCCGCCGAAATCAATGCGCTCAAGTCACAGCAATTCCGCTGGACGAAAGGAGCCATTGAAACTGCGCGGAAACTACTTCCCATGGTGTGGAAGGCAAACATTCCCTTTCGCATCAAGTTTCATAGCACATTTCATTTAACGAGTAACATCGTTTTTCCGTTCATCGTCTTGGCCAGTATCCTGAATGTTCCACTCACGTTCATCAAACATGCCGGCATGCACGATGTGTATTTCGACTTCATGTCGATTTTTGTTTTCGCTTTTGTCGGTTCATTCTTATTTTACTTCTATGCGCAAAAAGATGTGTATGCCGACTGGCGACGAAGAATTTTTCTCTTTCCATTATTTATGGCCGGTAGTATGGGATTGGCAGTGAACAACAGCAAAGCGGTTATTGAAGGGTTGTTCAAGCGAAAGAGCGAATTCGTTCGTACACCGAAGTACGGTATTGAAGGGAAAAAACAATCGTGGCAGGACAAAAAATATGTGCCAATCAAATTCAGCTGGACGGTGATTGTAGAATTAGCGCTTGCGGTCTACTGCTTGTTTGGCGTGGTATCATCATTATACTATTTGGAAATAGCCGCCGTACCCTTCCAATTGCTGTTTACCATGGGCTACGGATTTGTGTCATACCTTTCCATTCGACAAGCGTTGGAAGCTCGGCGTGTGAAAATGGCCCAGATGAGAATATCGATGGAACCGATAGCAGTGTAAGGGTAAACGACTCTGTTTAGGCAACACAGCCGCGGCAAACCGCGGCTGTATTGTTTCTTCCGTACCCTTTACGTATCAAATATATCAAACCTTTCTTGCAATTCAATGCGAACTCTCCTATTTTACGACAGTATCATATGGATATCACCGAATTTGATATAGAATTTCTGGCGCTGAAACTTTCCGAAAATCCACAATCGCCGTTGTTTGCCCGTCTTGCTGATTTATACTTGGAAAAAGGACAAACTGTTGAAGCATTGCACTTGTGTGAAGAGGGAGTGCGATTATTTCCCGAGTACTATGCGGGACATTTGGTGCTTGGAAAAATTCATCATGCACTGCAAGAATATTCAAAAGCACGAGTAGCGTTACATCGTGCGCTCGAACTTTCTCCTTTTAATCAAGTAGTTCAGTCGCTTCTGTCGTCGCTACCTGCTCAGCCGGATGAATCTGTCCGTACAACAGATGAAACATATTTTACTTCCGTTCAAGAGCAAACCGCAGACGTTGAAGTTCAGCCGTCACCAGACATTCCCGCACAACCTGTTGAACCGCAGCTTGAAATGAGTGCAGAAGAAATTAGTTTTCCGGCTCCCGTTGTTGAATCACAGCCAGTTTCACCAACGTCAGAGCAGGAGTTCGTGTCATTTGATGAATATCTGGCACAACATGCGGCTGAGATACCAACCGAATCGTCAACAACACTTGATGAATATCTAAGCAGTTCACCAGCGCATCAGCAACCGCAAGAACCTGTAACCGAAGAATCTCCGATTGTTGAACAGGAATCTTTGCCCATTGAGCCGTTACCGCAGCAAACTGAACCAGAAATAGTATTTACTTCGCCTGAGCAGGCGCAACTGTTTGCTGAAATGATGGGGGAAGAACCGCCGAAGGCGTCGCCGAGTATTGAGAGCGAAGAATCAAGACTTCGGATTGATGAACTGGCAGAAAAATTACAAAATGCAGAACGAATAGTCCCCGCAGAAAATTATCAACCGCCGCCTCCAGTGGAAGAGATAGAAAAAGAAAATACTATGGGCATGGTTACGCCCACATTGGCAGAGATTTACGCATCACAGGGGGAATACAATGCGGCGATTCAGGCGTATGAAATTTTAGTATTTTCTCAGCCCGATAGAGCAGAAGAATTCCAAAAGAGGATACGAGAACTGCAGCAATTGCAAATGCAGAAAGAAGGTTTGGTGTGAAAACGAAAAAAGGCGATGAAACTTCATCGCCTTTTGTGTTATGGTAGAAATAAAAAGTACTATTTTTTTAAAGCGTTAACTATTTTGGTTAATTTCGATTTTTGATTTGCCGCTTTATTGGGATGAATAACTTTTTTTCCCGCCAGTTTATCCAGCAACGAAACCGTCTCCTTCAGAACTTTTTCAGCGGTGGTCTTGTCCTTTGCAGAGCGTACCTTTTTAATCATCGTCTTCATTGCCGACAACTGTTGTGTGTTGCGCTTGTGACGTCGTGCGCTTGAGCGGATTCTCTTTTCTGCAGATTTATGTTGTGCCATTGGTTCCCTTCATGAATAATTCAACAATTGTGCATCAATATAAAAAAAATCTCCTTGATTTACAATTTCTTTTCCCAATAGATTGTTTTTCGCAACTCTTCAACCCATTGCTGGTAGTTATTTGCTAATTTAAACTGTAGCGCCAATTGTTCAAGGCGTTTGTAGTCATCATTTAAATTAATAGTATGTTCAGGGGTAATAGAGCGGACGTAGATAATGTGGTATCCATGCTTGTTGCCGACGGCAATTTTCCTCGGTTCACTGATATCTCCGACTTTTGCAGACTTGACAAACTCTTCGTAGGCGGGATCTAATTGGTCAATGGCTACCCGTCCCAAATCGCCGCCAACATCTTTGGTATCAGGGTCTTCGGAGTACCTTCGTGCCAACGCGCCAAAATTTTTTCCTGCAAGAGCTTCTGATCGGATTCTATTGAGTTGTGCGATAGCAGAATCGTCGTTTGCCTGCGATACTTCAATGGGGAAGAGAATATGTCGTGTGCGCACGGCATCACCACGTCGCTCGAGAAGTTGAATGATGTGATAGCCGAATTGTGTACGTACGGGCTTTGAAATTTCATTCTCTTGCAATGTAAACGCAACTTCTTCGTATTCTTTTACAAACGATCCGCGTCGGGCAAAACCCAGATCGCCGCCATTTGCCGCAGAGCCGTCTGATGAATATCGCTTTGCAAAATCCGCAAAATCTCCGCCTGCTTTAATGCTATCGACGATTTTTAATGCTTTAGCGTAAATTGCCTGAAGAACAGAAGAATCTGGTTTCGGTTCGATATAAATATGACTCAGTTCGTATTCGGTCGGCACTTTTGGGATGCTATCTTTGTATGTTGCGAAAAATTCTTCTACTTCTCGTCGCGAAACGCTCAACTGCATCTGTCGTTGTTGTTGAATTTTTTGAACAAGCATCTGCTTTCGAATTAACTCGCGGAATTGGTATTCACGTTTCATCCGATTGATACTCATACCGTAGATTTTTTCCAGTTGATCTTGTCCGCCTGCTTGGTAGATAAGACGATTGATTTGTTGCTCTAATCGTTCGGTAATTTCTTCTTCGGTAACGACAATGCTGTCTTCAATCGCCTGTGCCAGTACAAGTTTGTCGTTAATCATACCATCGAGCACCTGATTGCGTAGCGATGGTGAATTAGGGTCTAAACGGTTTTGCAGTGCTACTTGCTGAACGGTGAAGTTTAAATCAGAAAGAGTGATAACTTCGCGGTCAACTACTGCTACAATTTTATCCAACGTTGTTTGCGCCGTTGCCAACACCGTTACGCCATACAATGCAATACCATAGAACATCATTCTCATGTGACTACTTGCCTCCAAAAACAGAAGTATCTTTCTGTGAATACATAAATTGAACGTTGTATTTTTTTCGTATGTGTTGAATAAACTCTTCGTACCGCTGCCTGCGGCGTTCCATAACTAACCGCTGGCGAATATCGTTTTCGCAGTATGACAATGGCGCGACTGTTCCCTTCCGGTACGAATCGAGCATGCGGATGACGAAATATCCTACGCTTGTTTTCACCGGAAACGAAATTTCATTTCGTCCGAGTATTGTTGCAACCTTCCATAGTGCTGGCGGATAAAGGGTCGATGGAGTGAAGTAAAGTGAATCGGAATATGAAATCAATCCTTTGGTGGTGTCAGATTGGTACCGCATGCGGCTCATGTCCCATCCATCTGTGCCAAGCGCCATGGCCCGAAATTGCACTGCGTCATCATTGCGAAGAAACACTGCTACAGAAACGAGAACGAGATCATCCGGAAGCGTGAATTCAGAACTGTGTGATTGGTAGTATGATACGATATCGTTGCGGGTAACGCTTTGTTCCGCTGCTGCATAAACGTCTCGCTCAAGTAGTGTGGCAATAGCAAGTTGTTTGTATGCCTCGGCGAGTTTGTTACGTATCTCCTCATCACTGTCATATCCTTTTCGTTTTGCTTCTTGAAAAAGGAGTTCATTGGTTACCCAACGGTTAACAACCTGACGAAGTTCAGCATCGGTTGGTTTCTTTGTGGTATCGAGGGAAGCATACACCATGTCCAGCGTTAATACTTCATCATTAACACGGGCAACAACGTTTTTCTCGCGCTGCTCGCTGCATCCGTACAACATCATTGCCGCACCGATGAGAAAAAAGAAAGGAAAGCGTCTGATGACGCTTTCCTTTATGTGATGAATGGTGTTCATCTACTGTGCCGATTGTGGCTTGGCTTTTGAGAATGTTAATTTCAGATTGTCTGTATTGATGGTTACCGGATACTTTTTCTTCAAGGATTCATACCATTCATCACTGAGCCGTTTGGTTTCGTATTCCTGATACGCTCCGGATATCTCTGATTGTGCTTCTTCAAACGTTTTTACCCGGGCTGGATCTTTCTTTAGCACTTTGATGAATGAAAAACCATTTTCGTAGGGCGAGTACGAAAGTGAGTCTTTTGGTTCAAGCATCCATGCACGCTGGGTTAATGCGTTTGTTGTGACATTCTGTAATTTCCATACACCTCGTGTTTCTGCTGTTTCGCTTCGTTTGTTAAACAGAACGGCTGCGGAATCAAACGTAATCGGACCGATAGCAATTTTGATCGTATCGTACTGAACTTTTTTACTTTTGCCGCGTCCTTTCTTAGCAACCAATGAATCAATGGTATAACCCTTCATCGTTTTTTGTACCACCTGTGCCGCGCTGTCGCTGTTCACAAAAATTTCTTGGAACTCAACTCTATCCGGTAACGGATAGTTTGAACTATGTTTGGCGTAGTAAGCCCGTAGTGCAGAATCTGACATGACTACTTTGTTCCATACGTTTTCTTGTTCTGCCTTGAAAAGAAGAACACCTTCTTCGTACTCTTTCATCGTACGGGCAAAATCAGGAAATCGGTTTTCCAGTTGTTGCGCATGGTACTCTGCTACAAGATTTGCCCCAATTTTATCGAGCGCCGTTTTGAAGTTGCCAGGCAGGCCAACAGCCATTCCCTGAAGTTCGGGGTTAACTTTAGCAAGGGCAAGAACTGAATCGAGATCAATTTTCTTTCCGGCGAATGTATAGACGATTTCTTTTCGGAGTGCGGGAGTCAATACACTGTCCCATGCTATTGCGGCAAACGATTTTGTGGAGTCAACACGTACGAGCACAGCAGGAATGATGTTGTTATTTTGTGTAAAGTTGTACGACGCTTTTATTTTTTCCACCATTCTGTTGTAGTCATATTGGAAGCGGTACGATTGGTATTGGCTCTTTAACTGCTGTTCTATTTCTTTAAACGGTTTGATGGGCTGTGTTTCATGTCGTTTCACAAGATGCAGTCCGAATTGTGTTTTCACGATACCGGACAGCTCGCCATCCTTCAAGGCAAACATTGCTTGGTCAAATTCACGCACTGTTCGTGCCCGTTCAATGAACCCCAAATCACCTCCACGTTGTCCGCTAAAAGTGTCGTCGGACATTGTGCGCGCAAATTCAGCTAAATCTTTTCCATTGAGAATAGAATCACGGATAGCAAGAAGTTCGTTTGCCGCTTTGGCAGAATCTTCAGCACTTGCACCTGAAGCCAGCCGCTTCATGATGTGGCTGACACGAACGGCGCCTTGATTGGGTTGAATATCGGTTACTTTAATAACGTGGTAGCCGAACTGTGTGCGGATAGGCACTGAAGAAAACTCACCGACCTTCAGTGAATACACTGCATCTTCAAACTCCGGCACCATTGCTCCGGCAGAAAAATAATACAAATCGCCGTGGTTGTAGCGAACAGAAGGATCTTCGGAGTTGTTATCCGCCAACGTTTCAAATGGGATGCCTCGTTTTAACGAATCGATAATAGCGGCGGCTTTAGCATACGCTTTTGCCGTATCTTCAGGCGAAGCATCGTTGGAGGTTCTAATGAGAATATGACTGGCGCGAATTTCTTTCAATTTGCGTTGGTACATTTGCTCCAGTGCCGGTTTCGTGATTTCCTGGTCGAGCATGTACGACACAGCGAGATTCTTTCTGTAGTCTGCTAACTCTCTGCGCAGTTCAGGATCGTTATTGTATCCTTTGGCGTACGCATCTTTTACCTTTAGACGGAATTTTACATAAAGATCGAGAAATTGCTGCTTCTCTTCGAGAGACATTTTAGCCGCAGCATCCCATCCACCGTTGTTTTTTGCATACACATATTCAAATTCATCGACTGTAATTTTTTCACCGGCAATGTCGGCAACATACGCGCCGCTACAACCAATGATACTAAAAGCAGCAATTGTTGCTATCACAAGGTTTAATGATCTGGTAAAGTGCATACAACAAACCTCCTGGAAATTTAATAACAGATTGAATTGTTTCTAGCGTTGTAAGTATAAGAAAATACTGAAATTAGCGACGACAAGCAATGTTTTCCGATGGGTGATAGTAAAGAGCATGTCGATAGAATTATATATTTAGCGCGTCTAAATAAGCGCAAATACTGAAAGAATCTGGTTTTTTGACGCCTGCTTTCATATTTTGTTCCATGAATTTCACAGGTACATTTCATTGCGCATACTGCGGTGAAGAAAACGAAATTTTCGTGGAACCGGAGGGAGGAACCGAACAAATCCTGACTGAAGATTGTGTCGTGTGTTGCAGACCAAACGTACTTCACATTCATATCCTCAATCAACAAATTTATATTAACTCTGAATTTGAGGGATGAGTATTACCGATAATTTCCGTCGTTTAGAATCAAAAACATACCCAAGGAAAAATTATGACATCATTGCAATTTGTTTCATATGCCGAGCAAATGCTGGCGCCGACAATTCCACTTTTTTACTTGGTGCCTGAAGACAACATTGACTGGAAACCAACCGAAAACTCGTTCACCTGTGGCCAGTTAATGCATCACATGGCCGGATCGTTGCGGTTCAACGCCAACGGAATTGGAAAAAATGAATGGGCGTTGCCGTCTATCCGACACATTTTTCTCGCAAACCGCCGCGAGCAGTCATCAACGGTAGAAGAAGCAGTCGCCTTGTACAAAGAGACATCAAATGAATTTTTTGAAACCTTCCGCCAGATGTCTGATGAAGAATTTCTCGGCGGCATTGTGAATACGCCGCAGTTTGGTCCGCAGGAAAAATGGAGACATGCATTGTTTTCCGTTGCACATCATTTGAACCATAAAACAGAATTGTTTATGTATTTGAAGATGATGGGGGTAAAAGTGAGTTCACGAGAGTTATATGGCGGATAAGATATCGATTTCGGTATTCTCTGGTGTGCCAAGGCATTGCTGAGTTATACAGCGTTCTTCAAAGTCTTCACGGAAAAATAAAACCCGGCGAATAAAAAAAATACAAACCCAACTGCTTCCATAATAATTATTTGCGTCTCGCCGATACCGATTGTTAAATACCGAAGCACATCGGTGTGCCATGTTACCGGATTGAAGTAGGCGGCGTACTTGAGCCATATCGGTACTGCATCTAATGGATAAAACATACTGCTGACAAACATTAACACGAAATATGCAACATTGATGAATGTATTGAATGTATCATTACGATGGATACGGAACGCAAACAATGAGAGTGTAAAAAACCAACCTGCAATTCCAATGACCACAGTTAGAATTGTTACAGCAAGCATTTCTAGCCGAACAGGAACCTGTAGCACGATCATCGCTGCAAAGAGTGTTAACACCGCTTGAACGACCGACATGAGACATTGGAAAATTACTTTTCCCAACAGATACTGTCCGCGCGTCATCGGGTACGTGAGAAATTCATAAAAAATTCCTGTTTCACGATCGTGGAAAAATCCATACGCCTGATTAATGGCGCTGCCAAAGCACGACATTGCCAACACCCCAGCGAGAAAGAATTCGTTGTAGCCAACAGGCGTTCCACCGTTCGTAATACCTAATTTGATCGCTTTATCAAAACCAACGCCGAACATCAGTAGGTACAACAACGGAACAGCGAGATCGAAAAAGAACCACGTTAAACTCGTTAGACGAATCAAAGTATCACGATAAAGAACGGCAAGAATGTTATTCATAAGAAAGTAATCTAAAGGAAATGGCTTATTCTAGAGTGTCGCCTTTTTTAGTTCCTGGTTTATCAAGCAATTCGATAAAGACATCTTCCAGCGAAGCTGATGAAATTTCAAAATTTAAGAGTACACCGCGTGAATGCAACAAGGTAAGAATATTGAGTGCATCGCTTTGATTTTGAACCGTCAGTTCCATGTTATTGTCGTGCGATTCCATACTCAGAGGACGCAAGTTCTTCAATTCTTCATGAATTTTTTGTGTTGTTTCTTTCAACTTTAATTTAAGATAGAACAACTCTAGCCCCATTTTTTTTACCTCTTCTGTTGTTCCACCAGCGATAATTTTTCCATGATTAATGATGGCGATGGCGTCACACAATTCTTCTGCTTCATCAAGCATGTGTGTGGTCAGTACGATGGTTCGCCCGCTTTTTGATTCTTCCTTGATTGCGGCGATTGTTGCCCGTTTGTTGAATGTATCCATTCCTGTTGTTGCTTCATCAAGAAAGACGATGGGTTTGTCAATGAGAAACATCTTTGCCACCTGTACACGACGCTTCATTCCTCCGCTTAAATCCATTGCGCGCTGGTTCAACACCTCCTGTAAGCCAAACAGTTCAACAACACGTTGTGTCCGTCGTTCAGTTTCTTTTCGCGTCAATCCGTGAAATCGTCCAAAGGTGAGAAAATTATTTTTTACGGTCAGATAGGTATCAACTGCGTTTTCTTGAATTACCACACAAATATTTTTTCTCACTTCCAAAGATTGGGTAACAACATCGAACCCATTGATCAAAGCAGTGCCAGCAGTTGGTGGAATGAGTGTGGTAAGAATTTTGATAGTTGTTGACTTCCCCGCACCGTTAGGTCCCAACAAACCAAAGATATCTCCTTTGCGAACGTCAAATGAAATTTCATCAACCGCGCGAAAAACTTCTCCATTGGTACGACGGTATTCTTTTATAAGTTGGCGTACGGCTATAGCAGTATCAGTCATAAACTTATCGGATAGTGAGTTGATTCGCTGAGCAATTTTCTAATGTAGTCAATGACCTGCATCGGTGAAGTTGCCTTGTGCACGTTGTGAGACGAGAGGCGCAGTGCAAGGGAGGTAACATCATCTGGTGTGTTCAATAGTACTACTGGTTTACCGGCTTTCAACGCCAACGCAATTTCAGAAACCGTTCCCGCACCACACTTGCCGACAGCTACCGCTACATCGCACGAAAGAACATTGATATTGTTCCGCGCATTTCCCATGCCGGTGAGGATAGGAATATCAACAAACGGTGAAACGCCGATTGGTTCATCGTCCGGAAGAATACCAAGAGTGATACTATCAGAAATTTGTTTTGCTCCTTCACTAGCAGCACGCATTATTCCGACGTTTCTTCCTCCGGTTAATACAATCCACTTGTTTTCTGCAATTAGTTTTCCCAGCGCAAAAGCATCACGAGCGGATTGTTCATCCGCTTCCTCACCCGCGCCAAATACACCGATAATTTTTCTTCTCATACGTTATCGCATTAAATCGGTCAACTGTTTAATGATTAATGCCGTTGCTCCCCACACAGGTTCTTTCCACACATCGTAAAAATACACCTGACGTAATTTTCCTAACAGTTCGCGAGTTTCAATCCGACATAGTGAAGGGTCGAAAAATTTTTCGAACGGAATAAGAAGAACTTCTTCTACTTCTTCGCTACTAATGTTCATATCATCGAGGGTGTTGACAAATCCTACCACTGGCGTTACGATGAATCCAGTTGGAATATGAATATCGTCAATTTGGCCGACGACAGAAACAGAGGTGGGAGTAATGCCGAGTTCCTCTTGAAGTTCGCGCAACGCTGTGTGTTCCGGAGATCGGTCGTCTTTATCAACAACACCGCCGGGGAATGAAATTTGTCCTTTGTGATGTTCAACGCGGTCGGTTCTTTTTGTTAGAAGAAGTTGCAGGGCATTATGATGCATAACGAACGGTACTAATACACATGCATGCCGCGCTGTCGCATCATGCAAGCGCACAGCGGTGTGTGATGAGATGCGATGTTTGATATAGTTAAAATCTACTTGCATCCCGGCCGAAGATAAAAGCTTTTGTCCAATCGAAGATAACAAGAATTTTGTTCTTCCACCGTACGAGTTTCGTGAGATACGCCGACCGCCAGAAAAGCCATGTTGAAAATCCCTTTCCTTTTACCTGTGGCAAATCGGCAAGCGCTTTGTTACTGCCGATGTATGCAAGCATACCGTAATGTTTGTAACGGAACGGTTGCACTGGTTTGTTTTTTGCCAGTGCGTTTAATGATCGGGCAAGGTAGTTTCCTTCTTGTTGTGCAACTTGTGATGTAGCTGGTAGTGCTTGTCCTTCAATGGTTGCGCAATCCCCATAGGCGTAGATGTGTGTGAATCCTTTGACATGAAAAAATTCATCTGTAATAAGACGTGACGTGCGGTCTTTTTCAAACGGAAGAGATTGTACCAACGGTGTTTGTGTATTGCCGGTAGACCAGACGAGCAAACCGTACGGTACATGAGAACCATCATTTAACAGTAATTCCTTTTCCAGCACTGTTGTGACTTGAGATTTTAGTCGGACTGAAATCCGTTGACGTTGAAAATTTCGTAGTGTATAATCGCTCAACGCGGCATCGAATGTATTGAGAATCTGCTCGCCTGCTTCCAATAATGTGATATTGACATCGGGAACCATTGCAGGGTACGAATCGACAAGGTCTTCAGTTAGAAAATCGTGGAGTTCGGCGGCAAATTCAACGCCGGTAGGTCCGCCGCCGACTACAACGAAATGGAGCAATCGTTTTCGTTCTTCAAATGGCAATCCCGGGGTACTTGCTCGTTCAAAATTTTCAATGATGCGTTGGCGTATAGCGCGTGCATCGGCAAGTTCTTTCAGTGGAAGCGCATATTGCTCAACACCCGGAATGCCGTATGTGTTGCTAATAGCTCCGACACCGATCACGAGAATATCAAAATGAAGGGAAAATTCATTACCATCCAATGCATTTTTGCAGGTAATAGTATTGGTTGTATGATCGATGCGTGTACAATAGGCGTGATAAAAGGTTGCCTGTTTGTTTGCCGTGCGCACCGGTTCGATGATAGATCGAAATTCAATTGTGCCGACGGTAGTACTTGGCAACAGCGGGGTAAACAGAAAGTGATTTCGCGGACTGACGACAACTACGTCATATAGGTTTGTATCGATATTCTTTAACGTGCTGAATGAAGCAAATCCGCTTCCTAGAATAATCAGTTTTTGTTTTGTTGTTTTCATATAGTTAGCAAAGAGGATTGTTCAACGAAAGCACTAAAAAGATACGGATTTTTTTGTAACGAAAGGGAAAATCTCTTTGTGTGCAGTGTCACTACATTTTCTTAAACTTTTTCTGTATCTTGGTGTCAGAAGAAATACCACACGGATGGGGATGACGTGGTTGAGAAAAAATGATAGAACGACACATAAACAACATTTTTTCTCACACTTTTTAAGGAGTAGTTATGAAACAGATTCAGTATTTCTTTCTCGCTCTTTTGTTGATGGGAATAGTATGGTCTGGTTGCAAAGACGATGACAATCCCATCACAAGCCAACTTTCCGAAGCGGCGTATGAAGATGCCGCTTACACCATTGCCGGAGCCGTCGGTGATGAAAATGGAGGTGCAACGCAAAGCGTTGGCGATTTGCTCACATTTCAGGCGGTTGGTAGTTTGAATTTTGTAACACCAACGGCGGATGGCGGTGTTGAAACGGTTACCTCAGATGCCGGAACGTATGACCCTGCAACCGGTTGGTGGACGGTAGAAATCAGCCGTTCAAAAACAAACAATCGTGTAACAATGTCGCTCACGCGAACCTATCAGTTCCGTTTCTGGAAAAACAATACCCAATATCAACAGTACTATGTAACGAACAACGATACAGCAGTGAAAATGGAACTGAACATTGTCAGCGGTTCGGGATATTTCAAAAACAAAATAGTTACGCACCACTTAACACAATTAGAAGGTGGGTGGCTTGCGTCAGACATCAACAAAGATACCGTTACCATCACACTGACGAAGAATTACGTTCGGAAAGGTGTTGATTCTGTAGTTACATTACGTGCTTCACGTATCTTTGACCACACATTAACACTTACGTCGGTAAACTTAAAGACGCTACGATTTAAACCTTCACAAACAAAACCATTCTTTGAATGGCGTGATAATCTTGCCAACGCGATCAGCGGTACTATTAAAGGAAATATTACAGCTACTGCAACAATTACCCGCGGCGATGACGATAAGGTGCGAACCATTAACAAAGATTTCGAAATAACTGTTGGAGGCGGAGAAGGAATGATTTCGATGGATGGACGAAAATTCAAAGGAGATATGAAATACGGCGACCGTCCGTAGATTATTTTTTTATTGTAGGACAAGATGTTATCTCGTCCTACAATAGCCAATACAAAAGGCGGGCAATTGTGTCCGCCTTTTTTTATTTTATAGAATGTGTAAGTCAACCGTTATCGGAGCCAATAATGAAATTCTCACTCTTCTTTTTTTTCATTTCAGCGCAACTCGTTTCTCAAACATTACCTCTTCCGCCGCGTCCGCAATCGGCGCCGACCGGAAGTCAATTCTACGCAATCATTGCCCCTCTTTCTCGCACGGCAAGAGAGGATACAATATTCAACCATGTGATGAGCGGAAATATTCCCGACTTCTTGCGCACACTGGATACGATTACTGTTACTAAATCCATCACCGGTACCCAGTACACGCTTCAGTATTACGTTACACCGGATTATCTTTCTATTGGTTCCGATTCGGATTATTTTTTAATGCCGATGACTCCGATACTTGCACAACGACTTGCCAACGCGCTTAACTGCACGTTACCGACCAAGATAATGGTAGATCAAATATACGCCGCTGCTGACATCAAACTCAGACCTCAACCAATTCCTCCCGACGCCAATATGACGACCGTGCCGCGATTCTGGCAGCACAATGATTCGGTGAAAGCATTGCGCACGCCGTTGTTAGAAACATTTCCGCTCGGCTCGCTTGTTGGAGGAACCAAGAAAGATATCATCATTGATAAAAAAATTTATTCATGGTTAAAAACAAATGTGCCGAAACCAGTTGTTATTTACGGCTGGCATCAGTTGAACGGTTCACCAATTCAACCAACATACAATGGTCATGGTGAAACATATGTTGATTACAGCCATGGCGTCCGTTTGGTGCAGCGGCTGGCAACAATTAACGGCGCAGAAGTTTCTCTTATTGATATTGTTCAAGACCCAACGTACTATTCACTGATTGCCGACACTGTATTGGTAAAACCGTATTATGGAAGTTTAACATCAACCAGCAGTGAAGCACAAGTATTCCCCACGCATGATGAATTGTTTCAGAATTATCCTAATCCGTTTAATCAGACGACACAGTTGAAATTTTCTCTTGCACAACGGTCAACGGTTAAACTGCAAATTTATGATCTGCTGGGGAGAGAAATTGCAACACTGGTTGATGAACAGCGAAGTCCCGGTTACTACATCGAAACGTGGAACGCCGATCGTCTGCCAAGTGGTGTGTATTTCTGCCGTCTGAAAACAACAACATATTCACAAACAAATAAAATAGCATGTATCAAATGACATCATACATTGCATTGTTAATTATGGTGTGTTGTGCCGCGTGTTCAGCACAGCCGCTGCCGCCGTCGGTAAAAATGACGCCGATTGGTGACCTCGCATTGCAGTCAGGGAAAGTACAAGTTCCCGAAAAATTCAAAGGGAAAATTTCGGAGAACCTTGAGCTTTCGCTTCCATCCGGATATACCGCTAAAATTTTTCACGTTGGCGGATTGTCGAAGCCCAGATTTCTTGCGTGGAGTCCTGATAGCGTTTTGCATGTCGCGGATAAAACGCTTGGTCAAATTATTGCGTTGCCGGACAAAAATCGCGATGGCGTTGCCGATACTGCCATTGTCGTTGCATCGGGTTTCAACAAATCGCACGATGTAAAATTCTACAACGGCGCCATGTATGTTGCTGAAGAAACGAAAGTAACAAAGTGCACCGATACCAACGGCGACGGATTCTATGAGACAAAAACAACGTTTGTTTCAATGGTGGCCGGCGGACAACAAGGTGGAGGCGGACATGACACGCGAACAATTGTGTTCGATCCGCAGAGAAAGAAAATGTATCTTTCGATTGGTTCGCTCTGTAATGCCTGCAGAGAAGAATCTCGCGCAATCATCGAAGAGTGGAATGATGACGGCACCGGCCGCCGCGTGTTTGCTACCGGCTGTCGTAACGCCGTTGGAATGACGATGCGTAACGGCAAACTGTGGGCAACGAATAACGGCTTCGACTGGCAGGGGGATGATATTCCGCCGGAATGGATTGATATTGTACGCGATGGCGGATTTTATGGCTACCCCTACGCATACGCTCATGGTGTGTGGGTTGATTTTACGAAGCCGGGTGGTTATTCGGGTCTTCTTCCGCTGACGGCAGAAGACAGCGTGAAAGTAAAATCAATGATACAACCAGCAGCGCTTGTGCAAGCACACAGCGCCCCAATGGCAATTGAGTTTGCCAATCCATCATTTCCCCAAAAATTTCGCAACGGAGCGTTTGTTGCCTACCGCGGATCGTGGAACAGAACATACGCCACGGGTTTCAAAGTTGTCTATTTAGATTTCGATGATGAGAATGATACCACAGCAAATTACGTTGCCGATTTTGTCCGCGGGTTTTTGACAGACTCTCTTTCGAAAATCACCTGGGGGCGGCCAGTTGGTTTAGAGACCGATACACGAGGCAATCTCTACCTGACTTCAGACGATATTACTCGTTGCATCATTATCATCTCTCCAACAACGACAACAAAGGTAAAAAGAGAATTACCACCAAAGAAATCGTCGTTTGGTGCGGTGAGAAATTTTCCCAATCCGGTTAATCCGACAACACAGTTTCAGTTTTCTCTTCAGAGTTCTTCGCCAGTGACCTTAAAAGTATTTGATATGTTGGGGAAAGAAGTTGCTACTATCGTTAATGAAGAATTAACTGCCGGTGAGTATACGGTAGAATGGAACACTGAAACACTCTCAAGCGGAATGTATCTCTATACGCTTGTGTCAAACAATTTCATGACTGCTAACAAGTTAATAGTGTTGAAGTGAACTAAAGTGAAAGTAATTTCCTTTTACCATCGCATCTGAATAGCAACAATAACATTTCTACCCGGTGCGCTGATGCCGGATGAATATGTTCTGTAACGCACATCGAGGATGTTCTCAACCCCTCCGATAAGATTAATGGAATTCGTTAGCGAATACCTTCCTTTGATATTGAGTGTATACCACGAAGGAGAAAATGGTTTACCATTCTTGTCCAACGGAAAATTATTTACATCTTCCAACGTTGGTGAAAGTTCGTTGTTACTGAATTCTCCGTTGTATATGACAGAGCCAGTCATCAGCATCCTTCCAGCGCTGTAGGTACACTCAACACTGCCAAACAGCGGCGCAACATGGCGCATTGGTACAAAAGTGTTTGAAGAATTATCCAATTCCCTTCCATACTGCCAATTGACTGTCGCGCGAGCGGAAAAATGTTCCAATGTGTTGTACTCAACCATCGCGGTAGCGCCGTACACGTATACCTTACTTGTGTTCTGCAATGCGCGCACTTCGCTGAGTGTTCCTTCAAACAGAATGCTATCGTTCCCATGTAGACTGAATGGTCGGACAACAATAGCATCGTGTAGTAATGTGTAAAAACCGGCGAAATCTACTTTTACGTTATCGTATGCAATGCCCACCAAACGCAGATCGGCGTTGTACGCATATTCCGATTGCAGGTTCGGATTGGGAACGATTAATGCTCCCGGTGATGATTCAAAAATCTTTCCGATGTCGTCGATGTTGGGCGCCCGAAAACCTGTTGAGAAATTCATGTGAACCTGCCACTGTTCACTGAGTTTGTACACCCCGCCACAACTGCCGGTGACCGCACCGGGCGTGATGTTGACAGAAGGAAACGGGAAGTGAAGAAATGAAGAATCAAAAGATGCTGTTACAGTAACAAGATTGTATCTGACACCGGACGAGATTTTTAATCGTTCAGAAATTGACATGTTGACCATCGCATATACAGCGTACGAATTCCATGCTGATCCATCTGGATAGCGGGTAATTGTCGGCGCCAGCTTTTTTGTTGTTATATCTTCTCGCCTGGCTGTTGAACTGATTGTGTTGATAATAACTTCACCGCCGTAGTAGAGCTCTCTTCCTTCATCATAAATTTTTTCTATATCAGCGTTGAACGAATGAGCAATCACGCGTTCATACTGATGGCGCAAGCTGGTGCTGCGGAACGCTCTGTCATGTCGGCTTTCCTGAAATTCCTGATGCGCGACAGTGAATTTTGCCCGATCGAACAACAGCGTTGGTTGTAGATACTGAACATTCAGCGAGTTCATCATCCATCGTTGCGGTCCGTAATACCATTCGGCAAAACGTAAAGCGCCGTTGCGATATTGTGTCAACCGGTCGTACCGTGGCACATCGGATGTTGCAGAGTACTGAAATCCGTACTCAATTTTCCATTGGTCAGAAGGCGCGTACAATAATTTTTGCATCAGGTTAATTTGATTGTATCCCGAAGGCGTCTGGGTATTCGGATCAGAATTTTTCACCACACTGTCGATACCGTTGATGGTGGTGATATATTCTTTCCGTTCGTGCCACGCATCGCCGTTTGTCCCGATTGTTAAATCATCGAACTCGCTGAACGAGATACTCGTTGCAGAAGAAAATGATGGAATGCTGTATATCAGGTCGAGATGACCGGTGCGTTCATTGTTGGCGCTTGAATATCGTGCGAGCGCATTTCCGGCAGTCAGTTGTCTATCAGAAGTTTTTGGCATGATTGTTTGAAAACTCATCACGCCGCCAATAGCATCACTGCCGTACACTACCGATCCGGGACCGAAGAGCACTTCTGCATGTTCAACAGCGTTTGCGTCAATGGAAATAACATTCTGCACATTGCCGGAACGGAAAATGGCGTTGTTCATCCGCACACCGTCCACAACCAACAGGACACGATTTGTCGCGAAGCCGCGAATCATCGGACTGCCGCCGCCCAACTGGCTTTTTTGAACATACACCTGCCGCGAGAGCGAAAGCAAATCTGCCGACGTTTGTGGATTACTGATGAAAACCTCCTGTGGCGTTATCACAGAAATTTTCTGAGGAATTTCGTCACTCTGTTGTACCCATCGGTTGGACGACACAGTAACTTCGCCTAAAAGAAATCCGGTTGGCTTCAACATAACTCGAAACTTCATCAACACAAGATCGCTCAATGCTACGGTTTGTTGTTCATAGCCAAAAAGTGAAAACGTAATACTGTCCGCATCATGTAGCGGTGAAATATCGGCAGTGCCGCGTGCAGACGTTCGGACAAGACGGGAATCAACAGGGTGCGAAGTAATCGCAACAAATTCGAGCGGCAGAAGTGTGGCTTCATCAATAACAGTTACGGTTTGTGAGGTGGCGAGAGTCCAGCATAACAGTAACACTAATAGTGATAAACGAAACGGTGGCATGTTGGAATAAGCGTTGTTCTAAAATCGTACGTAATGTAGATGTTGATTGCTCTGAAAGCAAGAAAGACAAAACGTCTGTTGACAAGATTCTGCATTTTCTTGTTTCACACTTTTCAGGATTCGTTGTATATTAGAGAAACCATGAGAGGAAGAACCATGCGAATATGTATTTTTCTTGCGACTATCGTGTCGTTGCTTGTTGCTCAGCAGAATGAGTTGAAGTACCTTCAATACGACACCGATCTGATTCCATCCGCTGAATATAAAGCACGACGTGATTCCGTGAGGGCAATGATTGGACTAAACGCGGTGGCAATCTTTTATTCTGCGCCAGAACGGATGCGGAACGGCGATGTGGATTATCTCTACCGACAGGCGGACAATTTTTACTATTTGACCGGATTTACCGAACCCAACGCCATCTTGATGTTGGTTCCCAAAGGCATATCGGTGCGAATGAACGATTCAACCACGCAAACCGTCAACGAAATTTTATTTGTGCAGAATCGTGATCCTCACGCAGAGGCATGGACAGGACGACGCTACGGCACAGTAGGAGCGATGAAACTGCTCGGCATGCAAGCCGCGCTCACGAATGATAAGTTCAAATCACTGTTTCAACGCCTGCTTTTTTCTGGAATTTCTTATTTGTATGCACAACCGATTACATCGGATGTTACCGGAACGCTATTCGAACTACTCTCGCCGATACAATCGTTTGTTGATAATGTGAAACGCCGCAACTCAAAAATTGAACTGCGCGATCCAAACGCGATGGTTCACACCATGCGCATTGTGAAATCGAAGAATGAAATTGAGATGCTCCGGAAAGCAACCGAGATAAGCGTTGTTGCCCACAATCAAGCGATGATGTCGGTGGAGCCTGGAATGTATGAATATGAATTGCAGGCGTTGTACGAGTACGTGTTTCAACGGCAAGGAGCGGAATACTACGGCTATCCCTGCATCAACGGCGCGGGAGAAAACTCGGTGATTCTTCACTACAACACGAACCGAAAGAAAATCAACAACGGTGACATCGTCATTTCTGATTGTGCAGCTGAGTACCGCGGCTATTCGAGCGATGTTACACGGACATATCCTGCAAACGGAAAATTCACGAAAGAACAAAAAGAGATTTATCAGATTGTGTTGAATGCGCAGAAAGCGGCGATTGCAACAATTAAACCCGGCGTGTTGTGGAATGAAGTTACCGCCGCGGCCGATTCAGTTATTGCTGAAGGATTGTTTGTCCTTGGCATTACTAAGAGTAAAACGGGAATGGCGTTCAAAAAATTCTTCAACCATGGTCTTGGTCATCCGGTGGGGCTCAATGTTCACGATGTTGGTCAGGAGAAACTAATTTCCGGAATGCTGTACACCGTGGAACCAGGCATTTACATTCCGGAAAATAGCGAAGGGGTTGATCGGAAATACTGGAACATTGGCGTACGCATTGAAGATGTCATTCTTGTTACTGAAACGGGAAATGAAAATCTTTCCGCCGGCGCGCCGAGAGAAATTACAGAGATTGAATCGCTGATGAAGAAGAAGGGAATCGGCAACCAACCGCTGAAATAAAAAATCCCCGAAGTCTTACGGACTTCGGGGATTTACATGTTCTGTCTCTTTGATTACACCGCCTCCAACTCCTTCGATGTTACATCAAAAACATCTGCAGGTATTTCTACGTGTTCCAGCGCCTGATTGATATCCCAAATTAGGTCTTCATAATGTTCAACGCCGATTGACAGCCGAATAAGTTTATCGCTGATATTTAATTCTTTCTTTTCTGCCTCAGGCACATCGCAGTGCGTCATCGTTGCAGGGTGTTCGGCGAGCGATTCCGTGCTACCGAGACTTACCGCAAGTTTGATTAATTTCAGATTATTCAAAAATTGAAATGCTTCTTTTTCACCTCCGCGAATGTCGAACGACAACATCGCTCCCGCCGAAAGACATTGCTTCTTGAAAATTTCGTACTGCTTGTTGTTGCTTTCGTTGAGAAAACCGAGGTAATAGACCTTTTCGATTTTTGGATGTCGGGCAAGAAATTCGGCAACATGTTGTGCATTGCGCGCTTGTGTTTCCATCCGAGGTTTCAAAGTTTCAAGACTGCGTAGAAGCAGCCAGCCGGTCCACGGTCCCGCCATAGAACCCAAAAAGGTACGGAGTGTTTTCACGCGTTTGATGATCTCTTTGGAACCGAGTACCGCCCCGGCAATCACATCGCTGTGCCCGCCGATGTATTTTGTTGCCGAATACAGCACAATATCAGCGCCAAGTTTTAACGGATGTTGCCACAAGGGACCGAAGTATGTGTTATCAACAGCAACAAGCACGCGATTGGTCGGCGTGGAAAATTCTTTTGCCAGTTGTGCACAGCAGGCAATATCTATGAGATCGTTAGTTGGGTTTGCCGGCGTTTCGAGATAGATCATTTTCAGTTTGTCTGCTTTTCCGCTCTTGCGGATGATTTCGGCGAGTTCTTCATGCGATTGTCCGGTTTTGAAATGAACAATGTGAATACCGAACTTCGTCAACACGGTTTCAATAAAATGTTCTGTCCCTCCGTACAGAGGAAGCGAGTACAGCAGCAAATCGCCCGGTTTCAAAAATTCCAATAGCGTGGTGGAAATTGCCGACATTCCGCTTTCGAACACAGCGCAATCTTCCGCGCCGTCCCACAATGTTAAACGGTTTTCTAAAATTTCAAGATCAGGATTATTGATGCGGCTGTAGATGAGACCGAGTTTTTCGCCTAAATGCGGTTCTCGTTTGCCGTAGGCAACTTCGAAGAATGCTTTTCCTTCTTCAGCAGTTTTGAAGACGAACGTTGACGTTTGAAAAATCGGACACTTGATTGCTCCCTCAGACCATTCCGGCACATAGCCGTACGACATCATCAGGGATTCGGGGTGAAGAGATTTGTTTTCCATAGGTAACCTCGCTTTCGATGCACGCCGCTGGTGAAAAGTCTTCCTCCACACATCCGCATCCTCGGCGGAGTGGAAGGATAGCGGCGACGTTGTGTGACAAACATAGCGGGTGACCCCAAGTCTTTTTCCGCCGTTCGCCGACGGAGTGTGAATTACACTACAAAATTACGTTGACAATAGAAGGGATGCAAGAGGAGAACAAACCGAGATACAGTCAAATTAGGACAAAACAGTGCGATTAAAGATGCTCTGCAGATGCAGTATGATTTTGTTGCTTGTAGAAAAATTCAATAAGTTGTATTTAATATCCCCGAAATCTCAAAAAGATTTCGGGGATGTCCTTTACTTCAACCCTGCCGGCATTTTTGGCGAAGAAAGCAGTTCTGCAAACACACCCCACCGTTTTTTATCAGTAGCGTTTTTTCCGGCTTTCTTTTCAACGTACTGCTTTACCAAATCCTGTCCGTAATTGTAGTTGATGACGTAACTGCGGTATTTTTCAATGAAGCGGAGCCGCTGTTCGGCGCGTGCAGGTTCAAAGAGACCGTACTTTACCAACCACTCAATTGCTTGCTCTTTCGTCATTGTACCGTTTAAATATCCGCGTGCCGCTTCGTTGCCGGCGTAATTCAATTCTGCCACGAGCGATTGAACGCGATAGTATTGGTTGGCTTTGCTTGCATCAAGTCCGGCAAGCGGAAAAAGTACTTCTTTTTCAAATTTCATTCGTTCCTGTTTTGGCAAAACAACATCTATACCGTAATTCGCGCTTCCTTCAGCTATGAGCGATTGCGGACTGAATAACGGATAAATACAAAATTCAATCCAGCCGTTCTTCTTCATCAGTTCCGATTCCAACAAAACATTATACACGTGATGTCCGGGATATCCTTCATGAGCGGCAAGATCAACTGCGCGATCAATAAAGATGGGAAAATCGGTGTTGACCTGAATGACGCTGTAGGCGTTTCCTTTGTACCAATTGTATCCACTCCATGGTTTATCAGTAACATACTCAACAACAAAATGTTCATTTTCCGGTAGCGAGATGAATTGTTTCGTTCGTTTGCGACATTCGGTAATGGCGGCAGTGAAGACGGTGTCGAGTTTTTCTTTTGGGATGATGAACCGGTTCCGGAACGTTTGATATCGCTGAGCAATAGTACCTGTATCTTCCGGAAGAACGGCGTTGAGTTGCTGGATAATGTTGCTGAAATGCTGTTCGGAATAATGCGGAGGGGCGGCGTCGTACAGCAGTCGTGCCTCTTCATCAAAAGTGAATTTTTTTCCATTCAGCATTTCAATGCGCGTTCGCGCGGCAATAAGTTGCTTGGTGAGATATGTTTTCCGCAATGTGGACTTTTTATCGCTTGAAGGAACGCGAACTTTTTTTAGGCGAATCAGCAGGGCGTTTGCACGGTCGAGCAGAGCGGTCGGTTGGTGTTTCATTGTTGCCGCTTCGTCCTGCCACTCTTTTGGTCCGTAGTATGCATCGACATAATCAGGATCCAGTTGACCAATATCCAAAATCAACCGGACGTATTTTTCGGCTACTTCATGTAGCAGTGTGGTGTAATCTTTTTTCTGTTTTGAATACGAAAAGTTGAGCGCTGTGAGCGCAATGCAGGCAACAATAAAAATTCTCATAGGCGATCCTTTACGTTGTCAATAATACATTATTCATTGTTAATTGCTTTTTCTATTCACCATCGTCGGCGATGCCTGATCGACCGGCATCAGCACAATTTCGTTGATGTTCACATGCGCAGGGCGTGTTGCCGCCCACACGATGGCTTCAGCAATATCGTCGGGCGATAGTGGGGTTAATCCTTTGTACACCTGCGATGCTCGTTCAACGTTGCCGTGAAAGCGCACAATACTGAATTCTGTTTCCACCAAACCCGGATCGACCGTAGTGACGCGGATTGGCGTGCCAAGTAAATCCAGCTTCATACCTTCATTCAACGCACGTACAGCAAACTTGGTAGCGTTGTACACATTTCCTTTCGGATAGACCCACCGTCCGGCAATAGAGCCGACATTAATAATATGTCCTTCATTTCGTTTAATCATTCCCGGCAATACCGCGCGCGTTACGTACAGCAATCCTTTGATGTTGGTATCAATCATTTCGTCCCAATCAGATATTTTTCCTTCCTGAATGGTATCCAATCCGCGGGAGAGACCAGCGTTGTTAACAAGAATATAGATATTCTTCCACTCGTCCGGCAAAGCGTTCAACGACTGTTCGACTGATTGTTGATTGCGTACATCCAACGGAAAAGTATGCACCTTCACCTTGAAGCGAGAGATAAGTTCTTGCGCAAGTTCGTCAAGGCGTTCTTTTCGTCTGGCGCAGATGAGAATATTGGCTTCGAGTTCAGCACATTTGATTGCTGTTGATTTTCCAATACCCGATGATGCGCCGGTGATAAATACTATTTTATTTTTTAAGCTGGTCATAATGTAAAAATGTAAGAAGCAATGAGGTGAATGGAAAGAAAAATTATCTCTTTACTACACTTGGCAAACCTTCAAAACTTGCCAAGTATACACGTATAGTTTACAGCGCTGGTTTTGGCGGCGTGTTGCTACGATACGCCAGCCCAAGTGGTGAGTATTGCATTGTAATACCGGTAATAAAATGATCTCCGCGTCCGATGCTGGCAAAGAATCCGATTGATCCTCCGAAGAGATTAATTACTCCGGGATAAATATTTAATCGTACTTTTTCATTCACGCGGTTTGAAGCCATCAATGACCATAACAAAGAATTCTCTCTGTCATAAAATACGCCGGCAATCCAGCCAAGTGAAACGGTAACAGTGCGTGCGCCGTTGGTTACATCAACCGTGCGCAGTTCGCGTGCCGCAAATCCTGCACTGACGGTAATGCTTTCATTGTTTTGCCGGAGAAATGAAAGTCCCAGCATACCGTTATCGCCGAAGTGATAGAAAAGACTTGTCCGTTCGGCAAACGGCAGTTTGTATTTCATGATGTAGAATTGAGCGTTGTTTTCAAGAGTGTTATAGGTAGGGTTCCACGCTGGTTGCCCTGGCCAGGCTGTCATGTTCAGCGTTTCACTGAAAAATTCCGCTACTGCGTCAGAGGTGAACAACAGAGAACCAGTCAAATTGAAGAAATAAATATCGGCAATAGGGTCAACGTTGGGACCATCGTATTCATAGTGCTCTACCGTTTCATTCAGTAGATGGTATGTCGCAACAGTTAACCCTGCCCACAGTGTTGGATAAGGAATACCGTGATAGAGATACCACTCGTACATCATGCGAGCATCCATTCCTCCTCCGATGAAATGAAGCGTGTAATTTGGAAACCACTGCGCTTTTTCAATTGTAAAATGAAGCGGAAAAATTTCCTGACTGATGAATCGATTCCAGCCGAACTTATCTATTTGTGTGAACGGGTCGCGAAGATTCTTCCATACATTAGTTACACCATTCCTGTAAGAAATAGTTGAGAGCACCCGCGAATGTGTTGCCGATTGCAAGATGTCAAATCCGGCATTGATAATGAGCGAACCAGGATTGATCATTGACTCGGAACCAAAATTCTTCCCTTTGTAGAAATACAACTTTTCCTGACCATGTGATATTGCCGAACAACAAATTCCAAGAATTACATACCACATGCCTAACAAGTTTCTGCGCGTCAATTTCACGTTATGAACGGATTGAAATAACGTGTAAATGAAATGGAACAATTGTAATTTTGGTATTGAGATTTGCAGTTTCACCAACTATGGTTTGCCAGTAAGATCCAACATCTTAATGTCTGAATTTTTGAGATATGGTTTGAATTGCAGGTCTTCAATTGAGCAGAGGCGTTTTACAATTTCGGAAATACGATGTCCGTTGGCTAATGCAGTTTCAATGTCGGAAAGCAATTCTTTTTCCCGTTCGGTACCGATTTTTTTTCTCATCACTTGTAGCGTGAGCATAATAATGCCCAGCGGATTGTTGATTTCATGTCCGAGTGTTACGGCTAATTCGGAAATTGCTTTTTCGTGCTGGTATTGAGCCAATTCCTGTTGTAACGCAGTGATGCGAAGTCCCACTTGAATACGAGCAAACAATTCTTTGTCGTTGAACGGTTTGGTCATGAAGTCATCAGCGCCGCGTTCCATTCCTTCTATTTTTTCTTCTGCTGAATCGCGCGCTGTGAGAAGAATGATGTAGGTGTATTTTAAGTTCTCGTCTTTCTTAATCCGCTCACACAATTGCTTCCCGTCCATTCTTGGCATCATCAGGTCTGAAACAATCAGATGCGGCCGCTCTTGCTGTGCAATTTGAAATCCTGTTTCCCCATTGTCGGCAAGCAACACCTGATAGCCAAGTGCACCCAACCGTTTTTGAAGAAAAGAACGGATGTAGGGATCGTCATCAACAATAAGGATTTTTACCGCCATGAAGAAGTTCCTTCCGGTAACCCTGGTGGTACTAATATAACCTTTTCTTTTTCAATCACAACAGTTCCTGCCGGCGCCCCCTTGGGCTTTCTGACATATTTTTTTTCTGTCATTGCCACGGGTACCTGTGTAGCGTTTTTCATTTTACTGTAATATGCTGCAATAGCTGCAGCTTGTTCAATAGATTTTTTTGTCGGTTTTCCTTTACCGGTTCCGACTTTCAGAACAACGTGCGATCCGCTGGAGCCGCGTGCATGAAACCACAGATCGTTTGGTTTAGCGTACTTTTGTGTCAACAAATCATTGTTTTCGGAATTCTTTCCGGCGTACACAGTAAAACCGCCGTCGACAGTAAAAATCTTAAATGGCGGTAATTCCTTTTGTTCTTGTTCAGTCATATAACCAAGGTGGCGTAACTCTGTTGTGTGTAAATGTAGAAATTTTTTTAGAGAAGCACCGTCGTCTGCATCACTTACCTGCTGAAGGAGTAGATCAATTACTTGCTTGCGGCGTTGAAGTTCACCGAGCCGTTGTGCTGCTTCATCTCGCGCGGATTTGGCGCGCTTTGCTTTGTTGAAGTACTGTTCTGCATTCTGCACAGGAGTTAATGTCGGGTCAAGAGTAACAGTTATTTTTTCAGTGTCAGAAAACGTATTTTGCAGTACGACAGATGTCATACCTTTTGATAGTGAAGAAAGATTTGCCATTAACAGTTTGCCAAACAATTCATAGTCGCCGGCGCGCGATGCAGATGAAAGTTCTTTCTCTACAGCGGCGAGGGCTCTTTCTGTTCTCGTTTTTTCCCGATTCAGCCATTGCAAAAGTTCTTTCTTCTGTCGATTGAACAAGTCGGCAGAAGCATCATATCGTAAAAAATGTTGAAGCGCTGTTACAATTGTATCGTACGATGTTGCCCTGAATTCCGAATGGTGCCGAAGAGGAATAGGCGAACAGACAACCGGCGTACTGTTGTCAAAATATATCATCGGTGTTATGCGATGAGTCGGCTGGAGTAGTTCACGGAGGAGAATCTGCGTTTGTGAATATATAGTATTAATTTGTTCTGTTGAGAGCGATAGAGAATCTTTAGAAATACCAGCACGGTACAAAATTTCTTCTGCCAATTCCGAACCAAGTTTAGGAAATATATTTTTCAATACACGAACGGCTGGTTCGTTTGTTGAGAACGCAGAGCGCATAAATTCCGGCGAAGGGAGAAACTGTTCCACTGTTAACGGGAGCGGTTCATATTGTAGCGTACGGTGAGCCCCCACAAGTTCTTTTTTAGAAAGAAATGCATCGATTACAGTACCTTTCTCATCACACAGCACAACGTTTGCACGTGCGCCAAACAGCTCAGCAAGCAGAAATCGATCGTTATCGGTGCGGAGGTACACAATTCGGTCTTGCGCATCGATGTATACAGCATGAATGCGTGTGTTGATCAATGAAGCGAAAAGATCAATGGAATTTTTACGTGACCGGAACATCCCTTCCCGCGCGACGATAAAATTCTTTCGTGCTAAACACGAGATGGTGATGGTATGTGGTTCAGGACGATAGACGACAATAGAGAGCGTGTTCTTTTCCTGCGAGTACACTTCGGCAATTACAGCGCCGCGGTACAACCGATTGAGTTCTTGCGCAAGATGGTACAGTGTGAAATAGTTCGTAAACATCGGTGAACAATACCGGAAAAGAAGAGAACAAAGAATCGAGGTAATTGAAAAACAAATACTCTCTAAAAAATTGGTAGCATCTGCATCAGTTTTTTGTCTGATGCTTCCTTGGTGTTTTACATTTTCTTTTTACTATACTCCACTGCCGCTTTCACAAAATCTCTGAACAACGGATGTGGTGCAAGAGCGCGGGATTTCAATTCCGGATGAAACTGGCAACCGACAAACCACGGATGGTCTTTCAATTCTGCAATTTCCACAAGATTTCCATCCGGTGAAATGCCGCTGAACATCATGCCATGTTCCTGCAAAATTTTTCTGAACTTGTTGTTTACTTCATAGCGATGACGGTGGCGTTCAGAGATGAATTCTTTTTTATATGCGGCATATGCTTTTGTTCCCTTTTGTACAACGCACGGATATGCGCCAAGTCTCATCGTTCCACCCATATTTTTAATGGTTCGCTGATCGGCCATCATATCGATAACGTTGTATTTCGTCTTTTTGAATTCTGTACTATTGGCTCCTTTTAATTCGCAGACATTGCGCGCGAATTCAATTACAGCGCATTGCATGCCGAGACAAATTCCGAAGAACGGAATCTTATTTTCCCGTACATATTGAATAGCTTTGATTTTCCCTTCAATTCCGCGGATGCCAAAACCGGGAGCGACAAGCAACCCGTGAATATCATGCAAGTGTTCCTTTACATTTTGCTGATCGATTTCTTCAGCACGAATCCATTTCACATCCACCGCCACATCATTTTCTGCGCCTGCATGAATAAATGCTTCACTGATGCTTTTGTATGCATCTTTCAACTCTGTGTATTTGCCGACAAAACCAATGGTTACCCGGTCACTCGGATTTTTTACGCGGTGAACAAAACGATTCCACTTCCGTAAATCGGGCTTGCCGGCTTTAATGTTTAATTTATCGAGAACAATTTTGTCGAGACCTTCCTTTTCAAAGGCAAGAGGAATTTCGTAAATAGATTCAACATCACGTCCTTCAATAACAGCGTTGGATTCAACGTTACAGAAGAGTCCGATTTTCTCCCGTGTTTCACGTGACAGTCTCCGTTCCGTCCGACAAATCAGAATATCCGGTTGCATCCCGATTTCGAGGAGTGTTTTGACACTGTGTTGTGTCGGCTTCGTTTTAATTTCTCCGGCAGATTTGATGAATGGAATCAACGTTACGTGAATGTTGATGGCGTTTCGTTTTCCGATTTGCAACATGAATTGACGGATGGCTTCGAGGAAGGGAAGAGATTCAATATCGCCAACAGTTCCACCGACTTCAGTGATGACAACATCGTACTTGCCTGTAGCTCCGAGTTGGCCGATGCGTCGTTTAATTTCATCAGTGATGTGTGGAATAACTTGTACGGTTGCTCCAAGATAATCGCCGCGTCGTTCTTTGGAAATCACTTCGTAGTAAATTTGTCCTGTCGTCGCATTATTCATTTTCGAAGTGTTGATATCGAGAAAGCGTTCGTAGTGACCAAGATCGAGATCGGTTTCTGCCCCGTCGTCGGTAACATACACTTCGCCATGTTGATAAGGGGACATGGTACCGGGATCGACATTGATGTACGGATCCATTTTTTGGATTGTTACGCGCAATCCGCGGGATTTCAACAGAAGTCCGAGTGATGCGGCGGCAATTCCTTTGCCAAGTGACGAAACAACGCCGCCGGTAATGAAAATATATTTGACGTGTGGATGTGCCATGATTCAGATGGTTACATGTTGGGGTACTATGTTATTTAATTTTGTGTACGACAGTAAAGATTGCTGCTGCCAACTTATCTACTCAAATACTCAATTACTTTTTTCAAATCTTCCGGCGTGTCAACCGGAAAAGAATTATAGGTAGTAATTACACACTTTATTTTGTAGCCGTGTTCAAGAATTCTCAGTTGTTCCAGTTTTTCAGCTTGCTCCAATGGTGTTGGGGTCAATTGAGTAAATTTCTGCAAAAATTCTGCACGGTAGACGTATAAACCGAAATGTTTGTAAAATGGCGTACCGTTAAACCAATCGACATCTTTTTTCGCATCCCTCCGATGGGGAATAGGCGAGCGGCTGAAGTACAACGCATAGTTGTTGACATCAAGCACCGCTTTGACCACACTCGGATTGAACACATCCTCAGGCGAAAGCGTTTGTTTCACTGCAGTTGAAACAACGGCATCACGATCGTTCATCAACGCCTGAATTGTTTCATCAATCAATTGCGGATCAATCAGCGGTTCATCGCCCTGCACGTTTACCACAATGTCGGCATCTGTTTGCTGTGCAGCCAACGCAATACGATCGCTTCCGCTATGAATATCTACCGGCGTCAGTACAGCGTTGCCACCGAACGATTTGACAACAGCAGCAATACGTTCATCATCTGTTGCTACAATGACATTGGTGATCAGTGTAGTTTTCTGCGCCTGTTCGTACACACGTTGAATCATTGTTTTGCCGCAAATATCTGCCAGCGGTTTTGCGGGAAGCCGTGTTGATGCATATCGGGCAGGGATAATGGCAATGATGTTCATAGAACCGTACTGTTATCCGATTACTTTCGGAACTTTGAAATATTCATCTGTTTTATCCGGCGCATTCTTCAATGCCTCTTCTGTAGGTATTGATGGCTTTACGCTGTCTTCACGAAAAACATTTTGTAATTCGATAACATGAGAAAGTGGTTCGACGTGTGACGTATCGAGCTCGTTTAGCTTTTCCATGTGTTGAAGAATCTGGTTCATCTGATGCGTGAGTTTTTCTTTTTCTTCATCAGTGAATTCCAGTTTTGCCAATCTGGCAATATGTTCTACTTCTTGTATGGTAACAGACATAATTTCCTCAAGAAACAATAACAATTCCTAGTTGGTAAAGATCAACCGCATGTTTCACACGGGTATGATGAACAATGCTCTTCCACGCGTTCTTCATGCTTGCTGACCAGTGAATGTCATCAAATACAACAATGGCATTTCGGGAAAGACTTGGCAGAAGGTATTCAAAATAATTCAAGGTTGCCGTACCTTCGTGGTGTCCGTCAATAAATACCAGATCAAAAGGTTGATACTGTTCAACGACAGATGGCAACACTTTCTGAAAAGGTCCCACGACACTAATAATATTAGAACAATGCATTTTCTGAAAATTTTGTTGCGCTATTGCGGCAAGCGTTTGCGATCCTTCCATGGTGATAATTGTGCCTTGTCCATTCAACGTTAGCGCAGCAGATTGATAGAGTGTAGAAATGCCAACACACGTGCCAAATTCGAGGCAACGTTGGGGCATGAGTCGCTCAATGAGATAAAATAATAATAAACACCACCGTTTTGGTTTGCTGGAAGAAAGTGACACTTCACCGAGCGTTCGTTGCGCAATGGAACCGTTTGGTGATTGTGCGCCAGCGCCAAAGTCGGTAATTTCTAACACCTCATTTGATGAATTCATCAATGCTCGCCGTTCTTCTATCTGTGTGATGAATATTGCTTCTTGTTCGCTCGGTGAACCGCCAAAGGCATCCCGGATACTGTCTGCTATTAGTTGCGCTGTTACATCATCCGTTGCACGGAGTTTTCTGATTGCCTGAAGAGCATAGGGAAGAACGAAGATATCCTGAAGTAAAAAAGCCGTTTTCAATACAATCGGAATCATGGCGTACTTTCTACATAATGTTGTTGAATGATGGAACGGACATTTTCCATCAATTTCAATTCGTCTTCCCGTGTGCGCACATTTGTGGTATCAATCGGCTTTCCAACTACCGCCTCAATGTTTGCCGGGCGGATATCGAATGAACCTTTCGGCAAAATTTTGAAACTACCATTAATAGCAACTGGTATAATCGGCACGCGGGATTTTGCCGCCAGCGAAAATGCGCCGCGTTTGAATGGTTGAAGTTTTCCATCGCGCGTGCGTGTTCCTTCCGCAAAGAGCAATACTTGTCCTCCTTCTGCGATGGCTTTAGCGGCACGATCCAAACTTTTCATCGCTTCCGTCCCTTTCTGCCGATCGACAAGAATATGGTGTCCATACTTAATTGCCCATCCCCATACAGGAATATAGCTTAATTCTTTTTTAAACATTATTCGCAAGCGTGGAAAAATTGACATCAGCGCCGGGATATCAAACACGCTGGCATGGTTGCTGACGATAATGTAGTTGCCGTTACGGTCAATTTCATCCAATCCCCGTACAACAATGCGCACATTGCATATCCAAAGAATAAATTTGCTCCACGAAGAACCTACCCAAAAATACACAGAGCCGCTTTTATTAAATGGTAACGATACTAATGCAACCACAGATAACAGGAAACCAGAAACGATAATCAGCAACAGCCGTATGGAAGTCACCAGCCACCTCATTGCGCACGCTCCGCTGCTGCAATCCGTTTTTCAATAGAAGGGTGACTATAAAATAAAAATTCAATCAACGGGTGTGGTTGTTTATCGGCGAGATTCATAGCGGCAAGTTTATTCATTGTTGAAACAAATGCCGCTGTATTTTTTGTTCGTTGAAGCGCGTATTGGTCAGCGTCGTATTCATGTGCGCGTGAAATCATGTTGCCGATAGGCAATGTAACGAGCGAATACAAACCAAGCCACAACGCCAATAATGGTAAAGCTGCAATTTGGGTAATAGAAGAAAAACCAAACCAGGACAAGGAAGCAGTATATGCCAACGAAGTACAGTATAAGCCAATAAAAATACTGATGGTTCCAAAAGCTATGCTTTTCCACAAATGGCTGTGAACGTAATGTCCAAGTTCGTGAGCGAAGACAGTTTCAATTTCTTCGTCGGTAAAATTTTTCAGGAGTGTATCGCTGAGTAAGATGCGTTTCGATTTTCCGATGCCTGTGAATGCCGCATTTGCTTTTTTTGTCGTCTTGCTCAGGTTAAACGAATAGATACCTTCGACATGCATTGATGTGGTTTTTATCATTGCTAAAATTTTATTTTTCAGAGGCGAATCATCTAGCGGTGTTAAGTTGTAAAAGAGCGGAAGAATAACTATCGGCGCAATTCTCGACAGTCCAACGGAAACAATGAAAAGTATAATGCCGACGGGGAGCCACCACTGTGAACCAAACGTTTGCAGAAAATAATAGAACAGCAGCAACAGAGGCATGGCAATAGGAATGGAAACCAATATACTTTTTGTTTTTTCCCAAAGCCATTGGGCAAATGTCTGGTTGCTGAGATGGTAGTGATGTTCAAGAATAAATCCCGAGTACCAACTGAGCGGAAAAGTGATGATGGCATCAATACCGCCGATGAGAGCGGCAAATATCAGCAACGCTATATACGGATTGTTTGAGAATGTCGTAGCGTATTGTTCGAAGTAAACTGTGTATCCGCCGGCAAGCAGGATAACAAGAAGCGTTAACGACACTACGGTTTCGACAAGCGACACTACAAGTTTGATAGTGTTGTAGCGTTTTACATCTTGGTTACCGGCAGTGGTCATAGTGTATCGATGGCAATAAAACAAGAATCAATTCGCCAGCCAAGTGGCGGCAAAAAACAACGCACCCGACGACGTATCGGATTGCGAGATAAGAAATCTTGAATAAACCGACAGAGAAGAATGTAGATTGGATGTCTGTGGTTTAATGAAAATACAAAACAGTGGAAGAAAAAACAACAACGGATGTCAACCGTGATAGCGATTGATAGTGATTGAAACTCACCTTGAATTTCGTTACACTTCCACATCACCCACAATCATCAAAATCCGCTATGTCATTAATATCAAAAGAGAGCCATATCGGCAAAGTAAAAAGTTTGAGCAGTTCGTCCGTTGTCGTATTGCTGGATGACGATCTGTTTACGATGGAACGAACAATTAACGGCAAGATATACAAGGTTGGCCAAATTGGCGCGTTTATCATCTTACCAGTCGGTGGTGTTGAAATCGTCGGTATTGTTAGCAGGGTGTATCAAGCCACAGAATTAAATCGGGAACTCGATGCACAACTTATCGGCTCAGTGGTTGACGGAAAATTTCAAAAAGGGATCGTAACATATCCTGTTCTTGGAAACGATGTGTACATGACCACCGAAGAAGGAGTTGCGGCAATCTTCGCCTCCTTCTCGCAGTTCGGGTTTGCGGTTGGAGATATTTCCGGATATGTGGGTGAACGTCAATACATCGATCCGAACAAATTTTTTGGGAAGCACATTGCCATTCTCGGTTCTTCAGGTTCCGGAAAGTCGACTACCGTGGCGTCATTGCTGCAGAAAATACAAATGTTTGAAAATACGCATGTGATTATTCTCGATATTCACAACGAGTATGCTGCCGCATTTCGCGAGTACGGCAACCTCATCAACATTACTGAGTTGGAAATGCCGTACTGGTTCATGAACTTTGAAGAAATGCGAGAGATGTTTGTTGACGAAAACGAAGCGTCAGCGCAGAGTCAAATTCAAATGCTGAAAGACCTCGTGCTGAATGCAAAGAAAGCACGCAATCCGGAATTACAATCAATCATCACGGTTGATTCTCCTGTGTATTACGATTTGAATGAAGTGCGGGCTAAATTTCAATTTTTCGACACCGAACGCGTTTCCACCGGAGCAGGAGTGCGTGAGGGTCCATTCTTCGGACAATTTACGCGATTTCTTGTGCGGTTGGACAGCAAGATGACCGACAAGCGGTATGAATTTATGTTTCGTCCGCGCAAGTTCAAAGATTCCAATGCACTGAAAGACATTTTGAACAAACTGCTCGGTATTGAAAATAAAAAACAGATTACGGTAATCGATTTGAGCGGCGTGCCGTTCGACATTGTTAATACCATAGTAGCATTGCTTGCCCGTACGGTGTTCGATTTCAATTTCTGGAATAAGAACAAAGCTGATTTCCCTGTACTGATGCTGTTTGAAGAAGCACACAACTACTTGCCACAAGTGGCAACACAGTACAACCGTGCCGCCCGAAAAATTGTGGAGCGTATTGCAAAAGAAGGACGTAAATACGGCGTCTGTTGTATGATTGTCAGTCAGCGTCCTTCAGAACTATCGGAAACAATTCTTTCACAATGTAATAACTTTGTTATTCTGCGGTTGACAAATCCCAACGACCAAAACTTCGTAAAGAAATTAGTACCGGATGCTTTTGCCGGTATGTTTGATGTTCTTCCTGCCATGCGACAAGGTGAGGCGTTGTTCGTCGGCGATGCAACAGCGCTGCCGTCTCGTGTACAGTTAGATTTTCCTCAACCGCCGCCGAATAGTTCTGATATTATGTTTTACGATAAGTGGGTTGCGGCTGAAAATCCTACCAACGTGTCTGAAGTTGTTGATCGTTGGTGGAAACAGGAAAGAGATTAAATCAAACCTTGGGAAAATCTAAAATCTTCGCAAGGTTTTTTGTAGCATGAAGAACCGACTGGAACTAAAAATACTTCTTCTCATTATTCTCGTTCTCATCGTTGGCTTTGGAACGTACGTCATCATTTCTATCAATCGCGAATCAGAGGCGTTGCTTGAACAACAACGTGAAAAAGCTCGTTTGTTCAGTGAAACAGTAATGGTGGGAATACGAAACGTTATGCTTTCCGGCAAAGCCCCTTTTGCTGCAGAACTGGTGAACGATGCGCGTGAAAATTTGAAATTCGGCACTCTGCGCGTGTACGATAACGCCGCTAAAGAAGTATTCCCCGACGAAGGACGTGGGATTGTGCAAAATGCCGGAGATGACAATGTACGCCGTGCCCTTGAACAGCAAATGGAAGTGATGCTAGTACAGCATGATACGTCTGGGCAAAACATTGTTCGCCTTGAACCACTGATGAACGAGCGAGAATGCCAGCAGTGCCACGCCGCGAATCATACTGTCAGGGGGGTAACGCGTCTCGTGCTTAATCCTCAACTTATGACCGCTCATGCCAACGATATGGCATCAAGCAACATGGCGAACACGCAGCACGAAGTCACCGAAATTATCAGCAATACACTAGCGTCATCATTCCGCACTATTATGCTGGCAGGACAAGGGGAGTTGATGGACACTCTGGTAACGCGTACATCCCGCCTACCGTTTATCAATAGAATAAATATCTATGATCGATTCGGGGCAGTGCATTTTGGAGATGAAGAAAATACGACAGCGGAAGATTCAATCTTTAGAGCGATTGAACAAGCAGAGCCGATCATCTATGCAGAAAAACACAACAACGTAATTACACGGCTGATACCGCTTCGCAATGAAGAGCGTTGTCAGGTCTGCCATGGTTCGAAAAGTCAATGGCGCGGTGTGTTGGAAGTTTCTGTGAAAGTACATCATCTTAAAATGAAACCGGCTGACCTTGAACAACAATTGACGCAGATGTTGCAACAAACAATCGGCGTTGGATTCCGCAGTATTATGCTGGTTGGCAAGGGGAGTTACGCGCGTGCATTCATCAACGATGTACGTTCTATAAAAGCAGTAAAAGATCTCCGTGTTTTTGACAAAGATGCAAATGAACGATTTGTCAACATGACAACGAAAGACTACGGCATTGACTTCGTCCGAAAGGCGTTGGAGAAAGATACCATTATTGAAGCGATGCAGTGGATAGATGGAGAAGAATACCTCGTTCGATACGCAACGCTCCATAATGAAAAGCGCTGTCAGGTGTGTCATGGAGATGACCATACCATACGTGGCGTGGTTGGTGTTACTTCATCCATGGCACAAATCAATGCGACTATTGAACGGAACAAATTGATTTCGGCCATTGCCGGTGCAACCACCATTCTTCTGGTGTGGCTAGTGCTTCGGACATTTATGAAGGTTGTTGTGGTAAAGCCGATTGATACAATTGGTTCGGTAGTGCGAGAAGTGGGAAATGGAAATTTCAATGTTTCCACAAACATCCGTTCAAAAGATGAAATCGGCGAACTAGGTAAACGCATCAATGAGATGATCGTCGGATTACGCGAGCGGTTTCATCTGCAAAAATTTGTTTCACGACAAACAGTGGATTACGTTCAGCGGGCGTCGGAAATGGGTGTGAAATTAGGAGGTGAACGAAAACTGGCAACGGTTTTCTTTTCCGATATTCGCGGATTCACTGCGTACTCCGAAAAAGTTGAGCCGGAGAAAGTTGTTGCCATGCTGAACACCATTCTTAGTAAACAAGCAGAGATTGTGAAAAAACACGGCGGCGACATTGATAAATATGTCGGTGATGAACTGGTAGCAGTATTTCAGGGGGACGGCATGGTGCGAAGAGCTGTTCTCTGCGCACTTGATATTCAAACGATGATGAAAAGCATTCCTGAATTGCTCGGCGAGGAGATTGCTATTGGTATTGGTATAAACATCGGTGAGATGGTTATGGGAGCAATGGGGAGCGAAGAGCGGATGGATTTTACTGTCATTGGCGATGCGGTGAATCTCGGTGCGCGCTTGTGTAGCGCCGCGGCACGCGGACAAATTATTGTTTCTGAGTACGCCGTACGGCACGTGATGAATGATGATTCAATTCTCCTGACCAAACTTGAACCGATTAAAGTGTAAGGGAAAGAAGCATTGATTGAAATTTATGAAGCGAGGAGAAAGTAGTTTTTTTGATAGTGCAAACCACAGAATTGTTCGTTGGCGGTCAACATTCAATGGAAGATGTTTTAGTCACTTATGCTGTAAAGTTTATGCGGTAACACACCATTGCAGTAGACGCGCGAGGATTTTTTCACCAGCACTTTTGCTTTTTTACCTACGCTTTGTTATTCTCTCCTCAATGAGAGACAACATTAAAAATATTTTTTATTTAGCGCTTTTCTTTTCATCTCTCTCTTATTCTCAATTCCCAAAACACGAAGTCCGTGCGGTGTGGCTTTCTGTAGCCAGCGGAGATTGGCCTACATCGTATAACGTCGAAGAACAGCAGAGCTCACTCATCGAAATTCTTGATAAGTTGAAAAGAAATAATTTCAACACAATCTTCTTTCAGGTTCGTCCACGCGGCAATACGTTGTACCGGTCGGAGATTGAGCCGTGGGCACAGCAATTAACTGGTGTGCTGGGAAAAGATCCTGGTTGGGATCCACTCCAGTTTGCAATTGACGAAACACACAAGCGGGGAATGGAACTACACGCATGGTTCAACGTTGCCAAAGTGTGGGGCGCGGATTCTCCGCCGCAACATCCCCGACATCTTATAAATGCACATCGCAACTGGGTTCGGCAGGTTGATGGCGAGTGGTGGATTGATATGGGAAATCCTGATGCAAGAGTATATACTGAAGAACTGGTGATGGAACTCGTAACCAAGTACGATGTTGACGGAATACATTTCGATTTCATTCGCTATCCGAATTCGTCATTTGATGATTGGATCAGTTTTAGCAAGTGGAGCGATGGAATGGAACGAAATGAATGGCGAAGAAACAACATTACAATCTTTGTCCGGAATTGTTATACGCAAATTCGCACAGTAAAACCGTGGATTAGAGTTGGTTCAGCACCAATTGGCATTTATCAATCTATCAACGGTGCACAATCTGTCTTTTCTGGTTACGAAACGGTATTTCAAGATGCACGACGTTGGCTGCGCGAGGGAGTACACGATTACCTTGTGCCACAGCTCTATTGGTCAATAGGCGAGCAGCAAAATCCCAACGACCCTGATTTTATTGCTTTGTGCTATGATTGGGCGCGCGAACAATATGACAGACAGGTGTATGCGGGAATAGGAATTTATCGCGACAACGTTATTAATGAAACGGAAAAACAAGTGCTGGCAACGCGAAACGCAATGATGAAAGGACAATCATTTTTCAGATACGGACAGTTGCCAGAAGCGGAATCTCAACTTCGTTCCGTTTACAGATACCCTGCACTTATTCCACCTATGAAATGGAAAGATTCCATTCCGCCGTTGCCACCGGAACATATTGTTATTGAACGCAATGAGCGACAAGAAGTAATTGTTCAATGGAGTGAGCCAAATGTCGCATCTGACGGCGAAAAACCATTTCGCTATGCAGTCTATCGTTCGACAACAGAACCAGTGGATATTCGAAAAGCGGAACATCTTGTAACGGTTGTTTCTTCCAGTGAAACAAAGTTTATTGATAGCAAAGCGTCAGTAAATAGTAAGCGCTACTACTATACGGTGACTTCACTTGATAGAAATTGGAATGAGAGCGTGAACGAACCGATGACAAGAGACGTAACAATGGAGTTGTCACGTTACAGTAGATATCCTTCGGTTCCTGTTCTTGCACAGAATGTTCCCAATCCTACGAATGGAAGAACTTTTATTTCATTTATCCTTCCCAAGCAAATGACGGTGGAGTTGAAAATACGACATACCACAGAGCCACAAGAACGTCTTCTCATGAAAGGGGTGAAAAACTCCGGCGTTCATATCGTTGCGGCGGATGTGCAACCTTTTTCACCCGGTATGCTTGAATATCAATTAACAGCGGGGGGTGTTGTGATAACAAAAGTATTTGAAAAAAAATAAAGCAGAAATACGGTTGTCGTTAAGTGAGAGTTTCTTTGGGGTTTTTCAGTCCGCCATTCAACTTTTCCAATATCACATCAAGACGTTTTGCGCGTGCTTTTTCCGTTTTTGTTTTCAGAAGCCACATGATGTATGCTTTTCGGTTGGCAAATGACAGTGTTTCAAAAAAGTCTTTTGCTTTTCTATGGTGAGCAAGTAGGTCTGCAAAATCTTTTGGTAATGTTACAGTTTGTTTCTCTTCGTTAATGAATTCGCTCAGACCATTGTTTTTCTGGTTTTCGGCAGAAGAGATTCGGACGTTTTTGGGTTTGAACCGATAGGCAATCCACGTTGCATTAATAGAAACCTGTGAAACAATTTTCAAACCCACGAGATTGACAATATCCCATCCGCTGAACGTAGCAATAGCTTCCTGCATTTTAGTATTTCTTTTCGGAATTACAATCCAGAAGATTCCTCCGTCTTTCATGCCTGCCCATGCACGTGGCCCGTAGGTATTTAGTTCATTTTCATTTTTTGCGAAGAGTACCACCACGTCGCACGGTGTGCCAATTTTTTTTAGCAGAGTAGTCCCTTTTGGAAGGTTGCGGAATAATGCAGAAAGGCTTTTTGGACAGTTGAGAACAAAAACAGAGTTATTTGGTTTAATAAGAAGTTTTATAGCCAATGAATTCATAGGTGCTTTCACCAGCACAAAAAAACGGAAAGAGAGAATAAAAAGCAAGTATGATTTTTATTGCTACGTAATTAACTCTAGACAATCGTGTGTAGTGAAAGAGAAAAGAAATCTTCTGTGGTGTAGCAAAAGGCGGAATAGTGTATTGTACAACAGCACAGCAGTCAGCGTTTACATGTCCCGCCGACTGCTGTGGACACAACAAGTTATTTGCGGGCAGTAACTGGTACCGTTAGTATCGTTCTATAAAATTCGGCAACAAGTTCACTTTCTTCTGTATCCAGCGCCTGTTCGACAGCGGTTCGTCCTTGTTGACCTCCTATGCTGACCAGCGCTAATGCGACGGACATCTTTACATTCTCAGACTTTTCTGTCGTTAATAATTTCGCTAATTCATCAACGGCGCCGGTAAGATGATATTTGCGAATCTGCAGAGCAGCGCTGGCTCGCACTCCGGAATTGGTTGATTTTAACGCTACAACATAGTTTTGCTCTGCTTTCTCCCAATTAACGGTTGCATTGCCCTCCGGCATTCCCGCAACGGCAAATGAAACCGCAAGCAGTGCTATAACAACAAAACGTGCGTATTTCATATCTCCTCCTCTTAATGGAATAATGATGGAATACATTCGGTGGGCTACTCTTTCAAACGGAAGTGAACGAAAAAAGTTACTGCCCGAACATAAAAAAGTGAAGAATTTTTGTAGCCCAGACAAGATGCGGGATTCTTGTTACTAAACAACTAATCTGGTATTACTCCAGTGTTAATTTTTTTCTTTTTGCAGAACGCAAAGGTTTCTGTTATCTTTTTGGTGATGATGAAATGGATGTTTAAGAAATACATTCTTCTGCTGATAGGCAGTGCAGTTGTTCTTTCAGCCCAATCATACATTATTCCCGGTGAACCCAAACGATTATCGCAGTATGTGATTGATCATTGGCAGGTGAAAGATGGTCTGCCGCAAAACTCTGTCAATGCTATTGTACAAACACAGGATGGTTACCTATGGCTTGGTACCTACGAGGGGCTTGTGCGATTTAATGGAAAAACATTTACCGTCTTCGATCGTAGTAACACACCCGTATTGCAGAGCAATAGAATCACCTCCTTGTGTCTGGATACAAAGGGACGTCTGTGGATTGGTTCCTACGGTGGGGGCATTGCAGTGTATGATGGGAATAGATTCTCTAAACCAGTGAGCGACAGTAGTATAGGAGCATATATCAGTGTTCAAAGCATGACCTCGGATCCATTTGGCAGAGTGTGGATGACGACAGAACGTGGAGTTTTCGCTCTTAAAGATTCGAATATAGAAATATCATATCCAACGTCAGTTTTTGATAACAGAATTCCCGATGGCATTTTTTCCGACAGCAAGGGTAGAATCTGGTGTAGAACGGCGACAGGGCTATTTATTATTGAGACTGGACGGCTGCAGCGTTTTTTACCAAAGACTTATTATACAAACGTACTTCCATCAAGAAAGAGCGGAGTATGGTTGTTTAACTTTTTACAAGATGGTTCAGGTTATATGTCAACATATACCGACTCAATAACATATGTTGGTAAAATTCCTCCGGCGATGATGAACTTGCACATAGCCCCTCTCTATGAAGATTCGCGAGGTGTATTGTGGTGTTATGCCTATAAAGGAATTGCAACCTATGATCGGGGAAAATATGATTATCTAAGTGAAGGAAATAATATTCCTATCGAATATATACAGACAGTGATAGAAGACAGAGAAGGTAACATATGGGTGGGTACTAACGGGAATGGGCTTTTACGTTTTCGTGATGGACGTTTTACGCCAATAGGAATAGCAGAAGGTTTGCTGGGAGAAAATATTTGGTCGGTATTTGAAGATTCAAGACACAGAAAATGGATTGGCACGCTTGGTGGAGGTGGATGGTGTTATTCGATAGACCAGAATGGAATTCACCCAATCACAAACAAGGGAGGAATCTATTTTTGTTTTCTTGAAGACAAAAAAAGGAACGTGTGGTTAGCCGGTGAATCGATAGTACTGGCTGACGGAAGAAGACGCACGCTTTCCCCTTCTTTTTTCAGTTTTGTGTTAGCGCTGGATTCATCCGGAAGAGTCTGGCTCACCCCCTCGCATGGTGGCATTTATATTATAGTACACGAAAAAATTGTTGATTCTCTTTCGCTCGGAAATTCAGCGGCAGATGCATCTATCCGAACAATGAAAACCGACCGTGATGGTTCAATGTGGATTGGTACGCAAAACGGATTGTTTCATTATCTCAACGACAGAATTATTCACTATACAACTGCGAACGGTTTACCGAATAATTGGATTCGTTCAATCTATCAAGATACCGACGGTGTGTTGTGGATTGCAACCGATGGAGGGTTAGCAAAAAAAGTTGGAGAAAAGTTCTTTTCCTACACCGTACAGAACGGCCTGTACAGCAATACAATCCATATTATTCTTGAAGACGACAGCAGCAAATTATGGATGAGTAGCAATAAGGGAATTTTTGTCGTCAGAAAATCGGATCTGCAATTATTTGATGAACAGAACATTCATCACATTCCCTGCGTTGTGTACGGAGAAGAAGACGGTATGCGAAGCGCTGAGGGAAACGGCAGTTATCAACAAGGCGGATGGAAAATGCACGACGGGACGTTGTGGTTTGCAACCATTAAGGGCATAGTAGTTGTTGATCCGAATAATCTGAAAACCAATATGGTCGTGCCGTCTGTTGTTGTAGAAAAAATTGTTTCAGATGGGAAAGAACTTTCTTTTGCGGGCAATCTTGAGTTTCATGATCCTGTTAAAGACATTGCCTTTCATTATGCCGCATTAAGTTATCGGGTTCACTCGCGGGTGCGGTATCGCTACAAACTGGAAGGATACCACACCGATTGGATTGAAGCAGGAAATCAGTCACGCGCCCAGTTTACCAATCTTCCTTCAGGCGATTATGTTTTTCGGGTTATTGCGTGCAATGACGATGGTGTGTGGAACACAACCGGTGCTTCAATTGCTTTTACACTCCCCGCTCCCTTTTGGATGTCCTGGTGGTTTCGTGGAGCAGCAGTGCTGGTTATCCTCATGGTCATCGGTGGTACAGTTCGGTTTCTTGAATTACGAAAAATTCGTCAACGGATTGAACAATTAGAGCGCGAAAAAGCGCTGGAACGCGAGCGTTCACGCATTTCAAAAGATATGCATGATGAAGTTGGAGCAAATCTGACTAAGATTACGATTTTGAGTGAGCTTGCTTTGCGAGAGCCGGCACAAACGACAACTCACCTTAGAAAAATTACAGAAACCTCGCGTGAAGTTATCGACAGCATGAGCCAAATCATCTGGGCAATCAACCCGAAAAATGACAAGTTAGAAAATCTTGTCGCCTATTTGCGGGAATATATCGGCGAAACATTTGAACTGACCAATATCCATTGTGTTATGTTGTTTCCGGATGAATTGCCAGCACTTTCTCTTTCGGCAGAGTTTCGTCGCAATATGTTTTTGACGGTGAAAGAGGCGGTACATAACATCATTAAATATTCTCATGCGACCGATGTTCAAGCCGCATTGTATATGACGAATAACGCCATCGTATTTACTATCCGCGATAATGGAGTAGGCTTTGACGTTTCTACCCCATCACAATTTGGCAACGGCTTGCAGAACATGAAAAAAAGAATTGAAGATATTGGCGGCACATTCACCATCGATTCATTCCCAGGGAAGGGAACGACGGTTAAATTTGTGATACCGATTTGATGTAACACACTCAGCATTACCCTTTAAATACTACTTTTGTGTGATTGTGAGAAGCGTAGATAAAAGATAGATTGTAGCCTTATGCAAAACAGAACTATCAGTGTAGCAATTGTAGAAGATCAGGACGAAATCAGAAACGGTTTGACGATGTTGATCAATGGATCGGAGGGGTTCCATTGTGTGGGCAGTTTCCGCGATGGTGAAGAAGCCTTGATGGAAATACCGGCCTTGGAACCCGACGTTGTGCTGATGGATATCGATATGCCAAAGATGAACGGCATTGAATGTATTGTGAAATTAAAGAATGAACGTCCATCGTTGCAGATTATGATGCTGACAGTGTTTGAAGATGACGATAAAATTTTTCATTCATTGCAGGTCGGAGCAAGCGGGTACTTGTTAAAGAAAACCCCTCCGGTAAAATTGTTGGAAGCAATTCAAGAACTTGCGGCTGGCGGTTCGCCAATGTCCAGTCAAATTGCCCGGAAAGTTGTCACTGTCTTTCAGCAAACAGGAGCATCAAAAAAACAGACGGAAAACCTCAGTGAACGTGAACACGAAATTCTTACCTACCTTGCCAAAGGATACCGCTACAAAGAGATTGCTGATACATTGTTTATTTCTGTTGAAACCGTCCGTACTCATCTCCGCAACATTTATGAAAAACTGCATGTCCGCTCGCGCACGGAAGCAGTGCTAAGATTTTTGAATAAGTAGTTGAAACCCTCCGATTATAAGCATCCAGTATTACATCTCCAGCATCAAGATTACTACTTTTGTGCGATTGAAATAACTCTGCTGTAAATGTAATTTAATTCCAGATTATTACTCCACCAGCATTCGCATTTAGATTATAAGAGATGCTTATAAAAAAATAATCTAATGAAAATGTATAGCGATGGATAAGTCTGAACAATGATAACACTATACAAAGTATTTTTACCTAAGGAGAGTAAATGAAAATTTTATCGAACAGATTTTTTTTGTTTCTTTGCGGGATGATAGTACTATCAGCTAGCGTCATGTCGCAATGGAAGTATACCTCACTGCAGTACAAGAATGTTAATGATGTTGCTTCCCGAAAAGGAACCTTATTTGCGGCTACTTCTTCAGGGCTTTTCGTGTCGAACGACGGCGGAACCACATTTTATCAGGTGTCATTACCCGCTGCTACACCACAATACACGTATTCTTTTGCGTTAATAGGGGATTCGATGTTTGTTTCAACAGGTCAAGGAGTGCTCGTGTCAACAACAAATGATACTATATGGACAAAAGTAAATGCTTCACCAACGTCCGGCTATTTTTATTCGTATAATGGCATTCTATTTGTTGACAATATGGGTGTCAGTCGTTCGAGCAACAGAGGTCAATCGTGGCAGCCGGTCTCAGGCATTCCCGCCTCGTATTCGGGTGGAGATTTTGCTGTCAGTGGAACAAAGTTGTATTATGGAATGGGAAACGGCAATGGCATTTTTATATCTACCGATAATGGGATCAACTGGTCTCAATCGAATAACGGCTTAGGAAAAGATACCAATATTGTCTCGCTTTGTGCAGCGAATGGTGTTTTGATAGCCAGCACCACAACAAGCTCAACTGATTCAAATATTATTTATCATTCAACAGATGAAGGATTAACATGGTTGAGAATTGCGAAACAACCGGTCTCGGGTGGGCTCCGATCATTATATGTCGTCGGAAATTCTATATTTGGAGAGGCCTACGGGAAATTGTATCGCTCTACAAATGGTGGAATTAGCTGGGTGTACGTTCACAATGGTTTATCCACAAGCATTACCTCAATAAGTTCCTTTACCATTGTTGACGATACACTGTATACCGGAACAACCGTGGGTGTTTGGAAGCGTCCGCTCAGCGATTTTGGTATTACAAGTATTCGTAGGAATGATGGGAGAATTGCGAAACAATTTTCTCTTTCACAAAACTATCCCAATCCGTTCAATCCTTCAACAAGCATTCAGTATTCAGTAATCAGTGCAAAAAATGTAGTACTAAAAGTGTTCGACATTCTTGGAAGAGAAGTTGCAACACTGGTAAATGAGCCCAAGTCTCCGGGAACGTACGAAGTGCAGTTTGACGCAAAAAATTTATCCAGCGGCATATACCTGTATCAACTACGTGCGGGAGAGAAGGTGGAAACAAAACGGATGATTCTTCAAAAGTAAAATCTATGCCGTTTTTCCTGGGGAGGTGAAACGGCGAGAAACAAAACGGGATGTCCTGAAGGCAGCATCCCGTTTTTGTTTATGATATCATCGCAGAACTTCTTCTTTGGAAATTTCTCTCCATTCTCCCGGTTTCAGTTCTCTAATTTCTAAATTTCCGATTTTAGTTCTCACCAAACGCAACGTGGGGTGACCAACAGCGGCTGTCATTTTTCGCACTTGACGGTTTCGTCCTTCACGGATGATCATTTCAATCCATGCGGTTGGTACCGTTTTGCGAAAACGAATAGGGACAGGACGAGGAGGAAGAGGAGGTTCCTCGGGAAGGAGGCGCACATCGGCGGGTTTTGTTTTTCTTCCCTCTATGATAATACCATTGCGCAATTGTTGCAGCGACTCTTCTGTTGGGATTTTTTCGACCTGAACAAGATATGTTTTGGGAAGTTCAAATATTGGATCAGTAAGTTTGTGTTTGATGTCGTTATCGTCCGTTAGTAGCAGTAATCCTTCGCTGTCATAATCCAATCTGCCGACAGGATACACATTCTTAGGAAATCCAAAATCCTTTAATGAGCGTTTGCCTTCGTAAGGAGTAAACTGTGAAAGCACGGCATATGGTTTGTTGAAGAGAATGTACTTCATTACAGGGCGCTAGTCATTTCACCATCGTTCATAACCTTGTAATCTTCCCTCTTGTATTCTTACAACCCCATCGTCTTGTTTAGAAAATTAACGAGCGGCGATAGTTCCTTGCAGTAGCCGGCAACAGTTTTGATAAAATCTTTTCTGTAACAAATGTTTTCGTTCAACTCAATGCCGGTGAAGAATTGTTTCAACTTCAGCCACTCTATCATCGGATGGTTGGGATCGAATCCTTTCGGCGGGCGGGAAAGTTTTTCGCCGGTAAGGGGAGGAAATTTCTTTTTGAATGATGGCTTGTTTATAATAGAAAGAAATTCGTCGGAATGTTCAACGAGTCCTTTTCTGATGCGCTTCAACTGATCATTATCCGGCATGTAAATTCCGCCGCCGATGAAGACTTCTCCTGGTTCAATGTGTAGATAGTATCCTGAACCTTCAAAGCCCTTTGGTTTTCCTTTCAGCACAAAATGCGCGGCAACGTGTGTTTTATATGGTGTTTTGTCCTTGCTGAATCGTGTGTCGCGATAAATTCTAAAGAGCGATCGCTTCGGATGAACATCGAACTGCGGAGCAAAATCAGCGAACAGCGGTTGTAGCGCCGCAATAAAACTTTGCATTGGCAGTTTCACAAACTGTTCATACTCGTCTTTGTGGGCATTAAACCATTCGCGGGTGTTGTTCTTCTTCAACTTTTTCAAGAAGATAATCCCTTCTTTCGGAAATCCTTCGAAGGGAGGAAATATCAATTCATCAAATTCGGTGAACATGCGTTATTGCATTTGTGATAGTGGAAGCATGAGTGTAACAGTTGTTCCCTTATTCAATCCGCTCTCAAGTGAAATTGTTCCGCCAGCGTGTTGAACATACTGCTGGGCAATGGTTAATCCCAAACCACTGCCGTAAATGTTTCCGACATTAGAACCTCTGAAGAATGACGTGAACAGTAAATGTTGCTCAGACGGTGGAATGCCAATGCCGTAATCTCGCACAGTGATCACGCAAGCGTTTGTATTCCGCTCAACGTGCATCTTCACCTCTTGTGCGTGCGGAGAAAATTTGAATGCGTTGGAAAGAATTTGATATAACACAGTGCGAAGAACTTGTTCATCCATCAGTACTGAAGAAACGTTCCCTTGTACCGAGAGAACAAACCGTTGTTGTGCATCAAGGTCGGAAATAACTTCTTTTGCGACTGCCTGTGCAAACGCTTCAAGATTAATTTCTTTGGGTGAAAGGGATAAGTGCTCAACAGACGTTGTGGATGTTTCAACATTGCGCAGAAGATCCATCATGTGCTTTAGCGATTCGTTAATGCGGAAAAATGCGCGGTACCGTTTTTCTTCCGACCACTTGTAGAGAAAGCGCTCAAGCAGTTCAGCATTGGTTGCAATGGTTACTAGCGCGGCGCGCAACTGGTGTGTTACCATTGTCATAAAGCGGGATTTCAACTGCTTCAATTCTTCAGTCCTCTGTTTTGCTTCGTTGTAATGCCGCACCGTTTCCTGCTCATGGCTCTTGTCGATGATGCAACCGACAAACACTTTTTCAGATTCGAGTTCTATCTCAATAAAATTCAGTTCAGCAATCAAGAGATCACCGGTTGTTGTTGCAAAACGTGTTTCACCTTTGAATTGTTCCACCCGATGTGACGCATTACTCCATTGCTCTTCGTAAAAAGTCCGTTCCTGCTCAGGGAAAAGTTTTGAAAAATGTTTGTTCACAATATCATCGGCGGGATAACCGAGCAACGTATGGAGTGCTTGGTTGATGGAGAGGCAAATTCCACGTTCATTCACAAGAAATAGCGGAAGAGGAACCTGCGACACAATGGATTGCACTGCCTGTCGAAGTTTGCTGACAATAGTTTCTGCACTGCGAAGTTTTTCATTCAGCGTTGCAATCGATGAATTTTGTTCTGCAACAGTTGCTTCCAATGAATGGATGAGTGCGTATAATTTTTCTTTGCTTTCTTGAAGCGCCTGTTCGGTGGCGGTGCGAATGCCTGTTTCTTCTTGCAGTGCATCTGATGTTTGCTTCAAGAGTTCGGTGGTGGACGTCAGTTGAGATTCCAGCGTGGCGATTTTTTCCTTCAGCGCTGCTTCCAGTTCTTTTTTGTTGCTTTCGATGTGCGTGCGCGTTGATCGTTCTGATTGCAGGTGGGCATTAAGCGAAGCTGTTTCCTGTTCCAGCTGTTGTTTTGCTGCACTCAGTTCCAACACCTGTCGTTGCAGATCGGCTTCCCGGCGCCCCGCTGTTTCAAGTTCCTTCTGGAGTTGAGCGATGGTGTGTTCATGATGTTCAATTGTTGCGTGAAGTTCAGCCGATGTGGCGCTTAACGATTCTTTGACGCGCTGAAGTTGTTCTTCCGTTTTTCGCCATTGCTGCGTTATCTCTCTCAGTTCCGTCTCCTTCAATGATACGATATTTTCCAGCTGTTTTCGCACGGCAGATTCATTGTGCAATTGTTCTTGCAGGTATTGTAGTTCCCGCATGCGTTCTTCCACTGTTGTTTTCAGTTGTGCGGAAGCGGTATTGATCATCTGCTGTGCTTTGAACAGTTGCTCTTCTGTGGTCAATCGTTGGGAGGTTTCGCTGGAAAGTTGCCTGGAGAGCGCCTCGAGAATGGAATGCGCTTCCTGCTCAGCCGAAATGTGTTGTGACAATTCCAGTGTGAGTGATTCAATTTTTTTCTGTGCTTCGTTCAGTTCATCGGAGAGAATCTGGTTTTTCTGCTTTAACTGCGATTCACTGATGGCAAGCGAGGAAGATTTGTTCTGTTCATCCAGAAGACGATGGGTGTGCCGTCGTTTCATCACATACAGTGAAACAGCATAGATGGAACCAAAGGCAAGTAGAGGTAGCAAAAATTCCATGCGGAAAGATACTAAAATTCAAGAAGGAGAAAAACAAGTATTGACACTCGTTACTTCAAAAACACATCCGCAATTGCGTGTGCCAGACGAATTGGTTCCCCTTCATTTCTGTTTGTCAGAACAATCACCATCAATCGTTGTTCCGGAAAGACAAGTATGTGGTTTCGGAAACCTTTTGTGCTGCCGCCGTGATGGGGGTGTCGGAGGCCGTTGTACGTTTCAAGATGCCAGCCAAAACCATAATCGATTTTTGTTCCATCGATGAGCGTTGCTTCTGACCACATCTGTCGTTGAATTTTTTCTGGAAGCAGTTTGTTATTCCACAACGCTGAAATCCACAGCGCCATTTCTTCTACGTTGGAGTAAATTCCGCCATCGCCCAATACCGCACTGGTAACGCTTTGATCGGTTTGAATCCAGCCGGAATCTGTACGCGAGTGCCCATAAGCACGATTGACAACTGTAGAAATACCATGTTCATAGGCAACAGTGGTTTTCATTCCAACAACGTCAAAGATGTGTTCTTTCATAAAATCAGCAAACCGTTTTCCGGAAACTTTTTCGACAATCAGCGCTAACAACGCATAGCCGGTGTTGCTGTATTGATATTGTGTGCCGGCGGGAAAGTAGAGCGAATCTACACTGTACATCAGCTTCAAACAATCAGCATCATACACCTGCACGGTTTGAGAATCGGGAATGAGTGATTCGTAATCAACAAGTCCTGAAGTGTGGGTAAGCAGATGGCGTACGGTGATTTCTTTTCCGTACGAAGGAAAATCTGGAAAGAAAGTTGTTAGTTTGTCATCAAGTGAAAGTTTTCCTTGTTCTGCCAGAAGCACAATAGCTGTTGCGGTGAATTGTTTGGTAATTGAGGCAAGGCGAAAGTTTGTTGTTGTGGCGACGGGCGTTGATGTGGTGATATCAGCATAACCATACGCTTTCTTAAACACGATTGAATCATTCTTCAGCACCAGCACACTGGCGCCCGGCACATTTGGCGCGTTATACTCTTTCATAATGTTATCAATTGATTGCTGTAATGAAAGCGGCGAAATGCTGATACAAGAAGTATATATGCCAGAAATAGCTATACACATCATTGAAAGAATATAACGATGAAATCTTTTCATTATTTATTATCCATTATTACTTATGCAGTGCGCCAACCGTCGTGTTAATTTGCCATCGCACGCAGAATGAATCGCGGAATATTAACCGTAAAAAGTGAACCGTCGGCGTGTTTCATCGTGTAGGTTCCCTCCATAAAACCTTCCATTGATTCAAGAATACAGAAGCTGTTGTACTCATACGCTTTTCCTGAAGCAATAATCGGTTGTTTACCAATGACTCCTTCCCCTTCCACTTCTTCCACTTTGCCGGTTTCGTGCGTAATGAACCAATGACGCCGCAACAGTTGCACAGTGTCGCCTCCGTTATTTTCTATTCTGATGAAATACACAAATACAAATTTGTGTGAGAAGACGTTTGATTCCGCCTCAAGATACATCGGCTGAACGGACACAGTGATGTTTTCGGTCGTCTGACTGTAGATGGTCATCGAGAGAAGGTTACAGAATTATTTTTTTAGAATCAGTCCGTACGTCCACGTGGCAATAATAATAATGAATCCTATGGCAATGCCGGGAATATTCTGCCACCACGACGCACCGGAAGCAACGACAAAACCAAGAAAGCGAATCAGATCCACTTTTTTGTTATACGTTCGCTTGAAATATTCACCAAATGCCGATTGCCGGATTTTTTCCAGGTCGGCGAATCTGATAACAAAAAGAGAAACAATCAACGACGGTATAAAACTCAATATGACACCAAACCATAATTCATGATTCCAGAACAATACAAACGCGGCGATTGCTGATATCCAGTCGGTAAGTAATCGTATGGGATGAATCTGTTGATAAAGATTTTTTTCCTGAAGTGTCATAGTCATCTAGCTATTTTACTACCTTCGCAAACGGTGTTACTGCAAAGATACTAAAAACTCCGCTACTTCGCTTGTTCCGTTTCTTAAATTCATGCGTTCAATATTCTGCTTGTAGGACTGATAACGGCGCTCATCGGAAATCAAGTCGTTAATAATAGCCGGTAGTTGGCGAATATTTCGCTCGAAAATACCCAACTGATTGTCGCGAACAAACTCCATGTTTCCCAATTCCTGTTCCCACAAATAGTCGTTGATGATGGGTATTTTTTTCAACAGTAAAATTTCCATAATGGTTGACGCGCCGCATTTGGTGATGACGATGTCTGAAGCATTAAGGAGTTCATAGACAAAATCAACAAAGGCAAAAACTTTTAATGAAGGATAGCGACGCTGAAGCACAACGGCGTTGTCGTACAGTTGTTTGTTTTTTCCACACACGATTGCGATGTCAACATTCAACGAAGCCGCCAGCAGCTGTTGCAGAATATCCTTTCCATGTGGAATGCCATCTGCGCCTCCAATGATAAGCACAATTTTTTTGTCAGGTGAAAAGCCGAAGCGCTCTTTTATTGAGCGGATGTCTTCCGGAGGTAATGGTGTCGAAAACTTTTCATCGATGATGAATGGAAACACGCGGACACGCTCTTCCGGAAGCTTTAATTTATTGGTACAGTATTGTTTCAACCGTTCACTGAAGACAATAAATCTCTGTCCTTTTCGTTTAAACCACATCGGATGTGCAGTAAACGGGTCGGTAACCATTGTTACGACGGGGATATTGAGACGAAGTTCTTCAACAATACTGTAGATTGGTTCAATCAGCAAAAAATGAAGGACGGCAATTTTTGCCGGGCGTTCTTCAAAAATTCTTTTTTTTAGATGAGGCTTGATAAAAAAATTTGCTAACGCAACATTTCCCAAACCAATTGGCGCGAATTTGCTGATGGCGTAGATGAATTCGTAATACCATTTTGCACGCGCCTGAAGAATACGGTATCCGTCTTCAATAACAAAACGGGCAATAGGTTTTGCGTTTAACAAACCGTCTACCAGTACCGGTTCAATGGTATCTCCATATTGAGTTTGAAGATATTTTGCAATGGAGCGCGCCGGTGCAAGATGCCCGCCGCCGGTTCTTAAATAACAAAGAAAATATTTTTGTTGTAGACTCATTCCGACTTATTCTGCATCTGATGTGGTTAGTTTCACTAAACAAGTAACAAATTGTTACATCGACAAATTATGAAATTGTTATCGCTCCAAGGGTGAGTGACTGTGCGTCATTGTTCCTGTTGTTAAAACTTCCAGAATTTTCAGTGTCCCAAGTTTGCGTGCTTTTAAAAAGCCAGACCATGCCATATCAGCCAATGTGCCGTTGTCGAGCAAGTCGTACAGCCACTGATCAGTGTAATCAGAATTTTCTTGTTTCATGCCGGCATGAATTTCAAATAACCATTGCCGATTAAACCGCTCCTGCGCGCCGATTGTCGGCGTCATAATAATTGGTATTCCCAGTCCGGTGTAAAATGAGAGTTCGCTTGGTTTGGTCCATAAAATGTCGGTGGTATGCATAGCATTGTTGAATTGCTGAAAATAGTCGTGCAATGTTTCTGCATAGATGACGTTGATGTTGTCAGTTTTCAATTCCGATGCGACGTGTTCAAAATACTCTCGTACATCGGGCTTGATGCCGGCAACAAGATTCAGGCGCACTTCGTTGCCGCGCAAATGATGTCGAAGACTGTGCGCAATACGTCCGCCAATTTCCCGTTGTGCTCCTGCACCCCCAACAGCGTAAGTGATGGTTAGTTTTCTATTATTCTTGAATGTGCAATGTTTCTTTCCAAGAAAGTATTCAACACTTTTTCCATGCCGTGTCCAAAAACGGTTCTTTGGATCAAGATAATGCAAACGCTGGCCAAGGTTACGTTTGAGTACAGAGAGATTTTTTCCAAGTAAATCCAGCGGTAAAGGGAAGCCCGTCAAAAAAATTCTCTCTTCCGGAACGCCGTACGATTTTAACCTTTGCGCCGCTTTTCCGCACGGGGCAAAGTACGTGATTCTGCTCTCCCATGGTTGTTTTGCAACCCATACGCGATTGATGTCGGCGTCGCACACAATGCAGTAAATTGGCTCATAGCCATGCATATCTGCCGCAATAGCCGGAGCGTAGAAAGAGGTAATCAGCGGTAGCGGCTTGGTTGCAATTTTTTGAAGTATCCCTGTGCACAATCCGTTCTCAATATTTTTTTCTAACAAATCTACTTGGTAGGTGCTTCGGGAGAGATTGCGTATCGGATAAAATGATGGTATGTGCAATAAAGCATCAAGCATGGCAAACAATGGCTTGCCGATAATCGGGATTCCGCGTGCACGGGAGAAAGATTCGTACACATTTAATAATCGTTGCCATTGTTTCTTTTCTTTGTCTGTAGAATTGTCGTTTTTGCCGGCAGTAATTAATCCCTCTTCGGCAATATCTTTCAGCGGAAAAACTGCGCGTTGGTGTCCGTACCCCATGTCGGCGGAAACGACCCATGCTTTGAGATGTTTTGATGTTGACGTCATTTAATGAGTTGAAAATTCAGTCGGTGAAATTTGCATGAGAGTATGAAGAATAGATCTTAATCTGGACATATCCGTTTGTCGCAGCGTCAGAACTTGTAGTATTTCCATAGAAGTTGGTTCAAGCACGTAGAACGCGCTGACAAAATCTGTAGAAGGCAGAAGAGCATACTCTTGAATGCTGTTGTACCGAAATAACGGGTATGGTGTTCATACGATGGTATGAAGTTAGAGAAAGAGGGTTTCAGTTGCAAGATTGTTTTTGTTCAGAGTGCGGAAAATTTTTTACTGATTTCCATATTTCTTCAAACTATATTCGACAACAAGTGAATAACTGTCAGAGTTCTTGTCTAATATTGTAAAAATCTTGTATGGAAACCATCAGCACAATTGTTCAGCGGCAGCGTGAGTTTTTCAACTCCGGTGCAACCAGAGAAATTTCGTTTCGGGAAAAACATCTGTACCAGTTGGAACGGTTATTGAAGGCAAACGAACAGCAACTACTTACGGCAATCTATGCCGACCTGAAAAAATCATCGTACGATACCTACGCCTCAGAGCTATGGCTGGTGTACCGCGAAATTGCGTTCATGAGGAAGAATATTGGAAAATGGAGCCGTAAGCAACGAGTGAAAACGAATCTTGCAAATTTTCCTGCGCGCAGTTACCTGCTGCCCGAGCCGTACGGCGTTACATACATTGCCGGTGCGGGTGGCAGATGTGTGCTTGTGCATTAGATTCTATTTTCTGATATCCTAATTAAATTCGTCTCTTAATTTAAACGAATCAAAAAAATTCTGTGCAGTTCTGCCAAAGGGATTTATTTGAGGATTCTCATGAGGAATTCTCTCCGTACCATCAAATCGAACAATTCCTAAAGAATACAGCGTTGCTAAAATTCCTGTTTCGTTCTGTGGTTGAAAAAGAAAAACCTTGCTCCATCTTTGTTTTATCATTGCAAGATATGCTGAACAATAATAGATATTCGTTGTATCGTTTACAAGTTTTCCGATAATTTCCTTTTTGGATTTGCTTCGTTGTATGATTGTTTGGATGTTGTTCCCTAAAAAATATTTACTTTGCGGATTGTGAAGTTCCTGTTCTATGAAAAATGCCGTGTTTGGTTTTATTTGTCCAAAGCCAATAGAACTGTTGTACCCAGTTTCAGCAAAAAGTTCATCCAGCAAATCATCTTCCCAATTGTAATTGAGAAAGCGTTCGGCATAAATAACGCTTGCAACAACACGCGAAGAGATACCAAAGTGTTGCGAAGATTGAATAATAATCCCTTTACGCGAAGATAATTCTTCCAGAACGCGAGTTTCTTTATCTTGTGCGAGCAAGAGGAAAGAATAGGAAAGAAAAAGTAAAAGTTTTGCCATGATATGATATAATAATCCCGTCGCGCTTTCAACGGGACGGGATTTGTTTTTTATTTTAAGAGCACAAAACTTTTCGTAGTCGTAAATTTTCCAGCAACAATACGATAAAAATATGCACCTGATGAAAGCGATGAGGCATCAAATGTTACTTCATGACTCCCCGCTCCGTAATAGTCATTAATAACTTCTCTTACCTGCTGACCGAGCGAGTTATATATTTTCAATGTTACATGCTGTGGCTCAACAAGATCGAATCGGATAGTTGTTGAAGGGTTGAACGGATTTGGATAATTTTGATGAAGCGCATAGTCGGTCGGCATGGCGACTTGTTCTGCAAAGAATTTCCTCATCTTCGTATCTTCTCCATTAAACATATAATAGTCATCAACAAAAACCGCGCGAGTGTTTCCAGCAAACGATACATCAAGATATACATCTTTATCTTTTAACCCTGCTAAAGGGATGTTAATTTCTCTGTACAACCCGTCTGTCTTATTTGTGCGAGTTGCAAGTTTAGTGAGAGGAACGGTCCAAACTTCTTTCACAACAGCATCGGTATTTGCATCTTTTATATTGACCGTTAATAAATTACTGATCTCGTTCAATTGTGCATTTTCAGGAATCTCAAGCCCTTTGGCATAATACGCCGATGCAAGTTTGAGAACTTCGTTATTCGTTTGCACTGAAATATTTTCCGACCGAAGTTTATCCTCTACTCCTTTGGATTTTACATAGCCGGATTGATGTGAAAGCCCTGCCATTTCAAATGCAATCATTCCTTTATATCCTTTTGCAGCAAGTTCGGGAATAGAATCAAGATAGGTAATGATGTGTTTGTTCAAACGGTAAGAAACAAATTTTTCTACATTACTTGTTTTTTGAAGGCCGGAGTTATTCACTGCAATTTGTCCGTTTGGTTTTCTCCAGATTTCCCTCAACGCCGTTCTACTTCTATTAATAGCAGAAGTATTTGCTCCACCGGATGAACCTGAGGCAATAATACTCGGTGTAGTCCATGTTGTTCCCAAACCTCGCGTTGAATAAATACTTCCGTCAACTTCCCACAAAACATAATAAGAGGACAAATCAAGAAAGGTACCTGCAATTGGTTTTGCTCCGCCTGCAGAACTAGATGAAAATGATGTAATCTGGGAATCCCAAGGTCCACCCCATGGTTTCTCTCGAACGTGTATTGACTGCCCTTCGGCGACATTGTTGAAACTTTGCCAGGTTACAATAAGTCTCCAATCTCCATTCACCGCAATAGAAGGCCTTTGATTCATTGTCCAACCATCTGGAGATACATAAGTTGGATTTTGGGGGAATAGTAATTCATTAGAATGATAATCATGTGTTACTTCCATATATGCTATTCTATCCACATCACCATCAAGCCAACAAATACCATAGTGATTTGAACCAACTCGTGTTATCGAAGGAAATATACTATTTCCATTTGTTGTTGGAATGTATGTTACACTTGACCAATAACCGTCCGAATTCGCTACAACAGCTAATCCAGCAAAACTATTTGGCTCTCTCCATACCACACACGTACTCATGACGATTCCATCAAGGTATTGGTCACGATAAATGGCATTGTCGCGCCTTGAAATTACTGGCATCGCATCAAATCCTGCTGGTGAATCGAACGACGGAAATGCATGGATCGCACTCCAACTATTTGTCATTTTCTTATATTCTCGTAAATAAATAGCGCTAGTATAGTCATTTGTGCCTTGCCAGACTACTACAACCTCGTTACCGTTTTCATTAGCGATAATTGAGGGGGATTTACAAATGCTATATGGAGTTCCAGCACTCACTTCAAATTCGTTTGTCCAATTCACACCGTCAGATGATTGGGTTATCCATATTCGGTTTTGGCTTTCATAGACCATAAAATACGTTCCATCTAACGTTTGTGCTATTTTTCGCTGGCCGTTGCTTGCGGTAGCCACAGATGAATTTGAATATAGATGACCTTTGTAATTTGCGGTTAAATTTACATTTTCACTCAGGGTAATATTTCTTGATTGGCTTGTGTTTCCATCGCTCCAGTTGAGAAAAATAAATCCGTTAGGTGGAACAGCTTCAATCGTAACGTTCGTTTCCGATAAACCAAACCCGCTCCAAGAAGTACCGACATTCGTCCCATTAATTTTATACGTTCCGCCAAAGCCCGGTTCAATATAATTTGCCGTATTTAGTGCTATTGTGCATATCTGCTTCTGAATTGCTCCGTTTGATTCACCTGTAGAATTATACGTAACAAATTTATACAGACCCGTTGCTTCACTTGATGCCATATCGGTATAATTCGTACCGAACGCAGGCGCGGCGATTTGTTGCCATGAACTGCTGACGTATTTATAAACCTTGTACCCGGTTGGAGCATTTCTCTCTGTTGGGTTGCCAGCATAGCTTTGCGGAGTCCATGAAAGACGCAGTTGACTGGGAGAAAGAATCGTTAGTGCTATATCTTTTAACTGCGCTGATCTCATTTTATGTGAAGGAATACTGGTGAGGGCATCAAACATAAAAGAGTAAACATCATTAGAAGATGTTGCAACTGCCGCAGCAACATTACCGTTAAAATGAGAACGATAACTGTCGATATCCGCCAATAATGCATTATTTTCTATCATTGTTGAAAAAACAATATTCGATTGACCGGAAACATCATCATTATCGCCTATGTTGTAAGTTGACAATTCAAAATTCCCACCGGAGTAAGTATCATATAAATTCCACAGATAACAACCGAAAGCGGCTTTCGTTGGCTCGCCATGCCAAGCATAACGAACATTATCGAAACGGACTGTACTACCATTTTTATCTGGACCCGTCCGAAACGGAGCAAGCTCAACATTATCATCATTCTCATCAACATCGGGATAAATATCATCACCGTACACTCTATTAATATAATTACGTGCTGCAAAGCAATAAAAAATTGCCCATCCTTCCTTCATATCATCACTTGCCGCAAACCATGGAGCTTGATCTAAACCCCACATGCTGAAATTAATAAAATGACCGTACTCATGTGTTATCGTTGACACTTCAGCAGCATCAGGATCAATTGTAATGTAATGATTCCACCCCTGATTTGGATTCCAAGAAACACTAAATTGACCTGCGACATCATCATCAAGATTGGATACATACGTTTCTACTGCTGCTGTACTGAAAGGACAACTGCCGGCATAACGCTGAATTACAAATTCCCTTGCTAATTGCATATATCGCAACACAGAACCATCTTGTTTATTTATTATTCCGTTTTCATTTACTGTAATGTTGCTGTTACTGCCGTTAATAGTTGCTTGAACACCTTCTGATTCATTAAAATAATTTTTGTAGCTATTGTCTTCCCAAACAACATAACCATCAGCCGGAACAGGAAGAAAAGAAGCATCGTTTGCAGTGTTTACAAGAACAATCGCTTGGTTGTATGCGCTCAGATCGCCTATAAACGTGAAAGTAAAACTGAAATGCCCCTGTTCGTCTAATAGATCGTAATGTGTATGCCGCGTGTGACCTAAAACAGGATGATACCATTTATTCGGGTTACTTGTATTTCTAAACCATAATGTAACGCTATTTCCATAAAGTCCTTCATCAATCTGGTTGATTCTAATATTTCCACTTATATTTACGGTATAATTCTGAGATTGAACGCTTGCTACACCGTTTATTTTAAATTTACCATTCGTTTGCAACCCTTTAGTAACTTCTATTTCCTTTCCTATCTCTTTTACTTTCAATGTTGTTTTTTCTCTCGGATCAAGGATTGAAATAGCATTTCCCGATTTTATGATTTTGACGTAACGATAGTAATTTTTGTTGTAACCATTAGCTGATGAAGGAAGATTGATATTTATCGAAACCATCGAAACATCATTTCCTGAAAGTTCTACCGCTACTGTCTTTGTAATAACTTGCTGCTTTGCTGCAATCATTTGACTCGTTTGTTGAGCTGTCATCGTTTTTTGCAATCCCTTACTTGCAGCGGAAGTAGGTAACGTAATAGATAATGTTCCGTTAAAACTTTCATGAGCAGTAACTTGATATTCAAGTACCACTGTATTACTGCCTGGATCGTAGCTTTTTATTTTTATGTTAGAAATTTCTAATGCTGATTTCAGTTTTGGATTTTTACCATAAACGTTGGATATCATCAATACTGACAATATCAATCCAAGAATACAAAACTGGCTCGAAAAAATCTGTTTCATACGAAGCTCCTTTCTGTTAAGATTTTATTTTAAAAAAGTGGTATATTGATAATGAAAATCCCGTTGAATGGGATTCCCGCCGAAGCGGGGACAAAAAGGGTGTTCATACGCTTTAAGCGAGTACATAAAAGGTTGCGAGCCTTACCCTGTTTTGTCTTCATTACCCCTTACACGGTGCTACCTACACCGTGTAAGGTTTATTTTTATCCGCACAGTTTTTCTCCTTTCAATTTAGTTTCGTAAGAATATACAAATGCCTTATGCCAGCAGTACCATCTAACCTAACTTCACCGCTACCATAGACTATTGCAGTTTCATCTGGACTCCAGTTTGGTGCAAGTTGTATTGAACCAAGCCCCTTTCCGTACGTATCGACATCCAAAATTGTTTTTGTTAAGGTAGTTGCATCAATAATGCCAACTTCACTGGTTCCATTGGTAACATAACCGTAAGCATTGTCAGGAAAACAACAATACAAAATTTTGGAGCCATCGTGATTATATCGTAGATATAACCCTGTTCGATTAAGAATAAAATCAAAATTTACATCGAGCGTATCCAACGTTTGTTTTTTTAGTGACGCTATTCCAATCTTTGGTGACTTTTCATGAGTGAATCTTCCACTCGATCGATTGATAGGCACCAATAACAAACCACCGCTGGGATGAATATCAAAGCCATGAAGCGTCTCCCAAATTCCTGCTGAGGAGAGATACGGAAAAAGAAGTGTGTCTTGTTGAGTGATTTTATCCCGAAGATAATATCCGGCGCCATTAGAAAGACTATCGCCAAAAGAATAATAGACTATTTTGGTATCATCGTGAGGGTAATAACGTGCTGTAGATATATTGCTTTTTTTATCGTACAGCGGTTGCAAGCGATTACTTTGGAAGTCGTATTCGTATAATGTTGTGGTTGGTATGTCATAGAAACTATCATACTTATATTCAATCAATAGAAGTTTTGTTCCTGCTTCATTAGCATCTATATATGTCCAGTTTTCCCATTTTATGTCGGTTTCTAGCAACGTATCTTTAACTACATTGTATTGATTATCAATCGTAAATTTTGATAAACCTTGGATTGCAAAAATCGCATTTCCTCTCCATACTGCCATCAAAAAATTAGGGCTAAGTTTTGGATCTGAAAATTTAATCTCTTTTATATAAGGGTTAATTTTGTTGCCACCAGAATCGCTTGGACCATTGCAGCATGTACTGCTGAGTGCGACAAAAGATAAAACTAAAACACCATGAATAATCTTTATAAATGTCTCTGTCATAAAATGCTCCTGTTTTATTAACATTGTTCTGCCACGCTGTGCATTATAGTGAGCGAAAAATTTTATTCTTTTCAAGTTTCGGTCTGTGTGCTGTCATGTGCGACTTGCAAAAGTGCCAAATGTGTGTTGGCTTCATGTTTTTCGAAAAAACAAAAAATGTGCGGTGGGTTATTTTGCATTTTGCCTCTCCTTAATTTGTGTTGTTATTTTTAGTTTTGCTGCAAGGCGGTATAACGGACCGGAACTAAACTGCGTTGCAACGTTCCAGCGCGTGGGATTAAGTTTTTAGATTTCTGATAATTTGCCATATCGTAAGTTGTCATTTGAGAACTCAACACTCAAAACTTAAGAGTGCAGGCGGTTGCAACGTCAGTCTGAGTGACTGGTTAGCCGGCATTTTTTGACTATAGATGCTGTTTGGAATTTCCACTATTTAAAAAATCTTGTTTTTCCTGTTCGAGCATTTTCTTTTGTTCATCCGAAAATTCGTACATAGACATATCTTGATGGGTTATAAGTTTTTGCTCCAACCATTTTTTCGCCTCATCCAAATCATTAGCAATTTTCTTTTCTGAATCTGGAGGGTTTTTTACTCCTCGTGTTTTATTTTTTAGCGTTTCAAGCATACCGTTGATAATTTTAGAGAACACACTATATAAATCACCGCCAAGATAAATTGAGTTCAAAAATATTTTTTTACGCATTAATGCCACGTCGTTAAATAGGTCATCAAACTCTTTTGTATCTTTGCCAAAGAACCAGTGATTATTGTACTTAAAATAAAGAGAACATAATTCATCATATAGCGTGAGTTTTTTCTCGAAAGATTTCTCGCCTAAATACATTCTCAAATTTGTCCTTAGAACTTCATCTCTAAATAAAAGGTCAATTCTCTTGTTAAACGCAGAAACGGATTTTTCAGATATTTCAGTTGCTATTGTACCAACTCTTTTTTGAAAGAATAAAAGTATTAATCCAATTATTATTATTAGCAGAAACAACATTGTCCCAACAATTGGACCAAATGTAACTCCCAATTCTTTGATAACCTTTAGAACTACTTCAAGTTCCATAAATGTGCTTTTCTTGGTAGAATGTAAATGCCGGCTAACTATTGTTTATCTGGTTTCCACATAAGATGCCTACGCCGCTGTCTGTCAGCATGATATATCTCTATGGGTTGATTATCAAGTTCTTTGGTTTCATGCTCTTCCCTATTTATCTCGTACCCAACCTGCCTGATGGCTCGCCCGCAAACGCGGTTCGAGCGGACAAAGCAGGCGTGGATGGTAGGAACGACCTGTGCATGCATAGTTTGGCAGTATTCTTATAGGTACTTATAGTATTTTTGCCTCGCGTTTTAGAGCGTAAAAGAGAAAAAAATGGAAAAATTTTTCTAACCTGCCGAATTTTACGAATTTTGAGGGGTTTCTGAGAAAAATTTTTGTTTCGGACAATAGATTTTTTTTCTCGTTCCAAATTTTCAATGTTGTAAATGTAGGCGCGGACGCCCGTTCGTGCGTATTGTTATTGGACAGATGGGCTCTTTGTTCTTGTTTCCAAATCCCTATTTAGAAACACTTTTTGAAGCTCTGTTTCGCACCTATTCATTCCTCCAATCTTTCGCTACACCAAGTAGCCCTTTCTTTCCATAGCAGTCGTAGTTAAAAAATGCAGCTGGTGTTCCTTGTAAATTTTGTGACGTGTTTGTGTCATAGCTTATCTTTCATCAGCGAAGCAGAGCTTCTTTATAGTACGTTCCCAAACTACCTGACGGCTCGCTAACGCGGTTCGAGCGAGTTAACTATGTCAACACTTTTCCGAAGCACCCTTCCCAAATATATTCGGGATGTTCGTATCAGAGGAATCCTTAGGATCGAGGAATCACATCAGTTAGGAAACCAAAAATCTTTTTTGCATATTGAACCGACCCCAATCACCCCTTTACAAAAAAGGATGAGAGGGGTTTTTCATTCATAGTATTCACAATGGAGTAGTTAATGATCATGACACTTGTTCTCGGCACATTGTTGATGACCCATGTTCAAACACCCGCAGTTGACGATGCGCCGTTTTTAACCGGCATCTCTTCGTCAGAAGATTTTTCGAAGCGACAAGAAGAACATCTGGCGAAAGCCAAAACAGCATTGGAAAATATGCTCTCGGTAAAAGGAAAACGCACAATAGACAACACGCTGAAACAGTACGATGACATACTGATTCATCTGGATGCGGTCGCCAACCAATCATCGTTAATGGAAAATGCACATCCGGATGAATCGATGCGGACAACCGCCGAACAATTCAGTCAGAAAGCAGCGGCATTTGGCGCAGAGTTATCGTTGAACCGAGCAGTGTACGACGCTCTTGTGGCAATGGATGTTGCCGATGCAGATGCAAAGACAAAATTTTATGTAGAGAAAACACTTCGCGATTTTCGTCTCGCCGGTGTGGATAAAGATGATGAAACGCGAAAGAAGATCAAAGCGCTGCGAGATGATCTTGTGCTCATCGGACAGGAATTTTCTCGCAACATCCGCGAAGACGTGCGCACGGTGACAGTAACTGATGTGAAAGAACTTGAAGGACTTCCGCAGGATTATATCGATCGCCACAAACCAGATTCAAATGGCGTTATTACGCTGACAATCAATTACCCGGATGCAGTTCCCGTCTTCACTTACGCAAAGAATGAATCGCTGCGCAAGCGGATGTATATGGAATACAACAACCGCGCCTATCCGAAAAATATTGAGGTGCTCAACAGACTGATTGCAAAGCGTGATGAGTTGGCAAGACTGCTCGGTTTTCCGAATTGGGCGGCATACGTGACTGCCGATAAAATGGTGGGAAGCGAAAAGAACGCGGCAGAGTTTATTGAAAAAATTGCCGAAGCATCAAAAAAGAAATCTGAAGTCGACTATCAGCAACTGCTTGCACGAAAGCAGAAAGATGTTCCCGGAGCTACGGAAGTACATCCGTGGGAGTCCAGTTATTACGCTGAACTGGTGCGGAAGAGTGAGTATGATTTTGATGGGCAAAAGGTTCGCCCCTATCTTCCGTATGCAAGAGTAAAAGAAGGAGTGCTATCAACAACGGCAAAGTTGTTCGGTGTTCAATTCAAACGAAATACTACAGCGCCCGTGTGGCATGAATCAGTTGAATGTTACGAGATGTTTGAAAACGGAAAATTAGTCGGACGTTTCTACCTTGACATGCATCCCCGCGAAAACAAGTATAACCATGCGGCACAATTCGGCATCCGCAACGGTGTTGCCGGCAGGCAAATTCCCGAAGCGGCGTTGCTCTGTAATTTTCCCGGAGGAGACAAGAATGATCCCGGATTACTGGAACATAGCGATGTTGAAACATTTTTTCACGAGTTCGGTCACCTTCTTCATCACCTCTTTGCCGGGCGCCAACAGTGGGTGGGAATTTCCGGCATTTCGACCGAGTGGGATTTTGTCGAAGCACCGTCACAATTGTTGGAAGAATGGGCTTGGGATGCCTCCGTTTTGCAAACCTTTGCTAAACACTATCAAACAAACGAACCAATTCCGGCTGAACTTGTTGAACAGATGAAAAGGGCGGATGAATTTGGCAAAGGTTTGCAAGTACGTCAACAAATGTTTTACGCAAAACTTTCTCTTTCATGCTACGACCGCAATCCGAAGGATATTAACACCGATATATTAGTGAAAACCTTGCGCGAACGATACACACCGTACAAACACGTGGAAGGAACGCATATGCAGGCATCGTTCGGGCATCTCGACGGCTATTCAGCAATTTACTACACCTATATGTGGTCGCTGGTGATTGCAAAGGACCTTTTCACCAAGTTTAATCAGAAAAACATGATGGATTCGCGCGTTGCAAAGAAATACCGTGATGCCATTCTTGCACAAGGCGGTTCACGCCCCGCAAGGGAAATGGTGAAGGAATTTCTCGGGAGAGATTTCAACTTTGACGGTTGGAGGAAGTGGTTGGAAAAGTAGAGTAAAAGATTTTCCAAATCGTTAAGAGTTGGACAATCTTCTTACTACTAAAAAAAGGCGCAGAGTACTGCGCCTTTTTTATTTCGCTTTCTCCGTACTTCTGCGTACTTTTCCAACGTTATGAATATCGTTGTTCTTGATGGATGCACACTTAACCCCGGAGACCTGAGTTGGAGTGACCTTCAATCGCTTGGTTCGTGCGTTATTTATGATCGCACTCAAGCAAATGAAATCATTCCGCGCGCACAACAGGCGCATATTGTGCTCACCAATAAAGTTCCTCTAACAAGAGAAACAATCAATAATCTTCCGTTGCTTCAGTACATCGGTGTTCTTGCTACCGGTTACAACGTTGTAGATGTTGCAGCCGCAAAAGAAAAAAGAATTATCGTCACTAATGTGCCGGCGTACAGCACATATTCTGTCGCGCAAACAGTGTTTGCTCTGCTGTTGGAATTAACGCATCGTGTACGCAATCATGCCGACCTTGTACGTGCCGGTACATGGTCTGCGAATCTCGATTTTTCATTTTGGAAAGGAGAATTAATTGAACTTGCCGGCAAAACAATGGGAGTTGTCGGATTCGGAAACATTGGACAGGCAGTAGCAAAGATTGCATCTGCTTTTGGAATGAACGTGATTGTTTTGACACGGACTCCGAAGCAATATCAGATTTCCGGAATTTCATTTGTTGACAAGGAAACTCTTTTTACAACATCAGATGTCATTTCTCTTCACTGCACGTTGACAGACGAAACACACCATCTTGTCAATGCGCAAACCCTATCATGGATGAAACCAACTTCATTTCTTATCAACACCGGCAGAGGCGGATTGGTTGATGAACAGGCGTTAGTCGATGCGCTCAATACCGGACGCATTGCGGGTGCAGGATTAGATGTGCTTTCTGTGGAACCTCCGCCGAAGGATCATCCGCTTCTGTTGGCAAAGAATTGTGTTATCACCCCGCACTATGGGTGGGCAACTGTAGAAGCGCGGCGGCGGTTGATGACTGCGGTTGTTGAAAATGTTCGTGCCTTTATCAACGGAAAACCCATGAACGTAGTCAATCCATAGGAGTATAAGGAACAGTTATGAAAAAATTTTTTTTATCGCTACTTCTACCGGTAGCATTATGTGCACAAAATCCGGATGGTAAAAATGCCTCCCTGCATATTACACCGTCGTGGCTATGGGGACAAGCAGACTATCAGCGGGTGACGGCAGTATGGTACCCACCAACGCAGGCAAGTGATGCGCAAAGTGTTCAGACAATTGATGATGGAATACTTGATCATCCGTGGGCATTCGGAATAAGTACCATCATAAAAATTCCAACAACGTCATTTCTCACGGTAAGTTTGTCCTATTCGTTCAACCAGAATTTTCAGGAGTATGGAACAAAAAATCAGAGAATGCCGTACTTTTCACAATTCTGGTCGGTGAACGGTCAACTTCATACATTCAGTGCAACGCTGAGCGTGTACAATCTGTTTTCACTCTATCAAGAATAACATGTCACGGTATCTTCTGCTGGGTAAACTGAAAAACTATCATGGCATTGATGAGCACGAAGAGTCAATGCGCCGTCGTATTATAGAATTTGTCGAGAACAATCCGAACTGTTTTGAACGCACACTTCTTACCGGTCACATCACCGGTTCGGCGATGATTGTCAACAAACCGCGGACACACACATTGTTGACGCATCATCATTCGCTGGACAAATGGCTGCAGTTGGGGGGACATTCTGACGGAGATCCGGATACGTTGCGCGTAGCGTTACGTGAAGCAGAAGAAGAATCCGGCTTGAAAGGAATTACCGCACTGTCGGAAAATATTTTTGATGTCGATGTTCATCTGATTCCAGCACGAAACAACGTTCCAGAACATTATCACTACGATATACGATTTTTATTCGAAGCAGATGACACGCAGCCGTTGTTAATTTCGAATGAATCGAAAAACTTGGCGTGGATTCCGCTGAGCCGCATTGAAGAGTATACCACCGAAGAATCAGTTCTCCGTATGATTCGAAAAATTCTCAAACAATGAACCGCACAACCCGCGTCATATTTCTCATATTGCTCTGCATTGTGCTGTTACCTGCACTGTTTTATTCTATCTATGAAATTACTACTCTCAACGAAACCGAAGAGTTACTCAGCACTGTTTATTCGCGTCAACTTGATGCAATTCTGTTTTCTGTTAATCAATATGTGCTTGACATAACTGCTGGCTGGGCATCGAATATTGAGCGTGATGCGACCGGCCGTTTTGGACATTTGCTGAAAACAAATCCCTCAATTCAATCCATCATTCTCGCTGACCCCGCATTACAAAAATTTGTCAGTGTTCCACCTCTACACGATCACTATAAAACTCTTATGCAACCTCAGCGAGATCTAATACAGCGGTTGATTCGCTATCAGGAAGCATCATACAGAAAATTGGAACCGGTTGTTGTGTCGGATTCATCGGTGTTGATTTTGTTCATTTCATCCTCTCTGCCAGTACGTGTGGTGGGTATTATTGTCGATACGCGCCGCTTTATTACCGATGTTATCGGAAGAAAATTATCTGAACTTTCTTCTAATGATTTTGTGTTGTCTGTTGTTCATCAACCTTCCGGTAACATTGTATTTTCGACATCGCCTTCAGATACAACACAATTTGTTCAGCAGCGGCAGTTGTGGATTTATCCCGATCATGTGGTAAAAATAAAGTTGAAAGGCGTAAGCGTACAGCAACTCGCCAATGAACGATTCAGCAAAAACCTCGTGCTCATTGTTTTGGTCGATATCATCCTTATTTTGGGTGTATGGTTTGTCTTTCGTACAATTAAGAGAGAGATGGAATTAGTAGCATTGAAATCGGATTTTGTTTCAAATGTGTCTCATGAACTGCGCACACCGCTGGCACTCATTCGGATGTATGCCGAAACGCTGGAAATGGGGAGAGTAAAAACAGAAAAAAAGAAAAAGGAATACTACAGTGTCATCCTTCATGAAACAGAACGCCTGACGAGATTGATTAACAACATTTTGAATTTTTCGCGGATGGAATCGCACTCCAGGAAATTCAATTTCAGAGCGGCAAACATCAATGATGTTATTGAAAGTGTGCTAACGATATATTCGTATCAGTTTGAGCAGTTGAAATTCCACGTTGAACTCTCCCTCGATAAAAAACTGCCAGCCATCCTTATTGACGAAGAGGCAATTGCCGAAGCGTTACACAATCTGATTGATAATGCTATCAAATACAGCGATAATGATAGATTTTTGCGTATTACAACATCGACCGACAAACGGCATATTATCATCACAGTAGAAGATCGTGGCATCGGAATTTCCCCAGAGCATCATCAAAAGATTTTCGAGAAGTTTTACCGTGTTTCTCACGATCTTACCCGGCACGGTGGATTGGTGCATACCGCAAAAGGTAGCGGACTTGGGCTGGCGATTGTTCAGCATATCATCAATTCACACGGTGGAACAATTTCAATACAAAGTGAGGTTGGCAAGGGCAGCACATTTATCATTCATTTACCCATACAGCACAACTAACGAAATTTAAAATTCATTGGGCTTAGCAATGAAAACTATGGCACGCATACTTGTAGTAGAAGATGAACCCGAAATGCAGCGCGGGTTAAAAGACAATCTCGAGTTTGAAGGATATGAGGTTGAAGTTATCGGCAACGGTAAGCAAGCGCTTGATGTGTTAGTAACAAAAAAATTTGATATGGTATTGCTTGATGTGATGCTTCCTGGCATGTCTGGTTTTGATGTCTGTAAGAGCGCTCGTAGTCAGGGAATCACAATCCCTATTATCATGTTCACCGCTAAGGGAGAAGAAGTTGATAAGGTATTGGGATTGGAATTTGGTGCTGATGATTACATTACCAAGCCATTTAGTTTACGTGAACTTCTTGCGCGTGTGAAAGCTGTGCTTCGACGTTCATCAGGGGTGAAATCTATTGCAGGAAATATTACAATTGGCTTACTTGAAGTTGACTTTGAGAGTTACACTGCGACAAAAAAAGGCAAAAATGTTTCCCTTACCTCAAAAGAAATTGATATTCTTCGTTACCTTTGGCACCATCAAAAACAAGTCGTCAGCCGCGACGATTTACTGAAAAATGTGTGGGGATATGATGAATCAATTACCTCGCGAACGGTTGATAACTTTATTGTTAAGCTTCGCAGGAATATTGAAAAAGACCCATCACATCCCAAGCATATTATTACAGTACATGGAACAGGGTACAAACTCATTCCGTGATAGCTACTGAAATAGACTGTCAAAAAAAGTATTCAGCGCCATCCAACTACTACGTGACAACTTTTTACAACTTCTGACGTGACGACGACACATCATAATTATTCTACCTGTATATTTCATACAAAAAAAGAAATGAGTATTCGGACATTAAAAACCTTCTTTTTATTTGTCGTCGTAGTAATGATAAATGGCATGTTGCTCCATGCCCAGACAGAGCAACAAGTTGTAGATTTACGCGGCGTGTGGAAATTTGAGATTGGCGATCAGCAAAAATTTGCCGACCCGAAATTTGACGACAGTCAGTGGACTGAAATTTTTGTTCCCGCCGATTGGGAAAACGAGGGATTTCCCGGCTACGATGGCTACGGCTGGTACAGAAAAAAATTTATTCTTCCCCCCACAGCAAAAGAAAAACGATTGTTCATTCATATTGTTGCAGATGATGTTTGCGGTGTGTACATCAACGGACAACTTCTTGGAGAAGGAGGACGATTTCCTCCCGAGTATAGGACGGCATACAACATCGAACATAAATTTTACATTCCAAGCCGGTTCTTGGTGTACGGAAAAGAAAATGTTATTGCCGTGCGTGTGTACGATGAAACACTAAACGGTGGAATTGTACGTGGCAAGACAGGGATTTACGAACATCGTGATGAGATCGATTACGTCGTCCGGTTCCCGGATTTTTGGAAATTCAAAAAAGGAGACAATGAGCAATGGAAAGATCCGACTCTTGATGACAGTAAATGGCAGGAATTAATTGTTCCCGCCGCCTGGGATTTTCAAGGGTTCCGAAATTATGATGGCTTTGGTTGGTATAGAGTGACATTTAATATTCCGTCAACTACGAAGAACGAATCTCTCATTTTACTGCTTGGCAAAATTGATGACATCGACCAGGTATACTTCAATGGTAAATTGATCGGTGAGACAGGAAAAATTCGTGCTGATGGTAGCGTGAGGAGAATTCGGGAAGAATATCAAGACTATCGTGTTTATCGAATTCCAAAGTCACTAATAAAATACGGGCAAAAAAATGTTTTAGCAGTGCGTGTGTTTGACAATATGATTGACGGAGGAATTTATGAAGGACCGGTTGGAATTGTAACAGAACAGGGCTTTAAAAAAATTTCACAGAAGTTGAATCAGGAAAATGGAAATTCCTTAGAACGCCTTTTGGATAAAATTTTTAACGAATAGTGTAGTTGACCTCACATACTCCTACACAACAACCCGAAGTCTGTACGATTCGGGTTTTTATTTTACGCTTTTTGATGGTACATTTACCATATACCTTGTAAAGAAAAAATCTTCACAAGGTTGTTGCCCCTTGCTGACGGTACACTACTCAGTTGGCAGGGGAAAGTGCGTTTTAAAAGAAATATCGCTTAGATTTTTACTTGTGGATGACTTTAAGAAAAAAATATTTTCCAGCGAACCGTTTCAACAATTAACACTTGCTGAAACAACCGTCGGGCACGAGGTAGTACTGCACGGATTAAGCGGTTCATTATGGGCGTTTGTGGCGGCGGCGTTGTTTGTCGATCGCTCATCGCAGATTCTTGTCGTGGTGGATGAAGCTGATCGCGCTGAACAATTACGTGATGATTGCATTAGACTTGTTGGCGATGCGCATGTGCGGATGTGTGTCGTTGAGCCGCGCCACGCGTCGCAACTGCTGGATATGTCTGCGCCGCTCTCTCAAATTGAAACGTTGAAAGCGTTGCAATCGAATCTACCTGCCGTTTACATTACGCACGCTACAGCACTCGGATTTTCAGTGCCTGAGAAGAAAGAATTTGCTAAGTCAATTATTGAACTTCGTTCGGGAGAAGAATACAACTTTCAGCAATTGCTTGAACACTTGAACACTGCAGGTTTTGAACGAAAGCACATTGTTGAAACATACGGTGATGTTGCTGTCCGTGGCGGAATTGTCGACGTCTTTCCGTTTATTGGTGATAACCCTGTACGCATAGAATTCTGGGGGGATACTGTTGAATCAATTCGGGAGTTTGATGTCCTCTCTCAACGTTCCATTCGTGAACTTCAATCGGTCAGCATTGTTCCGGATGTCTTGAATAAAACAACAGCTGATGGTGAGACGCGAGCAGAATCCGCAGTATCTCTTCTTTCCTATCTTTCATCTGACGCTGTTATTCTTTCGGAAGATTTTTCTCTTCATCAAAAAGCATTTGATCAATTGCATAGTGAAGAGGTGGCAACCGATTTCTCGTTTGATGAAGTTGTTGCAGACATGAAGAACTTTCCTTTGTATGTTCATTCACTATTTTCATCAGCGCGGGCGATTGATTTTCATTCACAGCGTCAACCGAGCGTGAATGGCAGTATTACCGTGTTCAAGAAAAAAGTGGCTGAGTTTGCAGAAGAGGGATTTACTATTGTTGTTACTTCAGACAGAAAAGAAGAACTGGAAAGAATTCAGGAGTTGGTAGAAGAAGAGAGCAATATTACTGCGGACGATCAACGTTTTCTGCTTTCTGATTCAGGTAAGGATAATTCTCAACGGCGACCAAAACTCGTACCAACAATTCACTACTCAGCAGAATCATTTCATTCCGGTTTCGTTTATGAACCGGCAAAATTAGTACTTTTCACGGAACACGAAATTTTCGGACGTATTAAAGCACGAACAGAAAAAAAACGAAAACGCTTCAAAGGAATTTCCGTAAAAGAGTTACACACACTCCGTCGGGGCGACTATGTAGTGCATGTTGATCATGGCATCGGAAGATTTCTGGGGCTGGAAAAAATTAATATTGGAGGAGTCGAACAGGAGGCCGCAAAACTTGAGTATGCAGAAAAAGGGACACTCTTTGTCAATCTCAACTATATTACACGCATTCAAAAATATTCTTCTGCTGAAGGTCATGAGCCGAAACTCAGTAAACTCGGTGCCCCTGATTGGGAACGACTGAAAGCGCGCTCGAAGAAAAAAATTAAAGATATTGCTCGTGATTTAATTACACTGTACGCACAGCGAAAATCATCGAAAGGATTTGCGTTTAGTCCTGACACCCATTGGCAGAAGGAGATGGAAGCGTCATTTATGTATGAAGATACTCCAGATCAAGCGCGAGCAACTCTTGAAGTAAAACAGGATATGGAAAGCGAACATCCCATGGATCGATTAGTCTGTGGTGATGTTGGATTCGGAAAAACAGAAGTGGCACTTCGAGCGGCGTTTAAAGCAGTGATGAACAATAAGCAAGTAGCGCTTTTAGTACCAACAACAATTCTTGCACAACAACATTTTAATACGTTTACCGATCGACTCGGACGTTATCCTGTACGCATTGCGTTGCTGTCACGATTCAAATCATCTAAAGAGATAAAGGAATCACTGAAAGCAATTGCTGAAGGTACTATTGATATTGTGATTGGCACTCACCGACTGCTTTCAAAAGATGTTCAGTTTAAGGATTTAGGATTACTTATCATTGATGAAGAGCAACGGTTTGGTGTTGCGGCAAAAGAAAAACTACGCGCGCTAAAAGTATCCGTTGATACGCTTACACTGACGGCAACGCCGATTCCCCGCACATTGCATTTTTCGTTGATGGGTGCGCGCGATCTATCAATTATAAACACGCCGCCCAGAAACCGTCTGCCGATCCATACAGAAATAGCGACGTTTGATAAACGTATTATCCGTGAAGCAGTACTCCATGAAATTCATCGTGGCGGACAGGTGTTTATTGTAAATGATCGGGTACATAACATTGATACGTTCACCGCAACACTTCAGCAGTATATACCAGAAGCACGATTTCGTATTGCTCACGGCCAAATGCACGGCCACGAACTGGAAAGTGTAATGATTGATTTTTTACAAAAGAAGTTTGATGTACTGGTGACGACAAAAATTGTTGAATCAGGCGTAGATATTCCAAGCGTCAATACCATCATCATCAATCGTGCAGATAAATTCGGTCTTGCCGAATTGTATCAACTCCGTGGTCGGGTCGGACGGTCGAACGTACAAGCGTATGCATATCTGCTGGTTCCGCCTATTACTACACTGCCCAAGCAAACACTCCGACGGTTGCAAGCCATCGAAGAATTTACTGAACTTGGTTCAGGCTTTAATCTTGCCATGCGCGATCTGGAAATTCGCGGTGCAGGAAACATGTTGGGTGGAGAGCAAAGCGGTTTTATCATGGAAATGGGATTTGAGATGTACACAAAGATTTTAGAAGAAGCAGTTTCCGAATTAAAAGAACAGGAATTTTCTGAAATCTTTGCAAAAGAATTTGCTACCGATAAGCGTTCTGTAGAAACACAAGTAGAAGCCGATCTCGATGCGTACCTTCCTCAAATATATATAGAAAGCGATACAGAACGCTTCGATATTTATCGTCGGATTTATAAAACAGCAAGTGAACGCGAAGTTGACGATATTCGATTAGAGTTAATTGACCGTTTCGGCACGCCGATGGAAGAAGTTGAAAACCTGTTTGCACTCGCTAAACTTCGAGTCGCTGCTTCGCATGCCGGATTTCGAAAAGTTGAATTACACAAACGTACACTGCGAATATTTTTACCACCAGAAGAAGAAAGCAACTTTTATGATGGCGGACAATTCCAAGAGTTGATGGCAAAAGTCTCGGCAGTTCAGAATATGCAACTAAAGCAAGAAGGAAAAAACCTTCTTCTTCATACCTACGTAAACAGTTACGATGGCGCAGTACGCATTAATGAAGCAATTTCGATTATCGAAAAAATAATGGTTTAATACTAAATGACTACCAATAACATTAAAGTAATTCTCTTCGATCTTGGCAACGTGTTAGTGCGGATTGATTTTGACGCATTTCCGAATGGACTTGGACTCTACACTGAAGAACAACGCGCATCGTTTCAGAAACCAATTGGTGGGCTCTGGCGCCTGTATGAAACAGGTCAAATGACAACCGATGAATTTCTCGAAAAGTTACATGCAATTTTCAATGGTCGATTTTCCAAAGACCAACTTCTCCAGGCATGGAACAACATTATCGTTGGTGATAATAAAGAAATTTTTCCACTGGTTTACAAAGCAGGACAACATTATAGAACGGCAATTCTCAGCAATACCAGTCCAAGCCATTGGGAAAAAGTGTTGCGCACGTCAGCGCTTGTTCAATCCATTCCACACCACTTCACCTCATTTACTATAGGAACAATGAAACCGGACCGAGCAGTATATGATTATGTTATCTCATCACTTCAAGTTCGACCGGAAGAAATTTTCTTTATTGATGACATCCAGGAAAATGTTGATGGTGCAATAGCTGCTAGAATGCGGGGAGTAGTTTTCAAAAATCCGAAGCAAGTAGAACAAATACTTTTTAGAGAGTAACCCCTCCTTCAAAAATATTCATTTCTTTCAAGAATTAACTTGACTTTCGCTTGATTTTCCGTAAATTTCGTGTCAATAAGTGGGTAAAAGTGGGTAATTTTTAATCTTCAGGTGCTGAAAATCTCCATTTTTCCACAATTTTTAATTTCTGGTAGAGCCAAACGTGTCTTCGTTTAAAGGTTCATTCACATATACAGTCGATAGCAAAGGCCGCATTAACATTCCTGCAAAGATGCGAAAGAATCTTTCGCCCGAAGCGAACAATTCTTTTGTCATCACCCGTGGATTTGAGCCGTGTATTTTTGTGTATCCACATGATGAATGGATGAAACGCGAAGCAGAAATCAGCAAGCTACATCAAACCGATCCGAAGCATCGGTTTTTTACTCGCATGTTGTTGCAGTATGCAACGGATGCAGAATTGGATGGACAGTCGCGCATCATTCTTCCGAAAGAACTCATGCAGTATGCAAAGATTGAAAACGATGTGTTTATTCTTGGTGCGTTCGATAGGATTGAAGTATGGAATCCGGATGAATACAAGAAGTACCTCGAAAGTCAGCAAGAAGACTATTTAACGGTTGCATCAACAGTTTTTGAAAAAGAACAAAAATGACGTGTCGCAGACATCCTCATACCATATACCAGTGTTGCTGAATGAAGTAGTAGCGTATTTGGTAACGACACCGACGGGAATTTATGTTGATGGAACAGTAGGTGGCGGCGGACATGCAGAAAAAATTTTAGAGCGGCTTTCACCGCCAGGAATGTTGATAGGAATCGATGCTGATGCTGACGCCATTGAAGAAGCGACAAAACGATTGAAACGATTTCAATCATTACTACAACTCGTGCAGAATAACACAGCGCACATCGCCGACATACTACGCTCGATGCATATCTCCACAATTCACGGATTGTTGTTAGACCTTGGGGTATCTTCTTTTCAATTGGACGATGCACGTAAAGGATTTTCTTTTCGTGGTAATGAACGTCTCGACATGCGAATGGATCGTCGGCAAGCACTTGATGCATATACTGTTGTGAACTCATACAGTAATGATGAACTGGCAAACGTAATCTGGAAATATGGCGAAGAACGCCAATCCCGTCGTATTGCACAGGCCATAGTAAAAAAAAGGGAAGTTACACCTATTGAAACCACAGGTCAGCTTGCGGCAATTGTGGAATCGGTAGTCGGAGGAAGATTTCTTTTGAAAACATTGGCGCGCGTATTTCAAGCGATTCGTATTGAAGTAAACAATGAATTAGAGCGACTGCAAAACATTTTGAATGATTCGCTGAATATGATCGCCACAGGCGGAAGAATTGTCGTTATTTCGTACCATTCGCTTGAAGATAGAATTGTTAAAAAATTTTTTTCCGAACATGCCGCAACCAGCATACCGTCAGGGAATAGATTTCAGCCAGATACGCCACGTAACCCTGAGCTAAAAATTATTACAAAGAAACCAATTGAAGCAAGTGGTGAAGAGCAACAAATAAATCCACGCTCTCGCAGCGCCAAAATGCGTGTTGCAGAAAAGTTATAGAAAGGTGAAAGCACGTTTTATGTTCGTGTATCATGAGCAGAAATGAAAAAGAATTTTTCACATACACCAATAGATGTTATCGATATGCCAGCGTTAAACGATCGGGCAATCTATAATAATGCACTCAGCATTCCGCCTGACCCACAAGTAGCGGCGCAGGGATATGCAGTTCGTCACAATGTGCGTATGGTGAAGTCGCGTCGAAGAACAAGGACATCAAATATTGTCGGTATTATATTCATCGTTGCCGTGTTGGCAGTGATGTATGTCGGTAACGTTATCGCGGTGAATAATCTTGCAAAAGAAGTGAATGACCTGAATGCACGATACAGTCAGATTGTAAGCACAAATGAAGTGATCAAAGCGGAAATTAACCGCAAAGCAAGTTTGGAACGCATTAGTTTGTTAGCGCAGGAAAAATTGAACATGGTCAATCCTACAGAAGCACCAGTATGGTTTGAAGTCAGCGCTGAAAAAGTAAATGAGGTAAAAGAACATATAGCAAAAAGAAAACAGTAGTCTATGTGTTGTTGAGAGAAAAACAATGTGGAATCCATTTGCTAAAAAATCGCACAGCATAAACGACACTCCTCAACAAAAGGATTACAAACACCGATTGTTGATTGTAAAGATAATTTTTTTGCTGATGTTTGTTGTTGCTGGTGCACGGTTGATTCAGATACAGGTTATAGAATCAAAAACATATCAAGAGATTGCAAAACGACAATATGAAGCACGGGTTCCACTTCTTGCACAGCGTGGAAATATTTATGACCGGAACGGCAATCTGCTTGTCACCAATTCAAATTTTGTTTCCTTTGCGGCCGACCCGACGATTGCCGGGGATGATGCACGAATAATTGCCCGTGAGTTTTCAAAAGTTACTGGAAAACCGGAACAAGAGTACATCGCCAAACTTCGATCAAAAAAGAGATTCGTTTGGCTGGAGCGTCACCTGCGGCCAGATGTTGCCGAAACGATTCCATTGAAAAAGTTGGCGGGTATTGTAAAGATGAATGAACCAATCCGCTTGTATCATTATGACGAAGTTGCCGGCCAGGTACTTGGCGCAACGAATATTGATAATGTTGGCGTGAGTGGTATTGAACAGCAGTTCAACGATCTTTTACGCGGACGAGACGGTTACGTCATTATGCAAAAAGATGGTCTCGGAAGAAAACGCCCGTCGGTTGATTATCCCAAAGAAGATGCGGTGAACGGACATTCGATTGAACTGACGCTTGATGTACAATATCAATCCATTGCAGATGAAGAATTGAAGAAAGGTGTTGCGCGCGCTCAGGCAGATGCTGGCCTTGTTGTGATGTTGCGGCCGCAGACGGGTGAAGTGCTTGCAATGTCTAACTTTCCGCAGGTCAATCTTAACAATATCACTACAGCGGAGTTATTGAAAAATCGCGTGATATCAGATATGTACGAACCGGGTTCCATCTTCAAAATTGTTTCAGCGGCGGCGGCGTTAAAGCACAACCTAGTCAGTCTTGACAAGAAATTTTATGCGGAAAATGGAAAATATAAAATCGAATATCCCGGAAAGAAAGTACGATTCATTAACGATACCCACCCAATGCGCGAAATAACTTTTCTGGAAGCAATGGCATATTCATCCAACATCGTGATGGCAAAAGTCAGCGATTTGATTGGTCCTGAAAAATTATATAAAGAAGCGCGCGATTTCGGATTCGGAATGCCGACAGGTATTGAACTGCCGGCGGAAATCAGCGGCCAATTAAAGAAAACTTCCGAATGGTCGTTGGCATCACTCAATTCAATTGCATACGGGTACGAAGTTGGAGTAACGCCGTTACAAATTGCGTGCGCCTACGCTGCAGTTGCCAACGATGGTATCTTGATGAAACCATACATCGTCCAACGAATACGTGATGAACATGGACGAGAAGTTTATGCAGGTCGGCCGGAAATGATTCGTCGTGTGGTTCCCAAAGATGTTAACGACAAACTGAAAGAGATGTTTGAAAGTGTAGTAGAATTTGGAACAGGAAGTATGGTGAAGATTCCGGGAGTACGTATTGCCGGTAAAACAGGCACTTCACGAAAATATGTCGATGGAAAATATGAAGAAGGGAGTTACAATGCATCGTTTGTTGGTTTTTTTCCTGTTGAAAAGCCGGAAATTGTCTGTTTAGTAATGCTTGAAAAACCAAAAGCAGGGTACACCGGAGCAATTGCCAGCGCGCCCATCTTCAAAGCAATTGCCGATCGCATTATTAACAACAGCGGACTATTAGCAAAAAAAATGATTGCTGAACAACAGGTAGAAAGTGATAAAAATCCTGCGGCGGTCAACGATGCGGTTGTTTCTATTCCTGATGTTGTCGAAAAAGAGGTCGAGGAAGCGGTTGAAGTATTAAAACAATCGGGGTTGGCCGTCAAATTCATTGGTGCAGGAAAAGAAGTAGTGCGGCAGTATCCTGCTGCCGGAAAAAAAGTAGAACGGGGTACCATCGTTCAATTAATGATGAATGAGAATATGAATGTTGTTTCCTTAACCTCGGTGTTGGTACCCAATGTGCAGGGATTTAGTTTGCGTCGCGCAGTAAATAAACTCGCCGCAGACCAATTGGGCGTAACTATTGTTGGTTCTGGTATCGTTGTCAATCAGTTTCCCGATGCCGGAACCAGAGTAAAAGCGGGGACAAAAGTAACAATTCTATGTGAACCCAAACCCATTACAACAGCACAATTATACTAATGCTGAGTGATCGGTGCGGTTGAAAAGAGATTTTTCTCAAGAGAACGATTAAATGAGGAATGCAGAGAAACCTGCTTACAGAATGAAGCAATGACGTTATCTGAACTACTGAACGGAGTTACCGTTACAAAAATATTTCAAACCATGTATGGTAAAATGGTGGTAACGCACGACGTGAAAATCAGCGGTGTGCAGTACGACTCGCGAAAAGTGCAAAAGGATAATCTTTTTGTTGCCATTCGCGGCGTAGGAAGTGACGGCCATGCATTTATAGGACATGCCATTGCCAATGGAGCAAAAGCAATCGTGATTGAAGATGACAACGCAATACCGGATTCGATGTGCATGCATCAAGGAATTGTAAAAATCGTTGTTGGCAACACTCGCAAAGCGTTAGCGCAGATTGCGGCGAATTATTTCGGGCATCCTGCGCAGAGTATGACAGTGATTGGAGTGACCGGTACGAATGGAAAAACGACAACAACGTATTTAATCAAACAAATGTTAGAATCCAATGGCAATACCATCGTTGGGTTAATCGGCACTGTAGAGTATCGTATCGGCAACGAAACAATGCCCGCCACACATACAACACCGGAATCGCTGGAATTGCATCAACTGTTTGCGGAAATGAAGAAGAAGGGATGCACGCATGTTGTTATGGAAGTGTCGTCGCATGCTCTTCATCAATATCGCGTGTATGGCATACCTTTTTCCGCCGGAGTGTTTACCAATCTGACGCAGGATCATCTTGATTATCACAGAACCATGGAAGAGTATTTTCAGGCGAAGAAATTGCTGTTTGACTCACTTTCTGCGCAATCTGTAGCAGTAATCAACGCAGATTCAGAATACGGGAAAAGAATTGTAGAGACCTGCAAGGCAAAACTTGTCACCTATGGTATTACCACTGCTGCCGATATCCAGGCAACGAATGTTTCTGTTACTGTCAACGGATTCACAGCGTTAATTCATAACAAGATTATTTCGACAACGTTAATTGGTCGGTTTAACGTCTATAACTTTCTTGCCGCGTATGCAACAGTTGTTGGACTTGGAGTGGCGATAAATGAAAAAGTATTCACCACGTTAACCGCCGCACCGGGGCGTTTCGAACAAATTCAATCGCCTAAAGGTTGGACAGCGATTATTGATTATGCCCATACACATGATGCGCTGGAAAATTGCTTGCAAGCGATACACGAGGTGTTACCAAAAAACGGAACAAACAAAATCATTACCATTTTTGGTGCAGGTGGCGATAGAGACCGGACGAAACGTCCCAAAATGGGTGCAGTAGCAGAACGACTGAGCGATCTAATTATTGTTACTTCAGATAATCCAAGAACCGAAGAGCCGATGAGTATCATTGATGATATTCTGCAGGGCGTTCAACAAAAGGATAAAGCAATTCGTGAGCCAGACAGGCGAAAAGCTATCGTTCTGGGACTATCGATGGCAAACGCCGGCGATGTGGTGTTGATAGCTGGCAAAGGGCATGAAGATTATCAGGTGATCGGGAGAGAAAAAATACATTTCAGCGACAAAGAAGAAGTGTTGAAGGTTATTCAACAACAATAAAAAAGATTCCCAAATCTTCACAGATTTGAAAATCTACAACGATGAAAAAAATTACAGCCAAAGATTTGCAGAAACTAACTTGCTCGGAGATCATCAATAAAGATCTTCTGAAACGAAGAACAATTGCCGGAGTTTCTACTGATTCGCGAATAACGAAACGGGATGACTTGTTCTTTGCGCTAAAAGGAGAAAAGTACGATGCTCATGATTTCATCGACGATGTTGTGCGGAAAAATGCCGCTGCAATTGTTGTGCAACGTGAATGGGCTGAACAACACGATGTGTACTTCAGAACTTTTCCCTGCCCATTTATTGTCGTACCGAACACCACAGTCGCGTTCGGGGAACTAGCGCGTATTTACCGACGGAAATTTGAAATTCCTGTTATTGCAATTGGCGGTAGCAACGGAAAGACGACAACAAAAGAAATGATTTCCGCAGTGTTGTCGATGAAGTACTCTGTGCTGCATACAGAAGGAAATCTCAATAACCACATCGGCGTACCACAGACACTGTTCAAATTATCACAGGAGCATGATGTGGCGGTGATTGAGCTTGGCACGAACCATTTCGGCGAGTTGAAGTATCTGTGCAGCATTGCTGAACCGACACATGGGTTAATCACCAACATTGGCAAAGAGCATTTAGAGTTTTTCGGAGATGAAAACGGCGTAGCGCAGGAAGAGAAAGAACTATTTCGCTTTCTAGAGCAACACGGCGGTTATGCGTTCATTAATGGCGATGATAAATTCCTTGTTGATGAAGCCAAGCATCTCAAAAAATCTTTGATATACGGAACGACATCCAAAGCAGATGTTCGAGCAAAGAAACTCGACATGAATGAATTAGGGCAGGCAACATTTACTGTTGAGTGGCATAAAAAAGACGTTTCGTTTACGGTGAAACTTTCCGTGCCTGGTATGCACAACGTTACCAATGCCTTAGCGGCCTGCGCTGTAGGACTGAAGTTGAAAGTGAAACCGAAAAAGATTGTCTCAGCATTGCAAAAATTTACTTCGGCGTCGAAACGGATGGAGGTGCTTTCGCACCACGGTATTATTATTCTGAACGACACATATAATTCAAATCCCGATTCTGTTGTAGTTGCATTGAAGACGTTGAAATCGTTCAACACCAGCGGAAAGAAAATTGTTGTTCTTGGCGATATGCGTGAACTTGGTGATGCGTCGAAACGTGAACATACCAATATCGGCGTCGTTGCTTCGGAAATGAAATTCGATATGCTCTTTACCTTTGGCCCATTTTCAAAATATACGAGCGAAGCATTCGGGCAGTCAGCCAAGCATTTCGAATCAAAAGATGAACTCAGCGACGAATTGAAAAAACTACTTCAACCCGGAGACGTTGTTCTCGTTAAAGGTTCGCGTGGAATGAAAATGGAAGATGTTGTTCAGCGTGTAACCGCCAGCAATGGACAAGTAACGGTAAAGGGATCGCACTGATGCTGTATCACCTTTTATACTGGATTGAACAAGTCTATCATCCGCCAGGATTTGGCGTGGTGAAGTATTTAACATTTCGTGCAGCAGCGGCGGCTATTACAGCATTATTTATCAGTTTCATCATTGGCGGCAAAGTAATTAAGATGCTGAAGGCAAAAGGGATTGTTACAACGTACCGCGAAGGTTCACCCGAGAAGCATAAGCGTAAAGCGGGCACGCCAATGATGGGGGGGATTATTGTCCTTGCGGCAATCTTAATTCCCACACTTCTGTGGGGAGATTTAACGAATCGGTATGTACAGTTAATTCTTGTTGTTACTACCGGCTTAGGCTTCGTCGGCTTCATGGATGATTACTTGAAGATCGTCAAGAAGAAGAAAGAAGGATTAATTGGATGGTACAAAATTATTGGACAGGTAACAATTGGAACAATTCTTGGCTATGCATTGTATACCATGCCTGAATTAAAAGCGATTCATGCCAATACTGTGACGACGGTACCATTTTTCAAAAATTTGGAATTTGATTTCGGCATCCTGTACATCCCACTGGTTATTTTTATCATCACTGCCACGTCAAACGCAGTGAATTTAACAGACGGACTCGATGGTCTTGCCATTGGCACTGCTGGTATTGTAGCAATGACGTTAGGTATTATCGTGTACGTTTCCGGCAACATTGAATTCAGCCGTTACCTCAACATTATTTACTTGCGCGGAAACGGTGAGTTGGTGGTGTTCTGTATTGCCATGGTGGGAGCCGCACTTGGATTTTTGTGGTACAACTCATATCCGGCACAAGTATTCATGGGCGACACCGGTTCGCTGGCGCTCGGTGGCGCTATCGGGGCGCTAACGGTGATGGCGAAGAAAGAATTAATATTGCCGATTCTGGGAGGAATATTTTTTATGGAAACCGTGTCGGTTATTATCCAGCGGCTTTACTTTAAATACACGAAGAAAAAGTACGGAGAAGGAAGACGCATCTTCAAAATGGCTCCTCTCCACCACCATTTTGAACTGCTTGGTTGGGAAGAACCAAAGATTGTGATGCGGTTTTACATTCTTGCCATTTTAATGATGATTTTAAGCTTAACGACGTTCAAGGTACGGTAATAACAACAGTGAACACAATTGAAGTATCAGGAAGAAACATAACAGTTATTGGTGCAGAGCGAAGCGGGGTTGCAGTTGCTCGGTTATTGAAGAAAGCAAAGGCAAATGTTTTTGTCAGTGATGTTGGCAAAAGTCAGCACGCGCTGAAGAATATTGAAGAGTTGAAGAAAGAAGGAATTGAATGCGAGTTTGGTGGACATAGTGAACATGTGTATGCCTCCTCACTAATGGTCATCAGCCCGGGCGTGCCGACAAACGCACCAGTTGTGGTTGAAGCGCAGAAACGTGGTATCAAGGTCGTATCAGAAATTGAGGCGGCAAGCTGGTTTTGTAAAGGTCCAATTATTGCAATAACAGGAAGCAACGGAAAAACCACCACCACTACACTGTTAGGGAGGATATTGAGTGATGCAAAGAAAAAACATGTTGTTGCGGGTAACATTGGAACGGCATTCTCATCTGTCGTTCTGGACGTTGATGAAGAGACTGTTGTTGTTCTGGAGGTGAGCAGTTTTCAACTTGACTTCATCGATACGTTTCGACCGACCATTGCGGCGATTCTGAACATTACACAAAACCATATGGATCGGTACGATAATTCGATGGAAAAGTATGCCTCCTCCAAAGCGCGAATTTTCAAAAATCAAACTGCGGATGATATGCTGATTGCCAATCTGGACGATGTATGGACACGGGAGAAGATTAAGAGTGCGCCATCGAATCTTTTCTATTTCAGTACAACACAGAACGTGTCGCAGGGTGCATTTGTAGAACAGGGCATGCTTCAGTCCAGAATTCGCCAGACAAATTATTCCATAGTTCGTACTGATGAGATTAGTATTAAAGGTGAGCACAATCTTCAAAACGCGATGGCGGCAACGCTGGCGGCGCAGTTGGTCGGTATTGGTCCGGCATTCATTAAAGCAACACTAAAAAATTTCAAAGGCGTTGAACACCGTCAGGAATTTGTTCGCGAAGTAAACGGCATCAAGTATATCAATAACTCCAAAGCAACAACAGTAGAAGCCGTTGAAGTTTCATTAAAAAGTTACAGTGAACCGATTGTGTTGATTATGGGGGGGAAAGACAAGGGGAATGATTATTCGACCATCTATGAACTTGTGAAGGAAAAAGTGAAGGCGATTGTAGCAACGGGATATTCAGCAGATACCATAGTGAAGAATTTTGCAGACAAAGTGAAAGTCGAAAAAGTAGAAACAATCGGTGACGCTATTCCGAATATTGCGTCCATGAAAAAAGCGCTTGAGACGGCAACGCGCCTGGCAGAGAAGGGAGATGTTGTGTTGCTTTCACCTGCCTGCACGTCGTTCGACTGGTTTGTTGATTATGAAGAACGTGGAAAAATTTTTAAGCAGTTGGTTAATGAAATTCAGGAACAATAGCTGTCATTACTACGGTAGCGGTTACTTGGGATACCATGGCATTGGAAAAAAATCATATTGATCGCATTACACTGTTTGTTGTGCTCATTTTAATGGTAGCAAGCACGGTGGTGGTGTACAGCGCTTCATCGACATGGGCAATGCAGAAGATGCAATCTGCCAGTGGCTTAGTGAACAAGCACATCACAAAAATTCTGATTGGACTTGTTGTAATGTTTGTTGCTATCAATATCGATTATAAAAAATACAAACCACTGACAAAGTGGGCGCTGATCGCATCAATTGGATTGCTGGTACTGACAAAAGTAGTGGGTGGAGAAGTAAAAGGCGCCGTGCGTTGGCTCTCCATCGGCGGGATTAGCATACAACCTTCTGAAATTGCAAAGTTTGCGCTGTTGTTTCACCTTGCATTTTTGCTGTCGAACAAACGGGAAAAGCTGGCGGACTTTAAAACCGGATTCCTGCCGTTGCTTATCTGGATTGGAAGCGTTGTTGCGCTTGTGATGGTGCAACCAAACTTCAGTACCGGCGCCATGATTTTTATTCTTGGTATGATGATGATCTACATTGGTGGCGCACGAATTAAACATGTATTGCTGTCATTGACTGCGTTGCTTCCAGCATTGCTTGTGTATATGGTCAGCGCACCGTATCGGATGAAACGCATTCTCACATTCATTGGATTCAACAGCGACGAACCAGTGCCATCAACAGCAAACTATCAGTTAATGCAAGGAATTATCGGTTTCGGCAACGGCGGAGTTTTTGGAGTCGGGATGGGAATGAGCAAACAACGAGATTTGTTTCTTCCCGAATCGTATGGCGATTTTATTTTTTCCATCGTCGGAGAAGAATACGGACTCATCGGCACAATGATTTTTCTCGGATTGTTTCTCACCATTTTGTTGCGTGGGCTGAAAATTGCAAAGTATGCGCCGGATGATTTTGGTAAATATCTGGCAATTGGCATTACGTCAACCATTGTTTTATATGCCATTGCCAACGCTCTTGTGACGCTTGGTTTAGCGCCAACAACGGGTGTGCCGATGCCGTTCGTTAGTTATGGCGGTACCGCAATCATTTTTTCGTCGTTCGCTGTCGGTGTGTTGCTCAATATTTCTGCTCAAACAGATTTGCATCCGCGAGAGCGACAATTTATAGAAAAGCACGTTAACGATACGGAACCGGCGGTTGGAAAAATTTATTGAGAACAAGACCGATCAGTCAGCGCGCTGATCGTTAATAACGATATGACAATTCTATTTGCTGCAGGAGGAACCGGAGGTCATTTATATCCTGCGATAGCAATTGCTGAAGAAATAAACAAGCAGGCGCCTGAAACAAGAATTGTTTTTGCAGGGACGAAAGAAAAAATAGAAGCGCGGGTTGTTCCGCAACGTGGGTATGAATTTGTAACGATATGGATCAGCGGTTTCAGCAGGCGGTTGAAGATGAGCAATCTCCTCTTTCCGCTGAAAGTAGTTGTGTCATTACTTCAGTCGTTCTTTGTCATTCGGAAACTACAGCCAGACGTTGTCATTGGCACCGGCGGATATGTGTGTGGTCCGGTGTTGTTTGTAGCATCGCTCATGAACATTCCAACGGTTGTTCACGAAAGCAACAGTTACCCGGGCGTTACAACGAGAATGTTAGCATCACGCACAACAAAAGTGTTCATCACATTCGAAGCGACAAAACGTTGGCTTCCTTCAGCAGCAGCCATTGAACTTGTCGGAAATCCGACGCGCGATGAACTTTCGAAAGTTTCTCGGGAAGAAGGATGTGCATATTTCCGTCTTGATCCAAAAAAGAAAACGGTGTTTGCTTTTGGAGGAAGTCTGGGAGCGGCATCCATCAATGCGGCAATGCCGGCGGTGATAGAAGAGGCAAATAAAAATGATTTTCAAGTGATTTGGCAAACGGGGTTTCAACATGGAGAAAGAGCGGCGAAGTACTCACAAACAGAGTTGATTCGAATTCATCCCTATATAGAGCATATTGAATTTGCTTATGCAGCTGCGGATATCGTTGTGTCGCGTGCCGGAGCAACAACACTGGCGGAGTTAACACGACTCGGTAAACCGGCAATTCTTGTTCCGTACCCATTTGCGGCGGCACATCACCAGGAATTGAATGCGAGCATGATGAAAGAAGCCGGTGCGGCCATTGTAGTGCAGGACGCTGAATTACCACAACGCCTGGCGAGCGAAGTTACTTCACTGTTGTTTGATCATCATCGCCAGGAAGAAATGCGAAAGCGAAGTCTAGCGCTGGGGAAACCGAATGCGGCAAAAGAAATTGTCGAGAAAATCTTTCAATTAGTTTGAGCTTATGTATCATGAATTTAAATACAAACTTGATTTTTACTATCAGCAATCGTTGATCTATCTGCTGACCTTGATAATCTATGCAGGAGTAAAAGGTTCATTCATCGAAGACAGCTTTACGCTCGTCTTTCGCGATCCAATCATCTATATCATCATTTTTTTTGTGCTGATGTCGTTTGGTACGCTGCTGCTGAATCGCATTCGAGATAGAAGATTGATTATCACCGACACCAGTATTGTCTTCCACCATCGGTTTACCGAACGCAAGATTAACTTCAGCGATATTGAATGGATTCACATCGGTAGAGAACGGTTGGTGCAAACAGCAGGACGCTTTCAGGTTATTATCATTAAAGCAAAACATCGTCGCAGAGCATTTCGCATTCGGTTAGGAAGGTATGAACGAGAGCGCGAGCTGCTGAATGTTATCGAAAAAATTGCGGAACAACTTCCGAAGCGACAAAGGAGATTTCGGCTTAGAAAAAGTAGTAAGTAAAAAGTATGGAGATATTGAGTATATGCATCAATTTAAGAAGTTGAATGTGTATCAACGAGCATTGAAATTAACCAAGGTAGTTAGACAAATAACGCACAACTTTCCTAAAAACGAAATTTTTGGGCTGTCGGCTCAATTTAAGCGTGCTGCAGATTCTATTGTGCTGAATATTGCTGAAGGGGCAGGAAATGTTTCTAAAAAAGAGTTTGCACGATTTCTCAGCTTCTCTATTCGATCAGCATATGAATGTGAAGGTTGTCTTGATATCGCTTTGCAAAATGAATTCATCAATACTAAGACGCATGAGAAATTAACTACTGAATGTAGCGAGATAGCGGCTATGCTCGATGGTCTTTCAAAAAGTTTGAGTCGTTAAGAACTGAATACTTTATACATTACTACTATATACTTAACATGTTTTCAAGCATTAAAAAACTACACTTCGTCGGTATTGGTGGCATTGGTATGAGCGGTATTGCTGAAATTCTGCTCGACCAAGGATTTACTATCAGCGGTTCAGACAAATCGCTCAGCGAAGTAACAGAACGATTGCAGTCGCTTGGCGCAATCATTTATGAAGGACATCGGGCAGAAAATGTTGCGCCCGATGTTGATACCGTGGTGTATTCATCTGCCGTTGCGGCGGAAAATCCGGAAGTGCAGGAGGCAATCCGGCGAAAAATTCCTGTGGTACGACGCGCAGAAATGCTTGCCGAAGTTATGCGATTGAAGTACGGCATTGGTATCGCAGGTACACATGGAAAAACAACCACCACCTCAATGACGAGTTTGGTGTTGATGGAAGGCGGACTTGATCCCACCGTGATTGTTGGCGGAAAACTGAGCGGACTGGGTGGAACAAATGCGCGATTGGGTAAAGGAGAATTCATTGTTGTTGAAGCGGATGAATTCGATCGCTCATTTCTTTCCATTACACCTACCATAGCGGTATTGACAACGCTCGAAGCAGATCATCTTGATTGTTATCGCGATTTGGAAGATATCAAGGGTGCGTTTATTCAGTTCGCAAACAAAGTTCCATTTTACGGATTTGTTGTGCTCAATCTTGATGAGCCAGCGCTGCAGGATATTCTTCCACAGTTGAGCAAAAAGAAAGTTATTACCTATGGCTTGCATTCACCACAAGCCGATATCCAGGCGCTTGATATAACACATAAAGAGAATACAACAACATTTACCGTTGCTCGTGGGTATGAAGAACTTGGACACATTACATTACAAATTCCCGGAAGACATAACGTGCAAAACGCACTTGCAGCCATTGCCGTAGGTTTGAATCTCGGCGTGCCGTTTGAAAAAGCAAAGTCGGGAATAGAAAAATTCACCGGCGTGTATCGTCGCTGGGAAAAGAAAGGTGAAGCGAACGGCATAACCGTGTACGATGATTATGCCCATCATCCGACTGAATGTAAGGCAACTTTAACCGGAGCAAAATCGGGGTGGAAGAGAAGAGTTGTTTGCGTTTTTCAGCCGCACTTGTACTCTCGTACACGCGATTTCTACGAAGAATTTGGCAAAGCATTTTTGCTTGCCGATGTACTGGTGGTAACAGATGTATATCCTGCGCGGGAAGAACCAATTCAGGGAGTGACGGGAGAGTTGATCATCAATGCGGCAAAAAAATACGGACACAAAGAAACACACTATGTAAAAGATAAAAAAGATATTCCGGCATACTTAAAAACAATCACAAAAAAAGGTGATATCGTTATTACAATGGGAGCCGGAGATATCTGGAAGTATGGCGAACAATTTTTAAAGGAATTAAAGTAATCTGTGGAGAACGAACAACTCAATATTGAGTTCGATCAGCAACCTTCAAAATACGGTAGGCGTGTGTACGTCTATTTTGGAATACTCCTGATTGTTCTTCTATCGCTTTTTTGGGTGAAGATGCAGTGGCAACAGCATGTGCCGGTGACGCAGGTAGCGGTTGAAGGGACAAACATCCTTTCGCGCGAAGAAATTGTTCGTCTGATGAATCTTCCGCCGCGTGTTTCGATGTATGAACTCGATTTAACGTCGATTCAAAAAAATATTCTTACCAATGCTTTTGTCAAGCGCGCAGTTATTCAACGAGATGCGCCATCACAACTGCGTGTGATTATTGAAGAGCGAATTCCTGCGGCGCTGCTGGCGGCAAACGAATCCTATTACATTGACGATGAAGGCAGTGTGTTGCCGTATCGTGTTTCTGCGGAGACGTATGATATTCCCATCATCAGCGGCCTTGATTCATTGTCACGATTAGCGCCGGGAAGAAAAATTATCGACAGCGATGTGCAGGAAGCGTTGGATATTATTACCGCCGCACGAGCAACAAGTGAAGAGATGTTTCACGCTATTTCTGAAATTCATTTGCGCAAAGGCCACGATATCATCTGCTATTGGTTTGACTCTGGAATACCGATCATCGTTGGCAGAGGAAATGTTGCGGAAAAAATTGTGAAACTGGATGCATTCCGGGAAAAATTTTTGAAGAACAACAACACAAGCGATATTCAATACATTGACATTCGATACGACGATCAAGTCGTTGTGTCGAGAAAAAACTCGTAGAACAATCAAGTGTCTGACACCTCAACAGTATCAGACATACAGGCAAAGAAAAGGACAACCATGAGCGAACATATTTACGTAGGACTTGACATCGGCACAACAAAAATTTGCGCTATTGTTGCGTCAGTCGGCGCCAACAACGAAATCAACATTCTTGGTATTGGTAAAAGTAAATCAGAAGGACTTACCCGCGGCGTCATTACACACATTGAACGTACCGTTGAATCAATCAAAAACGCTGTGCACGATGCAGAAGCGCAATCGGGGGTAAAAATTCAGTCAGTGGTGGCGGGAATTGCCGGTGATCATATTCAAAGTTTCCAAAGCCGCGGCGTAGTGGCAATCAGCGGTGAAGAAATTACACAAGCAGATGTTAATCGGTTGATTGATGATACCAAGCGTATCGCACTTCCGGCTGATAGAAAAATTCTTCATGTCATTCCGCAGGAATTTATTGTTGACGGACAAGATGGTGTGTACGAGCCAGTCGGTATGTCCGGCGTGAGGATGGAAGCTACTGTTCACATTATTACTGGCCTTGTTACTGCAACACAGAACATTATACGATGTGTTCAACGTGCCGGTGTTACTGTCAGCGATATCGTGCTTGAACCAATAGCATCGAGCGATGCGGTGCTGAACGGTGAAGAAAAAGAAGTCGGCGTTGTGCTAATCGATATCGGCGGCGGAACAACCGACCTTGCGGTGTTTGCTGATCGAACGATACGTCACACCGCTGTTATTGGCATTGCCGGTAGTAAAGTTACTGATGACATTCGCCGCGGATTGGGAATTCTTACTGCACAAGCTGAGGAGTTAAAAATCAAACATGGCCATGCATATCTTCCATCGATTGCAGGAAACGAACCAATTACCATACCCGGGATAGGTGGGCGTGAGCCAATGACGATTGATCAGCACATGCTTTGTCAGATTATTCAACCACGGATGGAAGAAATTTTGGAAATCGCCGCACTGGAAATTAAACGATCCGGCTACCAAAAACATTTATCTGCCGGCGTTGTGTTGACAGGTGGTGGTTCGCTCATTAAGGGAACAGCGGAGTTGGCGCGTGAAGTGCTTGGGATGCCGGTGAAAATTGGTATACCACGTGGTTTTCGTGGTGGCTTTGTGCGTGAAATTGAAAATCCGATGTACGCCACCGGTGTTGGTCTTGTGCTACATGCTATCAAAAGCCGGGCGCGTGGTGCAGCAAGTAATCTTGCAGAAGAAAAAATGAGTGGAAAAAAAGACTCTATTCTCAACAGAATGAAACGGTGGTTCGATGAGTTGTGAGTGAAATGACAATGGTGCCAGAATAGCTCTTTGATGTAAGAACAGAATTTGGCGAACAAAAGTAAGTGTATAACAAAATCAAAAACCATATAACAAAGGAGCAACTATGCCAATAGAATATGACAGTCCAGCTGAAAGCGGTGCAAAAATTCGCATCGTTGGAGTCGGAGGCGGGGGATCGAACGCGGTCCACAGCATGATCACACGCGGATTATCCGGTGTGGATTTTGTTGCGATCAATACCGATATGCAAGCGTTAGAACGAAACGCCGCTTCAACAAAAATACGTATCGGAAAAAATTTAACGCGTGGTCTTGGTGCGGGTGCCGATCCAACAATCGGACAGCGTGCAGCTGAAGAAGACAAAGAAGAAATTGCGCGCGTGCTGGCAAACAGCGATATGGTTTTTATCACCGCGGGGATGGGCGGAGGTACCGGCACCGGTGGTGCTCCTGTAGTCGCTAACATTGCAAAAAGTCTTGGCGCACTGGTGGTAGGAATTGTTACCAAGCCGTTTACCCACGAAGGGAAAAAACGCGCTGCACAGGCAGAATATGGTATCGAAGAACTTCGCAAGCATGTCGACACGCTAATTGTTATTCCTAATCAACGATTATTAACGATTGTTGATAAGGCAACGCCCATTACGCAAGCGTTCGAAATCGCTAACAGCGTTCTCTACAATGCGACGCGTGGTATTTCAGATATCATCACTGTACCAGGATTAGTTAATGTTGACTTTGCCGACGTACGGCGTGTGATGCGCGAAATGGGTGACGCGTTGATGGGAACAGGAACAGCCACAGGTGAAAATCGCGCAGTAGAAGCCGCACAGAGCGCAATTTCAAGTCCGTTACTTGAAGGTGTTGATATTAAAGGCGCGCAGAAAATGCTTGTGAATATAACAGGGGGACCAAATCTTTCTATTCAGGAATATGATGAATCCATCGGTGTTATTTATGAAGCGGCAGGCGGTGACGTGGAAGTGATTGCCGGAGTAGTGATTGATGAAAATATGACGGAAGAAGTCATGGTTACCGTCATAGCCACAGGATTTAGCAAACCTCCCGTGGCACGGCAAACACAAGATCGTTTTGCGGCTTCAACTCAGCGGCCGCGCAGTGTAGTTGATCATATTCCCAGTGGCGTGCGCGATTTGCAGAAACTTGATACGCCAACGTATTTGCGTCGTGGCATTACAATCAATCCCACTCCATCTCAAGAAGAAAGTAAAGTGCATCCGATGGATTCAACGCAGTCTGATGTAGATCGTCCGGCATTTTTGAGACGGATTATGGATTGAAGAAAGAGAAGTCAAAACACTGAAATCAGAAGTCAGCAAACACCCGCGTGAGGAGCGCGGGTGTTTTTGTTGTATGTCTCTCGTTGTCTTTCCTCACCTATTTTTCTATCTTAAAGAAAAAAACAATGCAGATTCACGCATTCAAAATACTATTCATCATCTGTGTTTCCTTCTCCGCATTCAGCGAAATCCATGCGCAACCCAAACGCATTGACTCGCAATTCCGCATTGCACGACTCAAATATTCCGGCGGTGGGGATTGGTATAATGATCCTTCGGCAGAAGTGAACCTGCTCAACTTTGCAAAACAATATGCGGGTATAGATGCCGACCCCAAATACGAGTTTGTTGAAATTTCCAGCGACAAATTCTTTTCATATCCTTTTATTTTTATGACAGGTCATGGCAATGTTGTTTTCTCTGATTACGAAGTGCGGCGGCTTCGTCTCTATTTGGAAAACGGAGGATTTTTATATGCTGATGATGATTATGGAATGGATAAATCATTCCGCCGTGAATTGAAAAAAGTATTTCCCGAATATGATCTTGTCGAAATTCCGTATTCTTATGGCTTGTATTCCTGCTTGTTTAATTTTCCCAACGGCGTTCCGAAAACACATGAGCACGACAAAAAAACGCCACAAGGATTCGGGATCTTTCATAAAGGAAGATTAGTTGTCTATTATACTTTTGAAGCAAACCCAAGTGATGGCTGGGCTGATGCTGATGTACATAAAGATCCGCCGGAAAAACGGGAGGAAGCACTGCGATTTGGTACGAATATCCTTGTTTGGGCGCTGACACAGTAAAAGTATGACGTTGTCTACTCAACATATCATTCATCAACTGCGATCTCGCATCAACGAGACACGACGAAGATTATACCGCAAGGAATTTTTGCATCGACTGTTGACGATCTATTCAGTTCTTCTACTGGTGGGTGGAATTATTTTGTCACTTGAATCACTTGTGGAATTTAATACCGCTGTGCGTTCAATAATTTTTTATACCTATTGGTCTCTTGCCGCATTGCTAATGATTGTGTTTGCAGGGAAACAATTTCTCCAATTTGCAGGTGTATTATCGAATCATACCGACGAGGAAATTGCCCGATTGATTGGAAAACATTTTCCCACCGTAGGCGATAGACTTGAAAATACACTCGATCTTGCTGCGATGATTGAGCGGAACGATCAATTTTCCTCACGAGAACTGATAGAAGTTTCTCTTGAACATTTCCATCGCTCAACAGAACGGATCAATTTTGCAGAGGCGGTGTCATATACCGGTGTAATAAACAACATGCGCATAGTTGGCGCTGTGACAGTAGCGTTGTTTGTAACAATCATAATTTCCGGCAGTCCGTTTGCCGTGGCGGCGGAGCGATTGTGGAATCACAACAAAGAATATGAACGCTCATTGCCATTTACAATTCTTGTGGAGCCAGGTGATGTTGAGATCGTTAAAGGAGAAACAGTTTCTGTTCGTGCGCGCGTCGTGCCGAACGGAACGCAACCAGTGCCACCCGAAGTAACACTGGCCTTTGCTGAAGAGGGAATTGCTGTTGAACAGCGATTTGCCGTCAGGCAGGATAGTAACAAAACATTTTCTTATCAATTTGCATCGTTAAAAAATTCTCTCCACTATAAATTTGATGTAGAGGGAATTTCCAGTAAACAGTATAAAGTATCTGTTACAGATCGGCCGTTCGTACGTTCACTGTCTGTTGTTATTACTCCACCTGCGTATTCGCAATTGCCGCGTCAGCAATTGGATGAAAATGTCGGCGATATTATGGCTCTTGCAGGTTCGAACATTCATTGGACCATAACATCCAACAAAGAGATCGACAAAGGATTTATTGTGTTCAAAGATGGAAGCGAACTTCCTCTTAAAAACAGGAACGGTGAATATACCGCATCGTACGTAGTCATGCACCCCACCTCATACTACATTGAACTGGAAGACACCAGAGGAATTACCACAAACACTGTTATCGAATACGGTATCAAGATCATTCCTGATGCATTTCCTACAGTAGAAATTCTATCACCGGGAAGAAACATTGACATTACGGAACAAATGACGTTACCAATGACGTTTAAGGTCAACGATGATTTTGGCGTGCGCAGATTGCAGTTATCGTACCGTCTCGTGCAATCGCGGTTTGCACAAGCAGAACAAAACTATACGAACGTTGTTCTGTTTGATACACTGAAACTGACCGATGGAGTGGTGGACTACGAATGGAATCTTTCATCCCTTGGTTTAGTGCCGGAAGATGTTGTAGAATATTTTGCCGAAGTATTCGACAACGATAATATTAACGGCCCAAAATCCGGGCGAAGTCAAACGTATTTGCTTCGACTTCCTTCGTTGGACGAAGTGTTTGCTGATGCCGACAAAGCGCACAACGATGCACTGAAGACTATGGAGCAAGCATTGAAAGAAGCAGAAGAGTTGAAAAAAAATGTAGATGAACTTTCCAATGATCTGAAGCGCAACCAGACAATGGAGTGGCAGAAGCAGAAAAAAGCAGAGGAGCTTGCAAAAAAATATGAGGAGATACAGAAAAAAGTAGATGAAGTTCGCAAACAGACCGAAGAACTGATGGAGCATCTGCAAAACAACAACGCCCTTTCACAGGAAACGTTGGAAAAGTATCTTGAATTACAGAAGGTAATGCAACAATTGAATTCGCCGGAATTTCAGGAAGCGATGAAACGGATGCAGCAGGCGATGCAAAGTATTTCTCCCGAACAGATGCGCGAAGCCATACAGCAGGCACAATTTTCAGAAGAACAATTCCGGAAGAGTATCGAGCGGACAATCAATCTATTGAAACGGATTCAGGTGGAGCAAAAAGTTGATGAAGCAGTAAAACGGGCGCAGGAAATGATGCGCGAGCAGGAAGCAATTCAGAAGGAGACTGAGCAAATGAAAGAAGGTGATACTCAAAAAGCCGATGCGCTTGCTCGCCGTCAGGAAGAAATGAACAAAAAACTGGAGGAGTTACAACAATCGCTCGACGATGTTCATGAAAAGATGGAAGAATTTCCTAAAGAGATGCCGTTGGAACAATTAGAAGAAGCACAACGTTCTGCTGGTGATAAGCAAATGAAAGAGGCGATCAAACAAAGCGTGCAACAACTACGTTCACAGCAACGCCAGCAAGCAGCGGCGCAACAGCAACAGGCACTAAGCGGCATGCAGGAACTTTCCGAGCAACTTTCGGAAGTGCAGGAACAGTTACTGAACAATCAGATGCGTGAAACAATGGATGCGCTCCGCAAATCGATGCGCGATCTTCTCCAACTTTCACAACAACAGGAACAAATAAAGAATCAATCGCGCACCCTTGATCCTAATTCGCAGCAATTTCAAGAGGTTGCACAGCGTCAGCAAAGTTTGGTGGGAGACTTAGCCAATATAGCGAACGCACTCGCAGAACTTTCACAAAAATCCTTTGTTGTTACGCCGGAGATGGGAAAGCAAATCGGCAGAGCGATGGGGCATATGGAACAGGCCATGAATTCTATTGAACAGCGCAACGGACAAATGGTAAGTGCACAGCAAGCTGAAGCAATGGCGGCATTGAATAAAGCTGCTACCTTGTTGCAAGGAGCAATGCAATCGTTACAACAGCAAGGAGGACAAGGTGGAGGTTCGTTATTACAGCAATTGCGAAGTATGGCGATGCAGCAGCAGAGCATTAACATGCAAACTCAACAACTAGGCCAGCAGCAAGGTTTAAGTCAACAACAATTGCAGGAGATAGGAAGACTTGCTCGTCAACAAGAGGCGGTGCGCAAATCGTTGGAGCAGTTGCAGCGCGAAGCGGAAGGAAATCCGGAGCGCAACAGAATAATGGGCGATTTAAATAAGATTGCAGAGGACATGAAAGAGGTTGTCGAACAGCTTCAACAGAACAATGTTGATCCGAACACTGTTCAGCAACAAGAACGAATTTTATCACGTCTGCTTCAGGCACAGCGTTCATTACGCGAACGCGATTTTGAACAGCGCAGAAAAGCAACTGTCGGTATTACGCCATCCCGTCCCTCACCAGTCCAACTTTCACAAACAAAAGACTCACAACTGCAGCGCGATCTTCAACGTGCAATCGATGCCGGATATTCGAAAGAGTACATCGAACTGATTAAGAAGTACTATGAAGCGCTGAAGAATAAAAACTAAACAGATGTTATAGCTTTTTCATCGTATCCACCACCTGCCCATAATATCCTTCACCAAAGAGATTCAGGTGATTGAACAGGTGATATAGTTTATATACTTCCATCCGTTTTTGCCAACCTGTTTGTAGTGGGTATACTTCATTGTAAGCAGAATAAAATGGTTCGCTAAATCCGCCGAACAGTAATGTCATTCCTAAATCTGCTTCACGGTGTCCGTAATACACGGCAGGATCAATAATAACAGGCGTATCGTTGGTAGTGCAGAGATAATTTCCTCCCCATAAGTCGCCATGCAGTAACGCCGGCGGTTCGCCATCATCGAGAATAATGTCGGTAAGTTTTTTTTCTAATTGTGAAAAATATTTTCGCAGTGAAGAATCGACATACCCATTTTGTTCCGCAAGATGAAATTGAAAAAGCAATCTATTCTGCCAATAGAATTCCCGCCATGAAGTCATGTGAGGAGTGTTCTTCTGAGGTGTCGAACCGATGTAATTATCTTCATAAAATCCGAAGAGAGAATTACTATACCGATGCATTTCAGCAAATTGTCGTCCAAACTCTTCGAAAAATTGTTTTCTGTTTGATGGCGATAGTGAAGGGAGGTATTCAAGAATCAGAATTTCTTCGTTAGCATAAAAAACCTGTGGAATACGGATTGCTTTTGCCTTTTCTAGTTCACGCAAACCATTCGCTTCTTTCACGAACATATCGGGGAATTGAGGCGAGACTTTGATAAAGACTAATGAGTTGTCCAAAAGCTCCGCTTTATAGGCGGTAGAGATTGAACCGCCACCGAGCGGAGAAAGAGAAAGAATTCGTTTACCGATTTTCTCCTCTACAATTGCTAAAATATTATTTTGCTTCATTCTTCAAGTGTGTTAACAAACCATCGCAAGCATCCTCAAGAATATCTAATACATATTCAAATGCTTCCGGACCATCGTAGTACGGATCTGGAACTTCGCTGACCTTAAATTTCGTACAGAAATCAGTCATCATCTTCAATTTATGAGTATACTGCTTTTTTCGATCCAGCTGTTGCAATTCCCGCATGTTGCTTTTATCCATTGCGAGAATCAGATCGAATCGATTGAAATCGCTCTCAGGATCAAATTGACGAGCGCGATGGTTTAGTGTGTAACCGCGCTTGGACGCATGCGAACGCATTCGGTAATCCGGCAATTCACCAATGTGGTAATTAGCGGTTCCGGCTGAATCGATTTCGATAGGTAATTTCTCAGTTTTTTTTCTCATCACTCCTTCGGCCGCAGGAGAACGGCAAATATTTCCGAGACAAACAAAAAGGATTTTTTTGGTTTTCATTTAATACCTTTTTAACAGGGTTATACCGTGAGACACTACAAAAAGTGTCGAGAAGAATCATTACCGAGTAAACTTAGTAAGAAATCGTTGAAAAAGAAAACTGCTGTATTAGGGCAAAAATGTTTAGTGAAGGAAGAATTAAATGCATTAAAAATAAAAAAGGGCGCGTCGAAAAACGACGCACCCCAACTTTAACTGCAGACTGACGGAGTTGTTAGACGGTGTTGGTATACACCCGCAAAAGCTTCCAGCGACCGCCGTAGTAATGGAAGACAGCTGTCATCACAACTTGTTTTCCATTATACACACCGGTTGCCGTAACTTGTGTTTGTGTTATTGGAAATGAGGCCGGGCGTTCTGCATTGTAAGTAACCGTTCCACCCATAGTTGTAAGGGATCGGGCAGGGAAAGAATACAATGAAGCATTGTTTCCCAGATAGGCTTGAGCGAGTGATATACCCGTTTGTGCTAAATGTTCGGCCTGGTTTATGGACGCGCTTCTTATTGCATTGCTAAAATTTGCATCATTTACTTGGTTAAAACTCATTGTATAGAAACCAAGTATCACATAAACGCCCGATAACATTACAGCTTTTGAAGTTCCCATAATCACCCCTCCTTTTTTAACTACCTGTGTGGATCAGCTTACCTCGTTCATCTTGAGAACAATCTATCCTGATGCAATATCACTTTCAAGGAAAGAATAGTTAGATGTTTTTAATTACTTCATTAGAGCTTTCTTACATACCTCTATGTCTTTTTTACATTATGTGTGTTGATACTGAAAGATTTGAGTAAGGGTAGAAGTTATTATCTCATAATTTTTTTGTAACAAATAATTACTACTTTCAAGCACAACAATAGGAACCAATATGTATTCAATCGGTTACGATATAGGAAGTTCATCAATCAAATGCTCTATTTTGGATATTGAGCAAGGAAAAGTTATTGCACGAGGATCTCATCCTAAAGAAGAAATGCCAATTCTATCACCACAGCCAGGGTGGGCAGAGCAAGACCCGAATTTATGGTGGGAATATCTTGTAACACTTACAAGAAAAGTAGTAAAAGACAATAACATTAACACGTCTGTTGTAAAAGCAATCGGCATATCATACCAGATGCATGGCTTAGTGATAGTGGATAGACATTACAATGTTCTTCGGCCATCGATAATCTGGTGCGATAGTCGTGCTGTAGAGATAGGGAACCGTGCATTCCATAAAATTGGAGAGGCACATTGTTTGCAACATTTGCTTAACTCTCCAGGCAACTTTACAGCATCTAAATTGCGATGGGTCAGAGAAAATGAATCAGAGATATATAAAAAAATTCACAAAGCAATGCTACCCGGTGATTTTATAGCAATGAAGATGACTGGTGAAATATCTACAACGGTTTCCGGTCTTTCAGAAGGAATATTTTGGGATTTTACAACAAACACACTTTCAAATGAAATCCTCTCAGTGTATGATATTGATTCGAACATTATTCCTGAAGTAAAGCCAACATTTTTTATTCAGGGAGAATTGACAAAGAATGCAGCGGTTGCACTTGGTTTGCCAGCGGGAATACCAGTTTCGTACAGGGCAGGCGATCAACCAAATAATGCATTTTCATTAAATGTACTTAATCCAGGAGAAATAGCGGCAACAGCAGGCACCTCTGGTGTTGTTTACGGTGTAAGTGACAGTAGAAGATGCGATTCTAAATCACGTGTAAATGTTTTTGCACACGTGAATCACACTCCTGAACAACCACGGTATGGAATTCTTCTCTGCATCAACGGTACGGGAATTCTGAATTCGTGGATCAGAAAAAATGTGTCAAGCGGAATGTCGTATGATGAAATGAATACAATAGCTCAATCAATACCTGTTGGCTCGGAAGGATTAACTGTGATAGGATTTGGTAACGGAGCAGAACGAATTTTGGAAAATAAAAATATTGGTGGACATATTGTTGGCTTGGATTACAACCGACATACACGCGCACATCTTTTTCGTGCTGCACAAGAAGGTATTGTCTTTTCTTTGAAATACGGTATGGATATTATGAATGAGATGGGATTGCTTCTGACGGTTGTTCGTGCTGGACATACAAACATGTTTTTAAGCTCAATCTTTTGTCAAACACTGGCAACTGTTACTGGTGCTTTGATTGAACTATATCAGACCGATGGCTCTGAAGGTGCAGCACGGGGAGCGGCGCTTGGAGCTAAGCTATACTCTTCGGCAAAAGACGCACTGCATTCTTTAAAAAGAATCACTGAGGTTGTTCCTGATACGTGTTCAGAACAAGCTGTACATGAAGCATATCAACGATGGTTAAATGGACTAAAAAAGATAATTAACAATTGAAGGAACAAACTGGATAATGTTAATCTATTTACAAAGTTAAATTCATCGCGTATCTACCAATAGAATACAAGAATTTTCCCTACACAAAAAAGTGCTTGACATAATCTTAAAAATATTATAAACTACCTGCAACAAATGTAAACCTTTTCATTTTACCCTCTTTTTATACGCTGTTGGTTATTATTTTTTGTTCATGTAAAGGTTTACAAGCTTCTTTCAAAAACGTAGCTAAACCTTATGCACTCTAATATTATTGATGTAGCTAAGAAAGCCGGTGTTTCGATTGCAACTGTCTCTCGTGTTATCAATGAAAGTGATAAGGTAAAACCCGAAACACGAAAAAAAGTTCAGGCAGTTATTGATGAGTTAAAGTATACGCCTAATCCGGCAGCAAGAGGATTAATTATGAGAAGAACTGAGGCGATTGGTTTGCTGCTGCCAGATTTACATGGTGAGTTCTTTTCAGAGGTTATTCGTGGTGCAGATGAAGCAGTTCAAGCGAAAGGATATCATTTGATAGTTTCCAGTTCTCATAACGATTCAAAGGAAATAGAAGCGGCATTACGTTTTATGAGGGGGAGAGTTGATGGAATTATTGTGATGTCTCCTCAGGTTAATTCGGATATTCTTCTTGCCAATCTTCCTAAAAGCGTTCCCGTGGTACTTCTCAATTGTAGGATAAGCAATCCCCACTATGATACGATTATGACCGATGGCTTTGGCGGTGCAAAAGAAATGACAAACTATCTTCTCGAATTAGGTCATACTCAAATCGCAGTAATTACTGGTGGTGAAAATAACATCGAATCTCAAGAACGCTTACGCGGTTTTCATAGTGCTTTGACTGAACATAACGTAACGCCAGATCGCGCTCTTGAATTTAGAGGTAGTTTTACTGAAGAATCAGGATACGAAGCTGCAAGAGAAATTTTACGGTTAAATAGTCGTCCTACAGCTATCTTTGCATTTAACGATTCAATGGCCATTGGGGCTATTAAAGCTATACGCGAAGAAGGATTAAAAATTCCAGATGATGTTTCTGTATGCGGATTCGACGATATTCCCGTTGCAAAGTATTTAAGTCCTTCGCTTACATCCGTTGCTGTCCCAATTCACGATTTGGGTGTGATGGCAGTGAACAGAGTTTTTGACCGACTGCACAAAAAAACCAAAGGTGCCGCCGCTCATATGTTTGTTTCGACGACGTTATCTATTAGAAGCAGTTGTAAGAAAATCAACATCATGTTAAACCAAGGAAAGGAGGAACAAGTAGCGTGAACAAACTATTGTAACACCAACCCGGTGAAGGTTGATGATATTCACCACCACCTAGTACTCAACCACTAATTAAAGGAGTATGTGTTATGAAAAAAATTGTTGCACTTTCCATCATTTGTTTGCTCGTAGCTTCGTCATTTACTGCATACGGACAAATGATTAAACGTACCGATGTTGTGTGGGCAAGAACAACCTCGAGTCCCATTACATTGGATGGTAAACTGCTTGAAGCTGATTGGGCAAAAGCAGAATCACTCACCGTAAAGTTTGGAGCAGATAACGGTATGCCTGGTTCCGGTTACAACACTGATGGATATCCAGTTACGCCTCCCGACCCGATTAATGCAGTAGTGAAATTTTTGGTCAACGGTGATAGCTTATATGTTGCCATCATTGCAAAAGATAGTTCTATTGGTGCAGGAGGATGGCCCGGACCAGCCAAATGGGAAGGTATCCTAGCTAATATTAAGAATAGAGCATCTGCTGATAGACCAGTTCCTGCGGGAGAAATCTACTATGCATGGAATTCCGAAGGATGGGCAGATCCGAATACCGCAATTGTTGGAGCAACACCAGGATACTTTGGACCCTATGGCGGTTATAATCGTTGGGTTGATTCTGCTGCCGGACTACTTAAAGCGCAAATTTGGGATGCTAAAACGTTTGTTGATGGCGTGACCAACGCGGATTCAGTTATCGATAAAAGCTACACGATAGAGTTCAAAATTAACTTGAAATTCTATGGTTACGATCCCAAAGCGGCAGGTGGCGATATCGTAATGTTCAGTCTTTCAATTTACGATGCCGATTGGCAATGGTATAGAGGAGCAGATACAGTCAAAAACCGATTTACGATTAATAAAGCTTGGTTGCAAGGACCGTGGGGAAATGCGAGTGTTTTTGGTCACCTGAGAGTTCATGTTAATCCATCTGTAACCGTGAATTCGGGTGCAGTGCCGACTGTTGGACCGGATTTGGTAATTCCCGGCGGTGGAAATTATACAGTACCCGCGTTTGATGGCAAGTTAGACGACGCAGTATGGAAGAACTCTGGTATTGGAAAATTGTTGTTGCGATGGGGAAGTGCGCCGATTCGTAATGCCTATCCCAATACTGCACCATACAGAAGCGGTCAATTCCAACCCGATGTGAATGGTGGAAAAGCCGCTGTGATAGATGGTGATACAGCAACCATAAAATATTTCTACAAGGGCGACACACTCTATCTTGGTTTTGATGTGAAAGACAAAGTTGTTCAATCCGTACCCGGCGTATTTGATCGGTGGGATGGATTCCGTGTTATGATTAATGCGCGTGATGCGCGGAACGGTGATTCGGTACTGATTACACGACGATTTACCTTTACGATAGATTCGGTTGGAAATGCAGTACGACAGGAAGATTTGTCGCAAACAGGTTGGGATTCACTTGGTCAGGCAGTTCAGGTGAAGTTGGCGTTGAAATCGGGCACGACTGTAGATACTCTCGGTGCATCACCCGATGTCGGTTATACTGCGGAAATGAAGATTGCATTAACAAAACTCGGCTATCCGGCCGGACGCGGAGATGGTGTATTGTTCTTTGGTGTCTGTATGTTTGATGGCGACTCATTTAATCCGCCGACCACAAGCTATGGATACCGCGTATGGTTTATGAGAGAGCAAGATTGGCAGGATGGCGCGGCGTGGATGTGGATGGATCCGAATACTGTATTGTCGGTCGGTGAAAATTATGTTGCTGCTCCGAAAGAGTTTAAGTTGATCGGCAACTATCCGAATCCATTCAATCCGACAACAACAATTAAGTTCTCAATGCCTACGACCGATGAAGTAACACTGGAAGTCTATGACATTCTCGGACGTCTTGTGGCACTACAACCTCTTGGCGTGCGGTATGAAGGTGAGCAAGAAGTCACATTTAATGCTTCATCCCTTGCCTCAGGTGTGTATAATTACCGTTTGCGAACAACCGCAAACAAAACCGTTGTGGGTAGGATGTTGTTGGTGAAATAACCCTGCTACGCCTGTCCTGACGAATAGTTAGGACAGGCGTTTTTTAATTTATTCTTGATTATGAACAATGAACTTGGAGTAACAATCAAGGAAACAAACACAGAAAAGTTTTTTCATGTTACACAACGTTTTTTTCACCTCTTGAGATGTATCGTGTAAATCCCTCCTCTCTGAACAGTGGTTCACAAACAAAGGATTGGAAATGTGCTATGAATAAATTTCTATACTCCAACACCACACAACGCTTGTTCAACAGTGTTGTTATTGGATTACTTGCTGTGGGTTACATTGTTGCAGGAACAACAGGTAAAATTTCCGGCAGAGTAACGGATGCAAAATCTGGCGAACCGTTAGTTGGCGCAAATATTGTCATAACCGGAACAACATTGGGAGGGATTGCCGATCTTGAGGGATACTATTCTATTTTGAACATTCCTCCGGGAAACTATGAAATTCAGTTTCGTTTCATTGGTTATCGAACGTATGTTGTCAGGAACATTCAGGTGACATCCGATAATACCACAAAACTCGACGCAGTAATGCAGGAAGACGTAGTAACAACTCAGGAAGTGGTGGTAACGGCTGAAAAACCGGTTGTTCAGGTTAACTTGACAAGTACTGTTGCAACGGTGAACGATCAGGATATAAAAGCGCTGCCGGTACAGGAACTTCAAGATATTGTCAATTTACAAGCAGGTGTGGTGAATGGTCATTTTCGCGGTGGTAGGGAAGGTGAGGTTCAATATCAGGTCAACGGCGTTTCTATTAACAATGTGTATGATAACAAATCGAGTATTAAAATTGACCGTTCAATTATTCAGGAAGTTCAGGTTATTACCGGAACATTTGACGCCGAATATGGTCAGGCAATGAGCGGCGTGGTAAACACTGTTCTAAAAACTGGCAACGACCGTTTTGAGTGGAATGTTGAACTTTATGGCGGTGACTTTTTGTATGAAAGCGGCGGCAAGCGCGGTTTAACGTATAAAGCGCATCCTTTTTCAACGCAAAATTTTCAAGCAACACTCAGCGGCCCAACCGGACTGCCGCAAACATATTTTTTGCTCAACGGTCGCAGATATTTGTTTAACGATTATTTATATGGAACGCGCACTTTTCTTCCTACAGATTCTGCTTATAAACCGACTGGTGATGGAGCAGAAATTCCCCTTGGCTATCAATATGAATGGTCTGGTCTCACGAAACTTACCAACAAATCACTGGAAGGGGTTGAACTCAGTTACCAGTATCTTTTTAACCGAACCGAAGGAGTAAGGACGGAACGAAAATGGATGTTGAATCCCGATGGCAGAAAAGTGCAACGAACACGGTCGGTTGTTCATGGATTTGATATGACGCACCTGTTATCATCATCAACCTACTACACCGTCAGCCTACACGAGAACTTTTTTGATTATACTGATTGGGTGTATGATGATTTTTATGACACTCGCTACGACATTGCCGGTGAGCCGGTTGCATTGCCGAATTCTGATCTAATCATGAAGGGTGTTGACTTCGGTCGTTTTCGTCAGATGACTGATTCATACATCGCAAAATTTTCGTTGCTCAGTCAACTCTCACGTGAACATCAAATAAAAGTTGGTGGTGAATTTCAATACTCAGAGTTAGCATTTGGCACACCAGGCACGTTGGTTTATTTAACAGAAGGAGGAATTACAAAATTAATTCGGTATGTAGATCGTCCACCGGATTACCCGGGTGTTCAACGACATCACCCTGTTTCTTATGCCGCATACGTTCAAGATCTTATTGAGTGGAACGATCTGACAATCCGTGCCGGCGTTCGTTTTGAATATTTTGACTCACGGTCGTTTTTGCCGAGTGATTTAGCAAACCCCGCAAACGCTATTGCTGGCGCGCCTGCTTCATTACCGAAGCGAACAACGGCAAAATCATCGTTTGCACCTCGGTTGGGAGTTTCGTACCCGATTACTACCACATCGGGAATATTTTTCTCCTACGGGCATTTCTATCAACTGCCGCCATTGCGCGATATCTTCAATAATTCAAACTACGCTAAACTGGAAAATATTCAAGCAGGTACGTCCAACTACGGTGTGCTAGGAAATCCGGACGTGAAGCCAGAGCGAACTGTGCAGTATGAGTTCGGATATAAAAATGCAATCTCTGATGTGCTGGGAGTTTCCATCAATCTGTTCTACAAAGATATCCGGGATCTGCTTGGTGTTGAGTTCATCTCTACTTACAACGATGCACAATATACGCGCATGACAAATGTAGATTTTGGCAATGTCAGCGGTTTTACTATTTCACTCACACAGCGGAGAGTAGGTATCATCAGTTCTTCATTGGATTATACGTGGCAAATGGCGCAGGGAAATTCCAGTGACCCGGCAGAAACGGCACGTCTTGCAGAAGCAAAAATGGATGCCCGACCACGACAAGTACCGCTGAATTGGGACCAACGGCACACGCTAAACGCCAGCATTCAATTATCTGAGCCGAATAATTACTCTGTCAGCACAATTCTTAAATTGGGTAGTGGTCTTCCGTACACTCCTGCTATTGGTTCCGGTTTTGGCTCGCAGATTGAAACAAATTCCGGACGAAAGCCGATGGGCTTTGTTGTGGATCTGCGAGCGGAAAAAGGATTTGAGATGAGCGGTATTCAGATGAATGTATTTTTGAGAGTATTCAATCTATTGAATACCACCTACTTTAATGGCGATGTGTTTCCAACAACGGGAAGTCCGGATTATACACTTTCTACTGAGACAGATAAGTATGCATTGCTGAATCCGCTTCGGTACTTTGCGCCTCGAAGAGTGGAAGTAGGTATTTCCTTTGCCCCATCTGCTTTGTAATTATTGGAGAGCGTTTATGAAAAAAATAGTTATCACGTACTGCACCATTCACCTGGCTTTGAGCGTTCCTCTGTTCGCTCAATTGTATCGTCCGGTAACCCCTCCGGACAAACGAGGCGATTTACAGTATGAGCGATTGGGACAGCATGATGCCAATAACATCCGCACGCGCTTTTGGAATTACGGTATGGTGGGTGATTATCCTAACGATCCGATTAATGTTGATTTATCAACGTTTCACTCCGCTGAAGTTCCCAAAGGGAGCGGCATGAATTACACGGACGGTATTACGCCATTTGTTCTTGCAAAGGTAAAAAATGATGTTGGAAACACCATCTACATTATGGAAACTGGTTACCGTGAAGGACAAGCCACCAGTGTGCAAAAAAACCGTCTGATGCGCTTTGAACCTCGCCCAGGATATTTTGAAGCCGACCCTGCTATTAACACTGCTCGTTCTCCTGCTATCAGCAGCGATCCACGCACGTGGCCCAAAACGTGGCCCGATAAAGATTCCACGTGGAACGGACGATGGAACGGATACTTTGGCGCGTCAACCGCGTTTGCTCCTGACCAAGAAAGTTTTACCGTGATGGATGATCAGTACTACGACTCATTTAACTTTACTCCGGATAAACGAGATGCAACACGACAAGGGTTGGGTTTGAGAATTGAAGTGCGAGGATTTCAATGGGCAACACCGCAAGCCGGCAATGTTATCTTTTGGCACTATGATATTGCTAACGAAGGAACGACTGATTATCCAAGCAATGGAGATCCGGAAAATATTATCTTTGGTGTGTATATGGACTCCGGCGTTGGTGGTTCGGCAAAAGGTGTTGATCCCTTGCCAGAATCTGATGATGATAACGCAGCGTTCGATCGTTCATCTGGATTAAATTTAGTGTATACGTGGGATAACTATGGACGCGGGAAAAGTCTCATTAGCAGTGGAGACCGTACCGGTTATTTGGGGTATGCCTATCTTGAAACTCCCGGCAAACCATACGATGCAATTGATAATGACGGCGATGGAATTGTGAACGAAACGCGAGACAGCATTCCCGGAACAAAAATTATCGGACAGTCAAACATTCGTGCCTATGTACAAGCAAATTACAATATGACGTTATTTGAGGCAATCCATGGAAAGTTAGAAAACCGTTTAGCGTATAAGGCCGGTGTGTGGTGGACTGGTGACGAAGATCTGGATTGGGTTGCTTCACTTAATGATTTCGGTGAAGATGGAGAACCAAACACCCACGATAGAGGCGAAGGAGATGGAATTCCAACAAACGGAGAACAGAACTTTGGAAAGACAGATTTGCATGAATCCGACCAGATAGGATTAACAGGGTTTAGAATGTGGAGGATTAACGGTCCCGGACAAGACTATGGAATTTACTTTGCAACAAATCCAAGTACACAAAATTCGCGCATTCTCAGCAATCCTTACAATGGCAGTTATGCTCATTTCTTTTATGATTACTTTACCAATCCTGATACTTCAGCACGGTTTGACAAAACAAGCGCCAATAATCAAAACATCGGATTTTTGTTTGCTTCTGGACCGTTTACATTAAAAGCAGGAACGCAGGAGCGTTTTAGTCTTGCTTTAGCATTTGGTTACGATCTTACAGAACTGCGGAACACTGTGAAAGTTGTTCAAACCATCTACAATGGCAACTATAAATTTGCCACTCCGCCTCCTATACCGACATTAACTGCAGAAGCCGGCGACGGATACGTTCAACTGCATTGGGATGATGTTGCCGAACGATCAACTGATCCGACTACCGGCATCAACGACTTTGAAGGGTACAAAATCTACCGTTCTACCGATTACAACTTTAATGATGTTACCACCGTTATTGCCGCACGTGGAATTTCGCAAACTAATAACGGCAATCCTCTCGCCCAGTACGACTTGAAAGACGGCATTAGCGGATATTCAAGTACGACTGTTAACGGTTTGGCATTTTATCTCGGCGGCGAAACAGGATTACGTCATTCGTTTCGCGACACCAATGTGGTGAATGGACAAGAGTATTATTACGCAGTAACTGCGTACGATTTCGGTGCAACAATCATTCAGGGGGTAACCAATGAAGAATTTACATTCTACCCAGCGGAAAATTCCATGTCTGTTACCCGTACGTTGTTAGGAGGAACAATTCTGCCGCGCAATGTTGTAAAAGTTCGTCCCAATCCAAAAGTGCTGGGATACAAACAAGCATCAACCTCCAACGTCCAGAGAATCTCCGGCTCAGGAACGGGTACCGTATCAGTGAATGTGCTGAACTCTTCGTTGGTTCCGCACAATCACATTATGAAAATTACCTTCAACACCAATCCTGACAGTGTTCGTCCAATTTCGTACAACCTCATCGACAGCACGGCAAACAACACTGTTTTGTTCAGTACAGGAAATGATTTTTTAGGTGAAGGCACAGGTATTTCAGGTCGTGGATTGCAACCCGTGGTGAAAACTTTGCAAACGTACGTTATTGATACCGTTCGTAGTGGATTTACTGCTGGTAGTAAAACAAACGCACAGCTGGAATTTTTGTACATCGGATTATGGCCTATCAATTACAAGCGATTTGGTTTTCCCGATAGTTTAACAATTCAGTTTTCCAGCACAATTATTGATACGGCACTGCCCGTTATACCCGGCTTCACTGATCCGTTACCAGTAAAATTCACCGTGTATTTTCATACCGCCGATGGACCGAAGAAAGCGCCATTTAAATTCGTCGATAATAACAATGATTCAACGTTAAGTTACACAGGCGATCCAAATAGTTTTGATGAAATACAGATACTCACAGGACCAGACACAGCAAATCAGGCGCAGCGTGTTACCTGGCGCGTGCGGTTGAAGAATCCGTCCAGTTCCACAATAACGCCGTCAGACAGTGACCAATACGAATTTAAATTACTGTTGCCGTTTGGGCAGAAGGATGTTTTTGTCTTCAATACATCAAGTGCCTTTGTCGAAGCAAGTTCAGCAAAAACACAATTTCAGGAAGGACCATACGTTGTTCCCAATCCGTATGTGGGTGCGGCCAGTTTTGAACCAGCGCCTTTTGGCGTGCAAGGGCGTGGAGATCGACGACTTGAGTTTAGAAATCTACCACGTAACTGCACTATACGCATTTACACTGTGCGTGGCGATCTGGTCAGAACACTGGTGCACGACGGTTCTACTAATGGCTATGTTGCGTGGGATTTGCGCACAAAGGATAATCTCGATGTCGCACCCGGTCTTTACATTTATCACGTAGATGCCGGCGATGCAGGAACGAGTATCGGTAAATTTGCTATCATTAAATAAGCGAGGACAACTATGACAAAGAAACTTTTTTTGATCATCAGCATCATCGTTCTCGCTTTCGTGCAAACAATTGCACAATCGAAAACGGGAACAAGCGTTGGCGCTTTTCTTTCTATTGAACCAAGCGCGCGTATTGCCGCTATGGGAAACGCCGGCGCAACGCTGTATACGGAACCTCAATCGGTGTACTATAATCCCGCCTCCATTGGATTCCAGCGCGGTAATGCAGTGCAGTTTACACACAGCCAATGGATTGCCGATATTGCGTATGAGTACGGCGTACTTGCCATTGAAGTAGAAAACGTAGGCAACTTTTATGCAACAATGACATCGCTTAATTCCGGCGAGATTGCTGTGAGAACAGTTGACCAACCGCTGGGTACGGGAGAACGATATACCGTTTCTGATGTTGCAGTAGGTCTTGGTGTGGGACGTCAAATCTCAGATCGTTTTTCTGTCGGCATTCAAGTAAATTATATTCAGGAAACGATTTGGCACAGCACACTCTCGGCGTTTTCACTGAGCATCGGAACAATTTACAGACTCTCGCCCGATGGTTTCCATCTTGGCGCCAGTATTTCTAACTTCGGTACGCGCGGAAAGTACGATGGAAGAGATTTGAGGGTGCTGTACGATCAGAATGTTGCGAAGTATGGAGACAACGGTCAGTTGCCTGCGCAATTATTCACGAACGATTTTCCGCTACCGGTGATGTTTCGGGTAGGCGTCGGCATGCCGGTGCAGTTTGATGATGCACACAAACTCACTCTTGCCGTTGATGCATTTCATCCAAGCGATAACACTGAAAGTATGAGCATTGGCGCAGAGTATCTTTTTCAACGCTTTCTGGCGCTTCGTGTCGGATATCAGAATCTATTTTTGGAAGATTCGGAGATTGGTTTAACGCTGGGGGCGGGAATTGAGTATGAACTTTCTGGTTATATTTTTAATTTTGACTACGGCTGGGCAGATCACGGACGGTTGAAAGAATCGCACCGGATAACAGTCGGAATTTCATTGTAACAGTTTCTAAGTAGTTTTTTTTGAGGTATTGATTTGAAAATTTTTAAAACAAAGTACGGTTACTTTTCATCAAACGGAAAAGAATACATTATTACTACACCTCGCACACCGCGACCGTGGATTAACGTTATCAGCAACGGCGACTATGGCTTGACGTTTTCACAGACGGGAAGCGGTTATAGTTGGCGCACACACGCGCAATTAAATCGGCTGACCCGTTGGGAACAAGATCTCATCAAAGATGAATGGGGAAAATACATCTACCTGCGGGATGAAAAGGGAAACATTTGGTCTGCCGGATGGAAGCCGGTGTGCGTTGAACCCGAGTACTACGAGTGTCGCCATGGTATCGGTTATTCAATCATCACATCAAAAAATTTCGGCATCGAGTCAGCTCTTACGGTGTTTCTTCCAAACGATGATCCGGTCGAAATCTGGAAGCTGACACTTCGCAACAAGTCTAAAAAACGCCGAACGATTAGTCTCTTTACCTTTTTCGAGTGGGCGCTTGGTCAATCTCCCGATTGGCATCGCGAATTTCACAAATCATTTATCCATACAGAATTTAATTCTGCCACGCATTCCCTTGTTGCTACGAAGCGATTGTGGGAAGTGCCGACCGAGCGAGGTCACTGGAATACACATTGGCCGTACGTTGCATTTCATTCTGTCAACGCAAAGCCAGTGTCGTTTGATACCGACAAAGAATCGTTTCTGGGAATGTACGGCAACCAATCAATGCCGGCGGCGTTGAGCGGAAAGTTGTTGAAAAAGAAAGAGGGAAATTGGCTTGACCACATTGCCAGTTTACACAACGTGGTGACATTGAAACCCGGCGAAGAACAAACGCTCTTCTATACGCTCGGCTGTGCAGATTCAAAAGAACATGCGGCAGCACTTGCAAAAAAATATCACCGTGCAGAAGCAATTGAGAGTGCGTTTACAGCAATGCAAGAACGATGGGAGCAGTTGCTTGGTACGGTAACTGTTTCCACCCCCGATGATGCTATGGACGTGATGGAAAATATCTGGCTGAAATATCAGGCAATTTCCGGGCGCATGTGGGGAAGAACGGCATACTACCAAACTGGCGGAGCGTTTGGTTTCCGCGATCAATTGCAGGACAGTCAGTTGTGGTTATATATTGATCCACAGCGGACAAAAGAGCAATTGAAACTTCACGCTCGTCATCAATTCAACGATGGAACAGTGTATCATTGGTGGCATCCGATGTCGGAAATTGGTTTACGCAATCAGATTATGGATAATTTGCTGTGGATGCCGTTTGTGATGAATGCGTACCTTCAGGAAACAGATGATGATGCAATTCTTGATGAGATGGAACGATTTGTTGATCATTCCACCCCAGCAAGTATGTACGACCATTGTGTAAAAGCAATAGATAAATCATTGGAACGATTCAGCAGTCGCGGACTTCCACTCATCGGCGGTGGCGATTGGAATGACGGATTAAGCGCGGTTGGGTTGGACATGAAAGGTGAATCGGTATGGCTCGGTCATTTTCTCTACAAAATACTTGTTGATTTTTCTGCTATCGCACAACGGCGAAACGATATACAACGAGCTACCAACTACCGTACCCGTGCCGAACAGTTGAAGGAAAAACTGAACACACTTGCCTGGGACGGTGAATACTATTACGGAGCTACGAAAGATTCCGGTGAAAAGCTTGGTAGCAAAGAAAATGCTGAAGGTTCGTTGTGGCTCAATCCGCAAACATGGGCCGTTATTGCCGGTGTGGCAGATGAAAAACGTTCGCGCCAAGTGATGGATGTTGTTGAAAAACGATTAGAAAAAGAAATAGGTACGCTATTGCTTACTCCGGCATACAAAACACCCGATCCGTTTGTTGGCTATTTGACGCGATATGCACCGGGCATGAGAGAAAATGGCGGAGTGTACACCCATGGCGCAACATGGTCAGTGATTGCTGCGGCTATGCTCGGTCGAGGTGATACTGCATATCGTTTTTATTCAAAGCTCAATCCCATTAATCGCGGAAAAAACCCAGATAAGTATGTTGCTGAACCGTATGTGACTCCCGGAAATATCGAAGGCCCCGATTCTAAATTTTTCGGTCGGGGTGGATGGACATGGTATTCTGGTTCGGCGGCATGGTTATTCAAAGTAGGGATTGAATGGATTTTAGGCATCAGAGCGACGCGAGAAGGATTGTTGATTGATCCCTGCATACCTTCCTCATGGACTGGCTACAAAGTTGAGCGAACGTTTTGCGGGGCAAAGTATCGTATCGAAGTACAAAATCCAAACCATGTTCAATCTGGAGTCAAAGAAATGTGGGTTGATGGCGAACGCCATTGTATGACCAAAGGTCCGCGGGAAAAAATTGTTCCGCAGTTTCCTTCCGGAACAACGCATACCGTGGTGGTGATTTTAGGATAACAACAATTTCAGAACTATCCGAAAAACCTCATTCGTAGCATGAAGGTGCTGAAATTGTCATAGTTCAATAGCTCTGTCTCCTACTTTATGTTGGCCGGTGAGCAAACTATGTGACCAGGTGTAACATAAAAACTATTTTTCAGATGTTTCACAGAAATATTAAGCGCTATCGCTGGACAAAGTCGTTGTATAGTGTTGCGTACACTCACTCATTCAACTAAAAGCGTATTATGAAATTAAAAATCATTATCGCCTCTTTTTTTCTTTCAACAGCATCTGCTCAACTTACCACAGACGCAATCCTTGATACTATTCAATATACGGCATTTAGATTTTTTTGGGATGAAGCAAATCCGGCCAACGGCTTAATTCGTGATCGTCAGAACGTCACTACTCCCAAAAACGCTCCGTGTAGTATTGCATCAGTAGGGTTTGGTTTGACTGCTATTTGCATCGGAGTTGATCATGGCTGGGTGAGCCGGGAAGCCGCCCGCGACAGAGTGTTGACAACCTTGAAAACATTTTGGTACGCTCCGCAAGGTACCGGTAATGGTTATGCAGGAAATTTCGGATTGTTCTACCACTTTCTTGATATGAACACGGCAACACGAACCTGGGATAGCGAGTTATCTACTATCGATACCGCTCTGCTTCTTGCCGGCATTGTGTATGTGAAAGAATATTTCACGTCGTCAGATTCTCTGGAAACATTAATTCGCAATTATTCAGATTCAATCTATTACCGAATGAATTGGGATTTAATGCGCAATGGCAATCCCGGGATTATGTTGGGATGGATGCCGAACACTGGTTTTTCCGGTTACGGGCAATGGGTGGGGTACAACGAAGCGATGATCATGTACATTCTTGCGCTTGGTTCGCCGACATATCCTGTTGATTACTCCGCGTGGCAGAAATGGACGGAAGGGTATAATCAAAACTACAAGTACCAGTACGGTTATTTGTATATCAATTTCCCCCCGCTGTTTGGTCATCAATATTCACACTGTTGGATCGATTTCAGAGGTATTGCCGACGAATGGATGAAGGCGCACAATTTGGACTACTTTGAAAATTCTCGCCGCGCTACGTTGGCTCAACGTGCCTACAGCATTCATAATCCTAAAGGTCACAAAGGATACAGTGATACGTTGTGGGGTATCACGGCAAGCGACGTGCCCGGAGGATATGCGGCACACGGTGCGCCACCGGAACAGAATGATGATGGAACAATTGTACCGACTGCTCCAATTAGTTCCATTCCCTTTGCGCCGGAAGTTGTTATTCCTGTAATTAAAAATATGTGGAATAACTACAGACCTCAGTTGTGGACAAAGTACGGATTCCGCGATGCCTTTAATTTGAATGTGAACTGGTGGGGACCTGATGTCATCGGTATTGATCAAGGACCAATAATTATCATGATTGAAAACTATCGTACTCAATCGGTATGGAATCGGTTTATGAAAAATGTTGATGTACAGCGCGGGTTAGCGGCAGCAAAGTTTGGTCCGATCACCAAGGTAAACAAAGAAAAGACTTTACCAGAAGATTTTGTATTGATGCAGAATTATCCGAATCCCTTTAATCCATCTACGCTTATTTCCTATTATCTGCCGAGACGTACGTTTGTAAGTTTGAAGGTGTACAATCTTCTGGGAAAAGAAATAGCAACTCTGGTGCATGGTGAACAATCTGCAGGGCGACACGATGTTCCATTCAGGGCAGATGCGTATTCACTCTCTTCAGGAGTGTATCTCTATAAACTATCTGCCGGAAGCGTTACTCAAACACGAAAGATGACACTCATTAAATAAAGAGCGATAATGAAAAAAATATTTTTCCTCCTTCTGCTTTCCCTTACTAACGCCAACGCCCAGCAGAAATTGTGGGATCCCTTTTTGGATACGGTACAGCATAGGACAGTTCAGTGGTTTCTTGATCTTACACCAAAAGAAACCGGACTCACTCCTGATCGATGGCCGACGCTGACATTTTCCAGCGTTGCGGCGATAGGTTTTGCGTTAACAACATACGGAGTTGCCGTTGAGCGTGGCTACATTGCACGAACCGATGCTGTCAATCGAACATTGACGACACTGCGGTACTTGTGGAACGGAAAGCAGGGCGCTGCACCAAAAGGAATGATGGGCTATCGTGGTTTCTTCTATCACTTTCTGAATTTTGACGATGGAACACGATTTAAGGACGTTGAACTTTCCACAATTGATACGGCATTATTGATTGCCGGCGTGCTCTTTGCTCAATCGTATTACGATAAAGAAAGTAGAGAAGAGAAAGAAATCCGTGCCTTGGCAGATTCACTCTACCGTCGCATTGATTGGCAATGGGCAATGAATGGCACAACAGGTATTGCAATGGGATGGAAGCCGGAAGAAGGTTTTCACCCTTCCGTTTGGCGTGGCTATAACGAAGCAATGATCCTTTACATCCTTGCACTCGGTTCTCCTACATTCCCTACCCCTGAAATTGTGTGGAACACATGGACAGAAACCTATTTGTGGAAGGAATATTACGGACAAGAACATGTAAACTTCATGCCGCTGTTTGGTCATCAATATTCGCACATTTGGATTGATTTTCGCGGAATTTACGATGCCTACATGAAGAACAAAGGAATTGATTACTTCGAGAATTCACGTCGCGCCACATACGTTCACCGAGCATATGCGAAGCATAATCCGCACCAATGGATTGATTATTCCGATTCCATTTGGGGAATGACGGCATGTGACGGACCGAAAGATACAGCCTTTGTTGTGAATGGAATTCTACGCCATTTTCGTTCATACTCTGCCCGTGGAACAGGAGCCGATGAACACGTTGACGACGGAACGCTTGCCCCGACGGCAGTTGGCGGTTCGATTCCTTTTGCTCCGGAAATTTGTATTCCTGCCTTGAAAGCAATGAAAAACAAGTACGGCAATAAACTCTGGACCCAGTACGGTTTTATTGATGCATTTAATCCCACATACATTACTCCGCAAACACCTAACGGTTGGTTCGATCACGATTACCTTGGCATTGATCAAGGACCAATTGCATTGATGATCGAAAATTATCGTAGCGGTTTCGTGTGGGAGGTCATGAAGAAAAATCCGTACATCATCAAAGGATTGCGGCGTGCAGGTTTTTCCGGCGGATGGTTGGATGATGTGACAAAGAAACAGTAGTAGTATATCAGGGTGAGTTCTCTTGTGAATTTCACTATTACGGTTAGCGTAGATTCTTGTTTCTCAAAATTCATTGTTTCACACGTTAATCAGAAGTCATCATATTGGTTGTGACGCCATTTCGTTTTTCAATTGATTACCACCTACCCCGTAACACTTTTTCTCTTAACGGTACGTGGGAAATTACAGGCGGCGATGAAACACGTATTCCGTCAACGTTTTCCTCTGCTGTTCAGGTTCCGGCAGTTGTTGATACAGCAATTCCGTTGTATGATTGGCAGAAGTACGATTTTCATTGGTACCGTACGGCGTTTGTTATAGAAAACCTCTCGCCTGCACACACAGTCTTTCTGAAAATTTCTCAAAGCATGTTTGGTACGGAAGTGTGGTTCAATGGTCACCATCTTGGCGGCTCAATCAGTTGTTACACCTCGCACGAGTATGTGTTGAATGAATTTCTGCGGTCCGACAGCGTGAATGAGGTAATTGTTCGTGTTGGTGCGAAACATACGTTGCCGCCGGAAAGCGCTGTTGGCAGAGATCAGGAAAAAGAAATATACACACCGGGAATTTGGGGAGACGTTGAATTGGTCCGTACCGGAAACGCCCGTGTAAAACTGGTGCAGGTACTTCCACACATTGAAACAGCCACCGCCGAAGTACGAGTGTGGATTGAAAACTTGACGGCAAGCGAACAATCGTTTGTTGCTACCGCACAGGTTCGGGAAAAAAAATCCCGCACAGTAGTTTCATCTGAACATACTGTTACAATTACTGCAAGTGCAAAGGGAGTCCAGTACGCTTTATTTCACATTCCGATACGAGACATAACATTATGGTCGCCCGAACAGCCGTTTCTGTATGAAGTTGAAGTTCGTCTTGCATCTATTTCCCCCTCTAAACAGAAGAAGTATGAAGATGTGTCTGTTACGACATTTGGCATGCGGGAATTTACAATTCGCGGCGCAGATTTTTATTTGAATGGAAAAAAAATTCTTCTGCGTGGCGGCAATATTGCCTTTCATCGCTTTCTTTCTGACAAACAACGAAGACTTCTGCCGTGGGACCACCAGTGGATAAAAAAAGTGTTGATTGATATTCCCAAAGAACACAACTTCAACTTTTTCCGCAGTCATCTCGGACAGATGTACAACAAGTGGTACGATATTGCCGATGAGTATGGAATGCTGATTCAAAACGAATGGCAATTTTGGTGTGCAACCGGTTCTGACGCGCAAATACGAAAAGAATTCACGGAATGGCTTTATGATAACTGGAATCATCCGAGTATTGTCATGTGGGATCCATTGAATGAGTCGAGCGATGAAACAGTCCAGCGAGAAATTGTTCCTGAAATGAAAAAACTCGATCCTACTCGTCCGTGGGAATCTGTAGATTTTCATGAAGAACATCCCTACATCTATTCGTTGGGAATGGTGTTAAACAATCGTACGTTCGGTTTCAGCCGTTCGCTGGAAGAAATTGAACATCTTCCCGTTCCTTCTGTGGTAAACGAGTTTTTGTGGTGGTGGCTCAATGATAAATGGGAACCAACGACGCTCACCAGAATGATTGTTAAACGATGGATGGGAAATTATTATACAAGCGATGACGTCATTGCTCATCAATCATTTCTTGCGCAGGAACTCATTGAGCTGTTTAGACGAATGCGTGTGAAAGCAATTCAACCATTCGTCTACCTCAGCAATAACGACGGACCTACCGCCCATTGGTTTCTCGGCGATATTAAAGAGTTGCAACCAAAGCCGGTGCTGAAGGCAATCAAAAATGCTTTTGCTCCTTTCGGCATCAGCATTGAATTATGGGACAGGCATTTCGTTATTGGCGAGCGGCGAATCATTCGGGTTTTTGTGTTCAACGACTCATTGACGATTCGAGTTGGTACACTCCGTGTTGGCATCATCTCGATTGATGGAATGTGGATTTCATCAAAAGAAATTTCCGTTGAGGTACAACCGGTGAGTGATACTATTGTGACTACAGAACTTGCATTTCCCGAAGAAGCAGGTGAATTTCGTGTGTTTGCCGAGTTGAAAGAGCAATCAACCGTTGTGGCAACAAGTACGAAAATTGCTCACGTGTTTGAACCCCCGCACATTTCGTTAAAAGAACGCAATATTATTCTATTTGACCCATCGCAGGAAATCAACAACTTTCTTTCAGAAGTAAAAATTCCGTTTGTCGATTTTGAACAGGCGATTCATTCTCCCGCTGAAACAATTCTTGTTCACGGCAATGTATTTCCCAGCAGAATATACTCTGCACACCTGCATACACTTTCTGAAAAAGTGAGCAACGGCAGTACTCTTGTGCTGATTGAACCTGAATTCCGCGTTGTCGGTTCTGCTACGTTTACCATTGTGAACGGCGTGACACTATCAGTTTCGCATCGTGCTGATCTTGATAAAGGTGGATACGATTCGTACGTATTCGCCGAAGATTATACACACCCGCTCTGGAAAAATGTTCGGAAAGAACATCTGATGTTCTTCAACGGTGCATACGGCGGAGAAATTGTGTCGCAGTATGATGTAGAGTTTTCAGTGCCATCGAAACGTCTGGCAAGTTGCGGAATTGATCTCAACGTCACTGCAGCGTCAGAAGTTCATTATGGAACAGGGAAGATTGTACTGTTTCGGCTTCAACTTCGCGGGCGTTTATTCAATACAAATCAAAGTGAATCGCTGTTTGCACGAAGAGTTGATCCGGTAGCGCAACAGTTGTTGTTTAACTTACTTGAATACTGAAAGGGAAATCTGATGAAAGAAGGTGTAATGCTTTTGATCATAGTACTTGCGGTGCTTTTCATTGGCTGTTCAGCATCAAAAGAATGGATAGTTGCAACAGGTCAACATCCGCACAATTTTGAGAAGGAGATAGTTAAAAAAGTCGGATTAAAATTTTTGCTCTATCTTCCCAAACAGTACGGACAGCCGGACAAAAAGTATCCGTTGCTCATGTTTCTACACGGTTCAGGCGAGCGTGGTAATGATCTGAATAAATTGAAGGTGCACAGCATTCCAAAGATAGTTGAGGCCAAAGATGATTTTCCGTTTATCGTTGTATCGCCACAATGTCCGGATGGCGAGCGATGGAATGTAGAGACATTGAACGCATTGCTCGACGAGATTATTTCGGGCTTGGCAGTTGATACAACACGTGTGTACCTCACCGGATTAAGCATGGGCGGATACGGAACATGGAAACTTGCCGCTGCGCATCCGGAACGATTTGCTGCTATAGCTCCAGTGTGTGGTGGCGGTTCATTAGAAGATACATGGCGATTGAAAGAAATGCCTGTGTGGGCGTTTCACGGTGCAAAAGATGATATCGTGCCTCCGACAGAAACTGAGCGAATGATTGAAGCATTGAAACGAATGGGAAATACGCAAGTAAAATTCACTTTATATCCTGATGCCAATCATAATTCGTGGGATGCAACATACGCAAATCCTGAATTATATGAATGGTTTCTTCAACATCATAAATAAGAAAACATGAAAAAATATATCATCTTTCCGGTGTTCATAGTTACTGGTTTATGCAACATAGTTTTTGCACAACCTTCAACGCAACTGTTGTCCTCCGTCGTAGAAGCAAAGATTGATTCCATCATTGCACTGATGACCTTGGATGAAAAACTTGGTCAGTTAAATCAGATTGGCGGCACATGGTACGACACAAAAACTGAACGACTCAATGAAGAACAAACAGCACTATTGAAAGCAGGAAAAATCGGTTCCTTTCTCGGTATAACCGGCGCCGCGGAAACAGGAAGAATTCAACGCATTGCAGTAGAACAGACGCGAATGAAAATTCCGGTGCTCTTCAGTGCCGACATCATTCACGGCTTTCATACTATTACGCCCATTCCGCTGGCTGAGGCGAGTTCGTGGAATCCGGAGTTAGTTGAACGTTCGGCGCGTATTGCCGCAATTGAAGGCGCGGCATCAGGTGTTCACTGGAATTATGCACCGATGGTCGATATTGCGCGCGATCCGCGATGGGGAAGAATTGCCGAAGGTTCCGGAGAAGATCCGTATCTTGGTTCAGTAATGGCAGCAGCGCGGGTGAAAGGGTTTCAAGGGAAGAATCTTTTAGAATTTGGTTCGCTACTGGCGTGCGCCAAACATTTTGCCGCATATGGCGGGGCAGAGGCGGGACGGGATTACAATACGGTAGATATGTCCGAACGAACATTGCGAGAAATTTATCTTCCGCCGTACAAAGCGGCAATTGATGCAGGCGCATGGACATTGATGAGTGCCTTTAATGAAATCGGTGGCGTGCCGAGTTCCGGCAATCGTTGGCTGATGACTGATCTGTTGAGAACAGAATGGGGATTCAAAGGAATGGTGGTGAGCGATTACACTGCGATTATGGAATTGCTCAATCACCGCATAGCGAAAGACAGTACTGAGGCGGGTATCATCGGTCTTTCTGCCGGAGTGGATATTGATATGGTGAGCAGAATTTACATCACTAAACTTGCTGATGCTGTACGGACAGGAAAACTTTCAGAAGACATTGTGAATGAAGCCGTGAGACGAGTGCTGCGTGTAAAATTTTTATACGGCTTGTTTGACGATCCTTACCGCCATGCAAAACCGGAAAAGGAAAAAGAGTTACTGCTTCACAAAGAGCACCGTGCAGTAGCGCGCGAAATGGCGAGACAATCCATTGTTTTATTGAAGAATGAACGAAATTTACTTCCACTCGACAAATCCACAAAAAAAATTGCGCTCATTGGTCCTTTGGCGGGGAATGACCATCGTCGCGATCTTGTCGGTGCGTGGGCATGGGCGCAACGGCCGGAAGATGTTGTGTCGGTGATTGATGGAATGAAAGCAAAAATTTCATCAAGGACAACCATCCTGTATGAAAAGGGATGTGAAGTCGAAGGTGATTCTGCTTTTCGTGTTGAACAAGCAGTGAAGATTGCCCGGCAGGCAGACATTGTGATAGCCGTACTTGGCGAATCACAGCGGCACAGCGGTGAAGCGGCAAGCAGAACAAATCTCGATCTGCCGGGACGCCAAAAGGAATTACTGCAAGCGCTTCACAAAACAGGGAAACCGATTGTGCTAGTGGTGATGAACGGCCGACCGCTTACATTGGAATGGGAAGCCGAGCATATTCCTGCAATTATTGAAGCGTGGCATCTCGGTGTAGAAGCAGGCAATGCGGTGGCAGATGTGCTGTTTGGCGATTACAATCCTAGCGGCAAATTACCGGTCACATTTCCCCGTAGTGTCGGACAGATTCCAATCTACTATAATCATAAAAGCACTGGAAGACCGCTGGTTGAACATGACAAATACACGTCACGCTATCTTGATTCACCCAATACTCCGCTGTTTCCGTTTGGGTATGGACTTTCGTACACAACATTTGCCTATCGTAATGTAAATGTTTCTCCCAAAACAATTTCGAGAAATCAAAGTATTGTCGTTACTGTTGACGTAGAAAACACCGGTACACGAAGCGGCGAAGAAGTAGTGCAGTTGTATCTCCGGGATGAAGTGGCAACGGTAACTCGTCCAGTCAAAGAATTGAAAAGATTTAGAAAAATATCATTGAACGCAGGTGAAAAAAAATCTGTCGAATTTATCCTGACGCCCGACGATCTTTCATTCTACAATCTTGAAATGAAGAAAGTTGTTGAACCAGGAACATTCACATTGTTTGTCGGAGGAAATTCGGTTGATTGTCTGGAAACAAGGTTTGAAGTAACAGAATAATTTTCAGCGTTCGTGTAATATAAGCAGGTAGGCAGAGTAACGGCAATCATTCAACAATCATGATGAGAGTTATACTGAATATAGTAACAGGTGTTGTTATCGTACTTGCATTACGTTGCACTCCCGCTTCAAACGACGTAGTGGTAATTAAATTTTGGGGGATGGGAAATGAAGGTGAAATGGTGTTACCACTCATCAAAGAATTTGAACGTCTCAATCCTACGATTAAAGTTGAAACTCAGCAAATACCGTGGACTGCGGCGCATGAAAAGTTGCTGACAGCGTACGCCGGCGAATCAACCCCTGATGTGTGCCAATTGGGAAATACATGGCTTCCGGAATTTACAGTTCTCAATGCCTTGGAACCGCTCGATCCATTTGTGAAGAACTCGACACTTGTCGATCTCAACGATATTTTCCCCGGCGTTTTGAAAACGAATATTCTTGATTCAACGCTGTACGGCATACCGTGGTACGTCGATACCCGTGTTGTTTTTTACCGAAAGGATATGTTGAAGCAAGCTGGATTCGATGAATTTCCAAAAACGTGGGGGGAAGTGTTGCAAGCATCCAGAACAATTCAACAGCAAGCCAAAGCAAGCAAGAAACTCTGTTATCCGTTTTTTCTTCCGACGAATGAATGGGTGCCTGCCATTGCCTTGGGAATGCAGGCGGGTGGAAATTTCCTCAAAGAAAAAAATTCTCGCGGCAACTTTAGCGGCAAACAATTTACCAAAGCATTCTCGCTGTTGAACGAATTTTACCGCAAACAGTATTCTCCATCCGGCATGCAGTTGATTACGAATATGTACAATTCATTTTCGGATGGATTGATTGCGATGTACATCACCGGTCCATGGAATATTGGCGAATTCACACGGCGTATTCCTGCTCATCTGCAACAGCAGTGGATGACAGCCCCTCTTCCTTCTATGGATTCTCTGTGGCCCGGAGTTTCTCTTCCGCTTGGTACGAGTTTAGTGATGTTTAAGAATAGCAAACACAAAAAGGCGGCGTGGAAGTTAATTGAGTTTCTTTCATCAGTCGAACAATCTATTAAGTTTTACAACGTAACCGGTAATCTTCCTCCCCGCCAAGCAGCATGGAGAGATTCTTCGCTGGCACATAATCAATACGTCAAAGCATTTTATCAACAACTCCAGCGCGTTGATCCTCTTCCGCAGATACCCGAATGGGAACAGATTGTGATTCGACTTCAAACGTATGTGGAATACATTGCGACCGGAACAACGACTGTTGAACAAGCGCTGAAACAATTCGATGGCGAAGTGGATGTTATGCTGGAAAAACGAAGGTGGTTAGTGGAGAAACAACGATGAATTCTTCTTCCCGCACAACAGCCGCATGGATCTTTCTCGCTCCCGCCCTGGGAGTAATCGGAATCTTTTTTGCACTCCCTGTCTTTGCGGCGTTTGTGTTGAGTTTTACCGATTTTGATATCTATGCGCTCGGCAATTGGGATTACATCCGTTTTATCGGTTTTCAAAATTACCTCCGTATTGCTGAAACGCCGCTGTTCTGGAAAGCATTGAAAAATACTTTTTACTTCGTTCTCGTTGGCGGACCACTTTCTGTTGCTGTCTCGCTTGGTACAGCGTTAATGCTGAACTCGAAACTGGCAAAGTTTAAGTCGTTCTACCGCACAGTGTATTTTTTGCCAGTTGTTTCAAGTCTCATTGCGGTAGCAATCATCTGGCGGTATTTGTATCATCCTGCGCACGGTTTGTTGAATTATTTTCTGTCATTCTTCGGTGTTTCGCCAATCGATTGGTTGGGCGATCCTGATCTGGCAATGCCGGCAATTATTCTGATGGCAGTGTGGAAAAACTTCGGCTACAACATGCTTATTTTTATTGCAGGGTTACAGAACATTCCCGACGATTTGTATGAAGCCGCTCATTTAGATGGCGCCAGTTGGTGGCAACAATTTACAAGCATTACGTTGCCTATGTTGAAACCAACCACCGTCTTTGTGGTCATGATTACTATCATTGGTTACTTCCAGTTATTTGCTGAGCCATATGTGATGACGCAGGGAGGTCCGCTTAATGCTACCACCAGTATTGTGCTGCTGATGTATGAGCAGGGATTTCGGTGGTGGAATATGGGATACGCCGCAGCAATTGCGTTTGTGTTGTTTGCCATTATTCTGGTATTCACCCTTATTCAAATGATGCTTCAACGGAGCATACGACAGTGAGTAACAAGACTACTCGCATACTACTAAACATTAGTTTACTGGTGATTGCTCTAACAACTCTCACCCCCGTCCTCTGGATGCTCTCCGCATCGTTCATGGCATCAGGAGAAGCCGGAACATTTCCACCGCCATTGCTGCCGAAACATCCTACCGTTGAACATTACCGCGCGTTAAGTGAACGGCTGAATATGAGCAGGTATTTCCTCAACAGTTTTGTCATCGCCGGAACGGTGACATTGGTTTCTACACTGCTTAATTCGATGGCGGGATTTGCTTTTGCTAAATATCATTTTAAAGGACGAGATAAATTGTTCAATTTACTCTTGAGCGGAATGATTGTGCCTGCACAAGTAACGATGTTGCCGCTGTTTCTGATGCTGAAGACAATGGGTTTTGTGAATACGTATGTTGGAGCAATTATTCCCGGCATGGCGAGTATCTTTGGAATTTTTCTCATCCGTCAGTTCGTGATGGCAATTCCCGATAGTCTTATTGAAGCCGCACGGATTGACGGCGGAAGTGAATTTAAGATTTATCGTACAATCATTCTTCCTCTCTGCCGACCGATTCTCTTTACCTTGGCGCTGTTTACTTTTATGGGAACGTGGAATGATTTTATGTGGCCTCTGATTATTATGACCGATCAGTCTAATTACACACTACAAGTAGGGCTGGCAAGTTTAATGGGTGAGCATGTGCTCGACCTTGAATTGATGATGGCGGGTTCTGTGGTAACAATTATTCCTGTTGTAGTGCTGTTTCTATTATTTCAGCGTCATTATGTTCGTGGCATTATGGTTGGCGGGGTGAAAGAATAATGTGTATGACCAAATTCCGTTTTAGTTTTTAGTATTGAGCGGAACTGAAAATTTGACTTGTATTCCCGGAGACAGACAAATGAAAAAAATTTTTCTCATACTCTGCATACTCTCTTCTTTTATAACTGCTCAAACTTCACGCCGTTCTCTTGTTCTTGATGATTGCAACACGATATCGAATTGGAAAACATTCCAATCTATCGGTGTAGAGGTACAACAGCAGGGCGACAACGGAGCGCTGCGATTTGATATTGCTTTTCCGAAAGGTTCCGGTTATGGCGGAGTATTCAGAAATTTCAACATTCCATTGCCGGAAAACTATGAAATCTCTTTTCTCCTAAAAGCGACTGTTCCTGTTAATAATTTTGAAATTAAAGTCAGCAGTGATAGCAGCGGAGAAAACATTTGGTGGGTAAACAACAAAAATTACACCTATCCTTCCGAGTGGAAGCGAATTGTTGTTAAAAAACGGCATCTTGGTTTTGCCTGGGGACCAAAGCCGGCGCCACATCCATCAAAACTTCTACGGCTTGAAATTGTCGTTACGGCAGGAACAGGCGGAAAGGGAAGCGTTTGGATCGATGATGTAACATTAACAACGCTTCCGCTCCCACCGGCAACACCTCCTACGCCATCCGTTTCAGCGTCATCGTTTGTTAAGAACAACAAGCCGGAAAATGTTTTGCCACAGAACAAAAGAGGATGGGTCAGCAAGACAAATAGAAATGAATGGATTGAGCTTGATTTGAAATATGAAAAAGAATTTGGCGGTGTACATCTGGTGTGGGATTCTTCGTTGAACGGAGTATCGTACGCAATTCTTGGATCGTTCGACAGAAAGCAATACGATACACTTTACGTTGTTAGCAATGGAAAAGCCGGTAATGTGCTTCATTACCTTCCTGAGTCTGAAGCGCGGTTTGTCCGTCTTGTGTTGAAAGAAAATAGAACCCAACAGCCGTTTAAACTTGAAGAGTTTTCTGTTGTTGCCAGCGAATCACTCTCAACACCCAATCAGTACTTCGAGCGCGTCGCTGCGTCTTCTCCCATCGGTTTTTACCCGCGCTATTTTTTGAAACAGCAATCGTATTGGACTGTTGTTGGCGTTCCTTCTGACACTCGCGAAGCATTGTTGAGTGAAGATGGAGCGTTTGAAGTTGATAGGCAAAAATTTTCCATTGAGCCGTTCATTGTTCTCAACCCGGATAATACTGTGTTACACTGGGCAAATGGAAAAAATGTTCAAACACTCGATGAACAGTACTTGCCGATACCAACCGTTACCCGCTTCCATACAACCATAGAGTTGCGAACCACGCTGATTGCTATTGGCGAAGCAGGAAGTTCATCAATTCTTGCGCGCTACGTTGTAAAGAATATCTCTGATCAAACTCAATCAGGTTCGTTTTTTCTTGCGCTTCGTCCGTTTCAGGTTAATCCCACATCGCAATGGTTAAATTATGACGGCGGTTTTGCAAAGACAACCACTATTTCTATTAATAACAATCGCGCGATGGTTGATAATACAACGATGATTGTTTCCGGTACCCCGACTGCTTCCGGTGCGGTGGCAATTGAACAAGGAGATGTTACTGATTTTATTATTCGTCAGACTGTTCCTCAAACTCAAACGGTCGAACAATCTCGCGGAATGACTTCTGCCGCATTTCAATATTCTTTTGAGTTGAAAGCCGGTGATTCACTTGTAGTGATTGCGGCAGTTCCTTTTACTCCCGAAGGAAATCAATGGACGGAGAAACCGACAACACCGGAAGAATTTGAGAATGAGTATGCAGATGTCAAATCCTTTTGGACAAAGAAACTCAACACTGTTGAATTTACGGTTCCAGCAGAAGCACAACGACTGATCAATATTATCCGCACCAACCTTGCTTATATTCTCATCAATAAAGATAACGTTGGATTTCAACCCGGTTCGCGTTCCTATGAGCGATCATGGATGCGCGACGGTTCAATGACCTCAGATGCATTGTTGAAATTGGGAATCACAGAAGAGCCAAAGAAATTCATTGAGTGGTATTCGTCGTATCAGTACGAAAGCGGAGCGGTACCGTGCGTTGTTGATACGCGAGGTCCCGATCCGGTGCCGGAACACGACAGTCACGGACAACTGATTTTTGCTATTATGGAATATTTTCGTTTTACCCACGATACAACATTTCTCCGTGAACGATGGCACAATATTGTTGCGGCTGTCAACTACATTCAATCACTTCGTGCTCAGCGGATGACACCGGAATTCCGTGATGGTAATGATGAACAAAGAGCGTTCTATGGATTAGTTACCGAATCCATCAGCCATGAGGGCTACTCTGACAAGCCCATGCATTCATATTGGGATAATTTTTTTGCATTGAAAGGATTCAAAGATGCTGCTGCCGCCGCCGCTGTGTTGGGTAAGCAACAAGAAGCGCACTTCTACGACAGTCTTGCCAAAGCGTATCGCACGAATGTGTATACTTCCATTTCGCTGGCGATGAAGAATAAAGGTATCAACTACATCCCTGGCTGTGTTGAAAAAGGAGATTTTGATGCCACATCGACATCTATCGCACTCTTTCCGAGCGGAGAAATGAACTATGTTCCACAACCGGCATATCGCAACATGTTTGATAAATATTTCGAATGGTTCGTCCAACGCGCAGAAAATAAAATTTCTTGGGACGCATATACGCCGTACGAAATTCGAAACGTCGGAACATTCATCTATCTTGGACAAAAAGATCGCGCTCACTATGCGCTCGATTATTTTTTAAAAGACCAACGCCCGCAAGGATGGAATCACTGGGCGGAAGTAGTTGCCAACGGCTACCGAACGATGCGCTTCATTGGCGATATGCCGCATACATGGGTCGGTTCGGATTACATCAACGCCATTCGTGCAATGTTTGTGTATGAAATTGATGATGATTCTACGCTTGTGCTCGGCGCCGGATTGAAGGATGAATGGATGGCACACGGTATTTCGATAAAAGGTTTGCCGACACACTTTGGAACAGTCTCGTACTCCTTTTCGCCTGTAGCGAACCAGCGTCAGGAAATATCTATTTCCGGAACCGTTGATACACAAAAAACAACGATACTTCTTCCTATCTCACATTTTCCCGCTATTGTTCAAAAAATTATTGTGAATGGTAACGAAGTGATTCCTACTCAAGGTCATATTACAATTTCTCAACTTCCTTCTACCGTGATTCTTCACTTAGCACAGTAATAAAAAAAGCGGCGCTATATTACCACATCTGGAACAATGAAGGCGTAGCGACCGCTCTGCATTTTCTTCCTACAAGTTGCTTTTGGACTTCTCAACGCATATTTTTGGGCTATGAAAGATTCAACAAAGATTACTATCCTTGTTTTTAGCATAGTTGCGGCGTTAGCATTATTAGCTCTCTACTCAACATTTCTCGATAGTTCATCTCTTCTTGCTTCTGTTGGGAAAGTGGAAAAAGTGTATTTTGCCGATCATATTTCCCCAGCTCATCAAGCAGTGATTGATAAGTTCAACAAAAAATATGTTGGTCGCATCGAGGTGGTGCCGGTTGACTTGCCCTTCAGCAAATTCAGTACGAACGAACGAAAAGAATTGCTAGCGCGGTCATTGCGCAGTAAAAGTGATCGGTTAGATGTTTTTTCGGTTGACTACATTTGGACACCTCGGTTTGCGAAGTGGTGTGTTGATTTAACGCCGTACTTTTCACGAGAAGAACAGCAAAAAATTATTTACCCAGCCATCCAATCGTGCAGCAAAGATGGAAAACTGGTTGCTATGCCGCTGTACATTGATATTGGGATGATGTACTATCGCAAAGATATAATCAACCGCCTCCCCAAAGCAGATGAGTGGCACCAGACGCTTCGCTCATCGATTTCGTGGGATGAGTTGCTACGTTTAGTCGGGCTGCTGGGATATACCAACAAACCGTTTTACCTTTTTCAGGCGAGCGACTACGAAGGGTTGATATGCAATTATTTTGAATTAGTAAAAAGTATCGATTCATCGGCGTTTCGTGGAAACACTATTGACTTGCGCGCTCCTGCTGCAAGGCAGGCCCTACAGTTTATGGTAGATTTAGTTCATCGCTACCGAATAAGTCCGAAAAACGTGGTAGAGTTTGATGAGAATAAGAGTTACGACTATCTTCTGGAAAACGATGCAGTGTTTGTGCGTGGCTGGCCTAACTTTCTGGAAAATTATCGAAAAGTGTACCGTGATACGTCAAAGTTTACGCTGATTGAACGGGCCGCTTTGCCTCATTTTGAAGGACAACGACCGACATCGGTATATGGCGGATGGAATTTAATGGTTTCGAAATTTTCTACTAAAAAAGAAGCGGCAATAGAATTTGTTCGGTACCTGCAAACCGAAGAAGCACAGAAGACCATGTTTGAAATCGGGGGGTACATTCCTGTAAACCAAAAAGTCTATGATGATTCCCTCTATTGTGCACAACACAGCGACTTAAATTACTACCGAGCGTTGGTAGAGCGTGGTTTCCATCGTCCTTTCTTGGATGACTATACAAGAATTTCCGATATTATCGCACATTTTGTCCACCGCGCCATTAGCAAAGAAATAAGCGTTGACGAAGCATTGTCGCAAGCATCCGCGATGATTGAAAGCAAAGCGCTTCTGATCAAATAGCGTAATGAAAAAAACTATTCAACAACTGCAGGAAAGTTTAGGACAGTACCGTTTTGAAATTCGGCACTTAACGGTACTGTTTATCATCCTCATTGTTTTCCAAATCATCATCTCGTTTATCCATAAAATTTCATTGCAGAAAATTTTGGTGAACACGCAGGAATGGTATCAGCAAGATTCTGCCGAGCGACTTGCTAATTTAACGACAACATCGTTAGAACTGCTGTTGGAATCTCGTTCCAAAAACGACCGATTGAAAAAACACGAAGTCACCAAAATTATTCAGGATTTAAACATCATTCTCAGTCAGCAGTATCTTCAGCAAAATGTTCAGGAAATCTGTCTGCTAGTACGTGTTGATTCTGTGCTTTATGCTATTGATGATGGCCACGTTTTGTATGAGTACGTTTTTGGCGGTAACAAACAACTGCCGCCTCCTTCGCGGAGTCACCAACAAGCAATTCAGATGTATGAAGCAATGGAACAGGAATTTGCCGCAAAAGAGCAAATACACACCATTGTTGCTGATGAACAAACATTTCATATCTTTGTTCCCTTTGTACCGCGGGGCGAATTGGCAGGAGCGGTGTACATGCGGAACACACCTGATTTTAGTTTTATTACCAATGAAATGATTTCGGGGTATGATGAAACTTCAATTACCTATTCAGCCCTGATGCTATTTGGATTGCTGGCAATGTTCTACATTTCGTCGTACACGCTTAAAGAACGAAACAAAGCCCAAGCAATGTTGTTTGAAGAACAGAAAAAACACCTTGCGGAACAGATTAACATCGAGAACGAGCTACTCTTTGCCAAGCGAATTTACCATACGCACCATAAAGCGGAAAAAATTATGGGCTTTATCAAAGAAGACATACGACAGATGACACCCGAAACAATAGATGTGGTGAAGGTTCGCATTAACAAATACGCCAACTTTATTGCCCGCGTCATTTACGATATGAAGTGGTATGCTCCGCCAGTGCACACCATTCGTAGTCCTATCTTCAATACTAACATTAACGAGGTATTGCAGTTTTTGGTAGATCATGTTTTTAAACGGTTGTCGCTTGAACCTGAAGCAATATCCTTCCATCTCGAGTTGGATCAAACACTTCCCGTTTCTCACATCAATGAGTTTGTGATGTGGGAAGTGTTTGAACCTATTATTCAAAACTCTCTTGACCATGCGGGAAACAACATCGTGAAGGTGACCATTAAAACTGAATTCGACCAACAGAATCATCTCATTCGCGTTTTTATTATGGATAACGGCAAAGGTATTGAACCATGGCTATTGGAACGAAACGATGCCGGCGTGAAAAAAATCTTTCTCGAACACACTTCCACAAAACGAAGCGGCGATTTGCAACACAGCGGCTACGGTTGTTACATCGCATATGAAATTGCTACCCAGCGGTGTGGATGGGAAGTTGATGCTGAGAACCTTTCAGACGGTGGTTGTAAGTTTACTTTTACCATACCAGTGTAATGCAATGAGTGCTGAAAAGAAAATACAGATACTCTTGATAGAAGACGAAGAATTCGACGTTCGCCGCGTAAAGAATACGATTAAACCGTTTCTGCAACGCATCAACATCGCTCATGTTGTTTCCAACGGCAGGGTTGCATTAGAAGTGTTGGCAGCAAAAAATAATTTCTTCGATGTTGTGATTATGGATTTTCAAATTGCCGGCGGTTTAATGGGTGAAAATCTCATTCGTGAAATAAAAAAGATTGATCCGTCACTGCAGATTATCGTCATCACCAAAATGACGGTGAATGTTGTTGATTACAATTTTGCCAACAGTTTAATGGCGGCAGGCGCGTTTTGGTACTGCACAAAATATCCGGGTGATATTGAAGAGTATATTTATCAGCCCACCGATTTTATTTTGTCTATTTTTAACGCCTATAACAAACGCGTGTTGGAACGTGAACAGACTAAGACAAAGACAAAGTTGCTTCGTAAAGCAGAAGAGATGTTGGCAAAGAAAGTGATTATTGGAGTTTCACCGGCCATTGAGCAACTTCGCCAGCAAATACAACGGTGCGCAGAATCTGATGTCAATGTATTGATTTCCGGTTCATCGGGTACTGGAAAAGAACTAGTGGCTTACAACATTCATTTACGAAGCAAACGGCGTCTGGAAAATTTTGTGCCGATAAACTGTGGCAGCATTCCGCATGAACTGATTGAAAGTGAATTGTTCGGTTATGAGAAAGGAGCGTTTACCGGCGCTTCCTCTGCAAAGCCGGGATTGTTTGAGGTTGCTCATCATGGAACAATTTTTCTTGATGAAGTAGCAGAACTGCCATTATCAGCGCAAGTGAAATTGTTGCGCGTCATTCAGGAAGGTGAAATTGAAAAAATTGGACGCAGAGAACCGATGACAGTTGATGTGCGTATTATTGCCGCAACAAATAAAAACCTGGAACGGGAGGTGGAAGAACGACGTTTTCGGGAAGATTTGTATTACCGTCTGAATGTCGTTCCTTTATCAGTTCCGCCATTGCATGAACGCACCGAAGATATTCCACTGCTGGTAGAGCATTTTATGAAAGAGTACAGCGCCGATATGGGAAAGAGTGTGCCCGAAATTACCGCAGAAGCAATGCAATTGTTAATATCTGCACCGTGGAAAGGAAATGTACGTGAATTGAAAAATGTTATTCAGCGTCTTTTGTTTATCAATGATTCAGTAATTACGCGAGATACCATACAATTGGCATTAGGGGGACTTAGCTATAGCGCAGAACAAACAACGGTGCAGTGGGTTAATTTCTCAAATATGAAAGAACAATTGCAATTGCGGCAACTTGAACGTTTAGTTCGGCAAAAATACATTGAATTTATCCGTTCCACTTCTTCTTCTGATGCAGAAGCAGCCAAAAGACTTGGGCTCGCTCCACCCAATTATCACCGAATGTGTAAAGAATTGGGAATAAAATAGGTTATTTCCCTTCATCTGTAGATATCCTCCATTCTTTATTCCGAGAAATTATCGTTTTGATAATGGCTTAACTATCATTTTGATAATGTCGCGGAGGGTAACCGTTTATTTTAATTAAATTCTCTTCACTTCATTTAAAATACCATTTGGCATAATTCATGCATGAGGGGCTACTTGCATGGCCATGACCCCTGAAATTCCTACAATATTGTACGGATTTATTGCAATCGTTGTTGTTGTTGCGCTGTTCTATTCTTGGACAACAGGCAAGAGTACTGAGAAATATTTTTGGGCGGAAGGGTTGCAACGATATTCCGTGCTGGTGTTATCACTTTTTTTGGTGTTGTTTGCAAATACAGTAATCATTGTTCTACCCGCCTTTACTGCTTATCCTTTTTTGTTATCTCTTGTTGCTATCGTATTTGCTCTTGTTCTTATGCCTATTTTATTCGGAACTAAAATTCTTTATGCAACAAAAAAAGTTGTTGACAAAAGCAGTTCGGTAGGGAAGAGTGTTCTTGGAATTCATGGCTTGGTGTATGTTGGTGTGATTCAGATACTGATCTACTTGTATATCGCAGATCGTGTGCTTTCCGAGTTTTTTGCGGGTTCAAACTTCAGCATTCAGGTGAGCATCATTATAGCGGCTGGTATCTACACGCTGGTAGGCGGCATGAGTGCGGTGCTATTTGCTAACGTTGTTATTGTTGCTGCTGTAGTTATAGGATTGCTTTGCATGCTGTTCTTTCCAATACTCACTCATGGTTCTGATTTCGCAATACTTCAGCGACTGTTAGAAGAAAGCTCACATCTCTTTCAAATGTCCAACATGGCTCAACCTCATGCTCTTATTGCATGGATTGCTTTGGTTTGTCTGATATCGTGGTTGGTATGGTTTGACATGGGGATGATTCACAAGCAATCAATAATTCGAAGAGAGGCGTTGTCATCTCGGATAATTGCCGGTAGCGGTGTATTAGCCGGTATTGCCACACTAATCGTTGCATTTGTAACCAACCGTTCTTCTTCACAGTTTGCTGATCCGACATCTTCTACTGTTCAAATTCTTACGACTGTTATTGCCGTTGCTTTACTAAGCGGAGTGATCGGCTTATTGGCGCTCTCGTTTCAGACATTTTCCACGCTTATTGCGGTGACATTATATCCCCTTGTAGAAAAAAATACAGATGGAGAAAAACAGGTGTTGGTTGGAAGACTGTCAACGGTCCTGATTGTACTACTAGCTGTCTTATTAGTTTTTCTTGGAAAAATATTAGATAAACAAGTAGTTGTGCAGTACCTAAATTTTATGGCAATTGGTACGATGCCAATTGTAGGGGCATACATTCTTGCGTTAGTACTAAATCGGGGAATCTCAGGGAGTCTTGTCATTGGTTTATTGTTAGGTGAGGTGTACGCCATTATAGAATTTTATGTTTGCAACGGAATAGTTGCAGAATCGCTGTTTTATTCAATGAGCATCTACGCTGTAGCAATAGAAAATATACTGGCAACCCTTCTCTTTGGAATGGCAGCAGTACGATTCAACGAATCGTCAATTGGACAACGGTTGTTGCTGAGGATAGGATTTACCCGAACGCTCGTGAGTAAATGACGATGGTACAACCAACGAAGCACAACACTATTTTAATTCACTAATTCCATAAATTATAAAGGAGTACCTAACATGAAACACCGTTTTTTACTATCGGTGATGCTGTCAATGGGTCTGGCTTCAATGTTGCTGGGACAAATCAAGGTTTATCGATTTGAAACAGCCGCTGCCGATTCCCACTTTCGGGCTGAAGGAACAGCACTCAATGCCACTTCAACCAAAGCCATGGTCAAACTGACCGATGTAACCTCTTCGAAAAAAGAAGGGAATGCATCTATGAGTTACAAGTACAGCATCTCCACCACAGAATCGTGGGGTGAAGGGTATGTTACCATTGTTCATATGAAGCCCCGAAAAGATTCTTCTGGTTACATCAATGGGTTTGGAGCTAATAAATACATCAGTCTGTGGTACAACAATGTTGCCAAAGCTCATGAGGCGCCGGAAAAAGTTTTTTTCCGGATGAAGTTATGGGAAGATGGAGCTAAAAAGTATTACTCTCAGGGACAAACCGAATTGTGGGTGTACCAAGACACAACAAAAATGTTTGCAATGGAGCCGGGATGGAATGAATTGAAAATACCTTTGGTAGATCTAGGTGAAGCAACACCCGACGGACCCAATGCCAGCAAAGGATTTACATTGCCAACCGCGTGGGGTTTTACAAAAGTTGACGGTAAACTTGAATTTGATAAAATCGTTGGGTATGCGTTCGATATCATATCTCCCAAAGCACCGAACGATTCTGTTGCCGGCGAAATATTGTTTGATAACCTCATCTCCAGCGGCGACTTCAACTATCCTCCTGTCGAAACTTTTGACGGCGTAGCAGGTACATCGGGATATTATACGTTTGACAACATGGGATGGGATGCTGGTAATAAAGGATATATTGTTGTACGCGATAGTACGAACAATCCGGCCGAAGGGAGCTCCAGTCTGGTTATAGATTACCAAGTAAATGCAACGCAAGGATGGGGTGGCTATGTGAATTTCACCCGAGAGTTTCCCAACACTATAGATATTTCTACAAATAGTAGTTTGTTGTTAATGGTGAAGAATATTATCCCTGCTTCACTACTCGATACGATACCTGGTTCAAACAAGCCACGTCTTTCAGCGCGATTTGTGTTATTCGATAAGAGTAGCGCCAGCAAGCGGGAAGATTGGTTTACAGTGTTAGATTTTGATATTACTAAAGCGCATAACGATTGGGTAACGATTCGCATTCCGCTACAACAGTTGGATTCTAACACATGGAATTTAACTCCTGCAGGATTCCAGAATCCTCCCGATCAGGGAAATGATGACCGGATTTTTAGCACAACAAAAATTGGTGGATATAAATTTGAATTTTCTATCAATGGATCAGATTATGGTCCCACCGGTTCTGCAGTCCTTGACAAAGGAATGATGATGGTAGATTTGTTGTTGCCGCAAGGGTATAAGGAAACCGATGTTACGCCTCCTGTTCCTCCTACGGGTGTTGCAGGCATTGCGGGTTCGTTTGTTAATGTCATTACGTGGAATGATGTACCAAACGAGCAAGGGGCAAAATACAATGTCTTTTTCAGCGACAAACCGTTCAGTAGTTACAAAGAAGCGGGAGTGGAAGATTTACCTCCTTACGATATTCCAGAAGCCACGCAGGCAACCAACCATGTCTTAAGAGCACCTGTAACTAATCAGAATGTAACTTACTACTATGGCGTCAATGCAAAAGATAAAGTAGGAAATGAAGGTGAAGTAGCAGTAAGTAGCGCTGTGACCAATATGGCAAAGGGTGTTCCGACAATTTCAAAAACACCGCCAGCGAATTACACTAACGACGCTAACTTAAGCGAATGGACAACATCGAACATTAAACCGATTGTTATTAGTAAAAATCCGGCTACTGGTGAAGGGCATGTGAACCCCAATGGCGTTATTGATAATGATAATGATTTATCGGTGAAGGCCTATCTGGCAGTAGATAATAACAATCTGTATGTTGCCTACGATATTACTGATGACATTGTGAGCGTAGATAGTTCGCTTGATGCGCAAGCAAGTTATGCAGTCGACTGTCCCGATCTGTTTATAGGACTGTACGATTGGAGAGGGAAACGTCATGTCGGCTATGGACGCGGAGCAATGCCTGATTATCATTTTCGCTTTTCTAAATACGGTTTGTATTTAGATAATCCGGGCAACTTCAAAGTGTTGATGCGTCCTGGAGTGGACTACACATGGAAGCAAAAAACGCTAACCCCTGGATACACGATTGAAGCACGTATTCCCTTCCAACTTTTAGTTGATAGCGTAGCCGGTGATCAAAAATTTGTGCCTGTGGAAGGAAAACGCATTCCGATTGACTTCTCAATTAACGATAATGATGGTAAAGTATTTAATCCTGGTGAGCCATGGAATGCTCGTGACGGTATCCTTTGCTACTCGCCGTTTAACGATGATAATTCATGGCAAGATATGTGGCATTGGACGTACACCTGGATCGGTGAAAAGTGGACTACCGGCGTCATTCGTAGTGAAGCTATTGCCCGGACATTTGAATTGACGCAAAATTATCCCAATCCATTCAACCCGACTACCACCATTAAATACAGTATTCCAACGTCTGGTTTTGTCAGCATGAAGATGTACGATGTGCTGGGTCGCGAAGTGATGACTATTGTTGGTGAACATCAAGATGCCGGAACATATACTGTCATGTTAGATGCATCGCATCTGGCAACAGGAATGTACATCTACAAATTAGAAGCTGGCTCATATACTGCTGTAAAGAAGATGATGTTAGTGAAATAGCGTCACATCCTCCTTACTCAAACACTCGTTGCGGCAGACAACATAACGGTGCCTGTCGCAACGAAAGTGTTATACCGTTGAAGCTGTTACAGTGTTCGCACTGCCAAAGTATGAATAACTATTACATGAAGTACTTATGAACTATAAACTACAACTGATAGCGCTACTCTTGATGACCTCTTTGTGGTCGAATGAGTCGGTGCTGCTGGCGGGACAGACAGGAAAAATTGCCGGCAAAATTACAGAACGAAAATCCGGAGAACCGATTATCGGTGCATCGGTGGTGGTGCAAGGAACAAAATTAGGCGCGTCGTCAGACTTTGAAGGTGATTATAGTATTGGCAACGTACCGCCCGGCACATACACCCTGCAAATAACATCGGTTGGGTACAAAACCGCCACCGTGAGAAATGTAGTTGTCAAAATCGATCTGACAACTACCATAGACCTGAAGATGGAGGAAACTATTGTTGAGCTTGGTGAGGCGGTGGTTATTGAAGCTGAACGTCCGCTGGTACAAAAAGATTTAACATCAACCTCAGTGAGTGTTTCGTCAGAAGAATTGAAAGTGATGCCGGTGGAAAACATCAATCAGGTAATTAATTTGCAGGCGGGCGTAGTAGGCGGACATTTTCGTGGCGGCAGAAGCGGAGAAGTTGCCTATTTAGTTGACGGCATACCGGTCAACAATCCATTAACAGGCGGCGCTGGCTTTATTCCCGAAATCAGCGCTATTCGTGAAATGGAAGTCATCAGCGGGACATTTAACGCCGAGTACGGTCAAGCAATGTCTGGTGTTGTCAACAGCGTTACGCAAGATGGTTCTTCAGAATTTCATGGTACGGTCGGTGTTTATGTTGGTGATTATTTCACAAACCACACGGATGTATTTCTCAACCTCGATAAATTGAATCTGACCCGAACAATAAATTACCAATTTAGTTTAAGCGGACCACTCCCCCTGATACCGAATTTAACATTTTTTACAACAGGGCGAATGCAGAATGAAGAAGGCCATTTATATGGCAAGCGGGTGTATAATGTTTGGGATAGAGCTCCAACGTTTCCGGATGAAAATAACAGAACAGTCTGGATTAACCACAATACCGGCGACGGAGCTATGGTTCCGATGAATCCGTTCAAAAAAGTGTCGTTCAATGGAAAAATAACGTACGGTATGGATGCGTGGAAAATCAGTTACAGCGGATTTTGGGATAAAGCAAGTTGGAAGTCGTATGATCATTCCTTCCGATGGACGCCCGATGGCATTCTGACACACTACAGTGAAAATTGGATGCAAAACATCCAACTCAACCATGTACTGGGACAAGCAACATATCACTCGTTGAAACTATCCTTGAGCAAGTATACGGGAAAAGGATACCTGTATGCCGATCCGTATGACCCACGGTATGTTGATGAATACCAAGGTCAGCCGTTATCTAATTATACATTTCGCTCCGGAGGAAATCAAACGTGGCGGTATGAGAACAAAAGTCAAACTTTGATAGGACAGTACCAAATAACTTCGCAAATCAACAAACAACACAAAATCGGCGCTGGTGTTGAAGCACGATTGCATTCAGTGTTTGATCATGGTACTAACATTACCAATGCATTAGTCGGACAAGTTGATTCGTTGGGCAATCCGCTGTTTAAGATTACGTATCCGCAACTTCACACTATTGGAAATCAGCAGTACCAAAAATATCCATATGAAGCATCGGCATACATTCAGGATAAGATTGAATACGATATTATGATTATTAATGCCGGAATTCGTTTTGACTATTTCAATCCCAATGCTAAACTGCTTGCCGATCTTCAAAACCCGATGAGAAATCATTTGTTTGATTCCATTAGTACACTCTCCGGTAAAATTCCCAATCCGAAAGGACCGGCAGGTACCATGGTTGCCGCAAAAGAAAAAATTCAAATTAGTCCACGGTTTGGCATTTCGTTCCCTATTACCGACCAAGGTATTATTCATTTTTCCTATGGTCATTTTTTCCAAATTCCGTCATTCAACAACTTGTACCAAAATTCAGAGTACCTTGTATCGCCGACAAATCGTTTGCAAACAACAATGGGAAATCCCGATATAGACGCACAACGGACGGTGATGTACGAATTAGGATTGCAACAAGCCTTTACAACAAATTTAAGTCTTGATTTTACGGTGTACTACCGCGATATCAGAAACTTATTGGGAATGGAAATCATCAAAACCCACGAAGGGTTTAACTATGCGCGTTTCATTAACCGGGACTATGGCAATGTGCGCGGCATTATTCTGTCGCTCGAAAAACGCTTTGAAGATTATTACAGCGTGCGGGCTGACTATACCTATCAAATTGCCGAAGGAAATGCGTCTGATCCGCTATCGGTGTACTACAACAATCAAACCGATCCGCCGATTGAAACGAACAAGAAAGTTGTTCCGCTCGATTGGGATCAACGCTCCACGCTTAACGTGAGCATTAATGTGGGCGAACAAGGCGATTGGATGACCGGAGTAATTGTGAATTATGGTTCAGGGTTTCCATACACCGAAAGCCAGCGTGTTAGCGGCGGTTTACGATTTGAAAATGGTGGATTGAAACCACCGACGTACAATGTGGATTTCCGTGCGGAAAAAACATTCGACCTCTTCGGTTTGCAAGCCAATGCGTTTGTGCTAATCTACAATCTGCTGGATATCAAAAATGAAATAAACGTAAACGATGCCAGTGGAAGAGCCAACGTTGACTTGTTTACCGACGAGGGTGGACCGATTTACGGTTTGAATACATTGCAAGAGTATCTCAACAATCCAACGTCATTTTCCGCGCCACGTAATGTTCGCATCGGATTCAATCTTGTTTTTTAACACTACAGTAGCCAGAGCATAAGTTATGAACGCACTGATGAAACAATACACAACACGCACAACCATCATCGGCATGGTGGTGTTTTTCTTTTTCAGCAGCGTGTGGGCGCAAGTCGATCCACAGCAAATTCAAATGTTCAGAGATGAACCAAAAGGAAACATCCAATACCGCAAAAAGGGAATGCTGGAAGCAAATCTTGTCCGAACCGTGTATTCAAACGATGGACAAATTTCCGATTGGTTCAACAATGTGAATCGTGGCCCTCACGGAGAGTGGCCCAAAGGAACAGGACATCGCAGTCTCGACGGTTTGGCGTTACTTATTGGAGCAAAAGTAAAAATAGTGAATGCACTTGGGCAGGAGCAATATATTACTCCAATAGAATCTCAATACCGCGAAGAAATGGATGTTGACCCTGTAACAGGTGAAATTTGGGGGTTGGAACCAGTTCCCGGTTATGTGAATTCATCAGCCACCATTCCCGCCATTAGTGTTGATAAAACATCATTTCCTGAAAAGTGGCCGCGGTCGCTGTTTTACGACTTGTATAAAAATAACGAAGAAGAGATAAAAAAATGGGACGGCTACTGGTATGGCTACTTTGGACGTGGCGTAAACAATGCACAAGCTGAAACATTTTTTGTTGTTGACGACTCGCAAGATAAAGAATTTACACGCGTCCCGTATGGTTTCTATCCTATCAAGTCTGATTCTACACGCGGAGGTTTGGGATTGCGAGTGGAAATTCGGGCGTTTCAGTGGACTCATGTGCTTGCGGAAGATTGCATTTTCTGGCACTACGATATTATTAACATGTCAGACTATGATTATGATTCTACGGCATTTGGTTTCTACACCGATCCAAGTGTTGGTTCTACACAAAATGATGCTATGTTCAACCGCACACTTGATCTGGCTTGGGCGTGGGCTCCTTCTGGCAAGGGCTTGCCGGATAACTACAAAACCGGTTACTACGGTCAGGCATATTTGGAAAGTCCCGGCAATGCAGTCAACGGTATTGATGATGATGAAGACGGATTGATTGATGAACGACGCGATGATGGAATTGACAACGACGGAGATTGGCGTCCATTTAGTGATAAAAATTTAAATGGAAGATGGGATTCCGATGAACCGTTGAACGACGATCTGGGCAAAGATGGAGTGGGACCATTCGATCCACAATATAGTGGACCGGACGAGGGAGAAGGAGATGGACTGCCGACACTTGGCGAACCGTACTTTGATAAAACAGATAAAGACGAATCGGATCAAATTGGACTTCAATCGGCGTATATTGGATTGTTAGCCGATAAAGGTCCCAGCGGTGTGTGGCCAAAAAACGATCCGGTGATGTGGAGAAAAATGACAGAAGGATTCAGAGATACGTCTATTCGCAACGCCAATATCAGCATGGTGTTTGCTTCTGGTCCTTTCCCATTGAAAAAAAGGCAGCGTGAACGATTTTCATTTGCCCTTGTGTGGGGAGATGATTTTGAAGACCTGTTATTCAATCTTGAAACCGTGCGCAACATCTACAACGCCAACTATAACTTTGCCGAACCACCGTTGAAACCAAAACTCACGGCTGTTGCCGGCAACAAAAAGGTCTATTTGTATTGGGATGATGCCGCCGAAAAATCGTACGACCGCTTGTTAAAGGAATTTGATTTTGAAGGATATGCCCTCTACCGAAGCACTGAACCTGAATTTCAAGATGTAAAAACAATTACCGATGCAAAGGGAGACGCAAAGTATTGGAAACCGATCAAACAATGGGATTTGGTCAACGGCATTAAAGGTCCCGATCCGACAGGAATCAATGGTGCACACTACTGGCGAGGTGACGACACGGGTTTGGAACATGCCTTTGTTGATACAACAGTACAAAACGGCGTCAGATATTATTATGCTCTTGTATCGTACGATCGAGGTGTATTTCCCAACAAATTAGATTCGTTAAATGGTGCCGTAGGAGGAATATCTGTTTCGGAATGCACCAAACAAATTCAGGAGGATTTTAACGGTACTCTTAAATTTGTTGATCAAAACTGTGCAGTTGTGGTGCCAACAGCACAAGCTGCAGGATATATTCCTCCACAAATTGTAGGCTCAACAACCAGTCTCAAACAAGGTGTCGGCACAGGTTCGATGTCGGTGTCCATTGTCAATCCTCATGCTATTATCGAAGGGGCGGTGTACAAAGTGGAATTCGATTCAGTTGGCGGATTGCCACAATATAAAACAAAGTCCTATCGTGTAATCCGTGATTCCCTTGGTATAATAGATACTGTTGTTCAAACTACTGATATAAAAAAGATAGGACCAACAACACCAAGCATTGCGTTTGATGGTTTAACAATTGCCATTAGTAATGATACCGTTATTGCCATTATTGATACAGCAACAGGATGGGCAGCCGGTAAAAGAACCAATGCGTTTATGCGAGCATCCATCGATCGCTCATTCTCTGCGTTGAATGCCATCTGGCCTGCTGATTACGAAATAACATTTTTTAACACCGTACAAGACACTGCTGCATTGAGCGATGGTGCAACCTATATCAAAGCGCCAGTGAATTTCACCGTTACCAATACTACCAGCGGCTACAAAGCAAAGTTTCTTGTACAAGATGTTGATGGTTCAAACAGTTTTTCGTCGGGCGATACCATACGGATTTTGGAAGATTTTCGCAGCGAGTCGGAATTTAAAATTTGCTACAAGGTGTCCTATTTTCTTCCGCCGGTTTCTGCAATACCGCCAGCCGAAGGAGATAAGTTCATCATACGTACAAAAAAGCAATTTGCCGGCGGAGATTATTTTGAATTCAAAACACGTTCATCACGGATGGATCCGGCGCTTGCGTCAAGCCAGTTGAATAAGATTTCCGTCGTTCCTAATCCCTATGTAGCTACTGCAAAGTGGGAACGTCGGACACTGTACCAATCCGGACGCGGCGATCGAAAAATTGATTTTATCAATCTACCACCTCAATGCACAATCCGAATTTACACCGTCGCAGGAGCTTTGGTAAAGACGTTACACCACAACGGTACGGTGAATAACGGTTCTCTCTCGTGGGATTTAATTTCCGAAGATGGTATGGAAGTAGCGTATGGTCTCTACATTTTTCATGTGGATGCGCCCACGGTTGGAGAGCATATCGGAAAATTTGCAGTTATTAAATAAGGAAGTATAGCATGACTATGAACAAGACAACGATTGTGAAAGCACTCTGCGCAGTACTGCTGATAATGTCGCAGGCAGTACCACAAACATTTAAGTCAGATGTTTCCAAAAAAGGCACTACTGCGGCGCCATTTCTTTCAATCGGACAAGGTTCTCGGGCATTAGCAATGGGAAGCGCTGCTGTTGCAGTTGTAGATGACGCCAGCGCAATGTTCTGGAATCCGGCAGGACTTACTGAAGTGTACGGTGGAGCGGCTATGGTAGACCACACGCAATGGTTTGCTGGTATTCAGTACAACTTTGTTGCAGCCGCAATACACATTGGCGATATGGGAGTGTTAGGGCTATCCTTTACTTCCTCCGGTATCGATGAAATGAAGGTGACGACTGTTGATGAACCGGAAGGAACGGGAGAAACATTTGGCGTTTCAGATATTGCATTTAGTGTTGCTTACGCACTAAGACTGACCGACAAATTTTCCATCGGTTTCAATCCAAAAGTTGTCTACCAAAAAATTTGGAAAACAAGCGCCACAGGCGCTGCAATTGACGTGGGCATTAAATACGAAACACCGTTCGAAGGAATTGTTCTTGGTATGGCAATTACCAACTTTGGAACAAAAATGAAATTGGAAGGGAATTCCCTGTTGGTCTTGTACGATCCCGATAAGACGACAGAAGGAAACAACGGCAGAATTCCTGCAAGTCTTGAAACAGAAGAATGGGCATTACCGCTGAACTTCAAGTTCGGAATCGCCTACAGAGCGCTCAATAGCGATGCAAATAAATTGATACTTGCCGTGGACGCCTCGCATCCGAGCGACAACTATGAAAGTATCGATATTGGGGCTGAATATATTTTTAATGATTTCCTCGCCTTACGCGGCGGCTATAAATCAATGTTTCTCGTAGATTCTGAGGAAGGAATGACGTTTGGGGTTGGAATCAAACAGTCTGTTGTTGGTGCAGTCCAGTTTTGTTTTGATTTTGCCTATCAAGATTTTGGTCGCTTGACCAACGTAAAGAAATTTAGCATTGGTATTTTATTTTAGTCAGAGAATTGCATGAAACGTTGGTACTGTCTTCTCCTGTGCGTTATTTTTTCCGTAGCGTTACACGCTCAAGTTGGTTCATTGGAAGCAACGTTGAACATTGCCGTGGTAAACAATATCGCCGTTCCTATCCAAAACGGCATCGTGGTGCCCCTCTTTGAAAAACAACCCCGACCGACTATCTCACTTGGCGGGCAGTGGAAAAAGTTACGCTTTTCCGCAAACCATACGATAACGTTAGCAAAACGCGATTCAGCAGGGTATGCACAATTGATGACAGAAGCGGCAGGAAAAACTTCGCCGTATTTTAATGACTCGTCGTGGCAAATTCACACAGTTCCCGGTGTAGAAAATACCTTAGGATCTATCGAGCAAACGCCGGAATATTACGCTGACGGTGTGTGGTACCGTAGAACGTTTACTCTTTCCGATTCTCTCAAACAACTCACTGCACGGCTCAACTTCTATGCAGTGAACTACATTGCAGATGTGTGGTTGAATGGACAGTACCTTGGCTGGCATGAAGGAGGATACACTCCCTTTTCGTTTGATGTAACTTCTGCCGTACGTTTTGATAGCGCGAATGTTCTTGTCGTTCGGGTGGATAACATCCCGTGGGGTACGCGGAAAGATATTGTTCCATACTATCCGTGTGATTGGTTTAATTACACAGGCATTATTCACGATGTATACCTTGAATTCAGTCATCCGCTTTCCGTTCAACGGGTTCAAGTACGGCCGAAAACAATTACCGGTGTTGTGCAAGCAACCAGTATCATTGTCAACCAACACCATGCGGCAGAAACCATCGATGTTGACATTCGGGTGTATAAAGCAAAAAGTGATTCTCTTTCGCTTGCCAATGAAATAACTGCCGCGCTGGTAGATGAAGAAGTTGCGGTAGAAGGCATTACCCATATTTCCATGACGGTACCTGCCGATTCATTTATGGTATGGCAAACAGAATTTACCATCCCTAATCCGCATCTCTGGTCGCCAAAACATCCGAATCTCTATATAGCGAAAATTTCTCTCTCTCAAGGTGGTGTTGTCAGAGATGAAGTGTTTACCCAATTTGGCATTCGTACACTTGCCACAGCGGGCGATAAACTGATGTTGAACGAAAAGCCGCTCTTGTTACACGGTGTGGCAAGACATGAAGATCATCCATTGTACGGGAGAAGCGTCCCTCCTCAGGTTATCTTCAATGACTTAAAGATCGTGAAAAGCGTAAATGCAAATTATCTTCGTAGCGGGCATTACCCCAATCATCCCTTCACCTACATTCTTGCCGATCGTCTCGGTTTGATAGTGATGGAAGAGATACCTGTCTGGTGGTTCGATGAAGCCTTTGCGTGGCTCATCCAAAACAGTGTGCGGAAGATTCACCATCAAATGTTTCGGGAAATGGTCTTTCGCGACTTCAATCGTCCTTCCATAGCACTATGGAGCACAAGTAACGAATGTAAAGATGTGCAGGGAAGAATAGCATTCCTTCAAATGGTGAAATCGGAAATGGATGCGCAGTACCCCGATGGACGGTTAATTACACAATCTGCGGCGGCAGACAGACCCGGTCCACATGACGAATCGCAAACATATTGCGATGTGGCTGGTTGGACAATGTACTTTGGCATTTTCTATAATCCCAGCGGATTAGGAATGTACCGTGGTACTAAATACTTTCTCGTTGATGCACACGATTACTTTCCCAAAAAACCTATTATTGCAACAGAATTTGGTTACTGGTCAACAGAACAAATGACACAGTTTACGGAACAAATTCAAACGTTTGATTCGACTTTTCTGGCATTTCAACCGCGGTTGCCTATTGATAAAAATGGCGTGTATAATCCGGCCGGTTTTCTGGCTGGTATTACGTGGTGGTGTATCTTTGATTGGTACACTCATCAACAAAACAGCGGATTTCAAAGTATGGGGCTTATACGCATGAACCGCACTACTGCAAAACCAGTGAAGACAACACTGGCCAACATGTATCAGCAGTATGCCAACTACAGTGAATATATTACATCGGCAAGAAAACTTGATTCGAAAAGTATCCCCTCTGTGTTTTCACTCGAACAAAATTATCCCAATCCTTTTAATCCAAACACAACAATACAGTTCTCTATTCCGCAAGCATCCGATGTTCAGGTGAAGATTTTCGATCTGCTGGGTAACGAAGTGGCGCTGCTCGTGAATGAGCATCTCGAGGCCGGAACGTATAGCAAGCAATGGCATGCTCAGTCGCTGGCCGGCGGAGTATATTTTTATCAGATCAAAGCAGGTCGCTTTATCAGCACCCGTAAAATGCTTCTGCTCAAATAGAAAAGTATGAAAAACGTACTTGTAGTGATAGTTCTCTTCCCCCTTTTTTTGTATCCCAAACCGTACAAAGGGGCAGAATATCGGACAAAGGAAGCATACACCTACGGCAGATTTGAAGTAAGGATGAAAGCAGCACAGCGTGAAGGAATGCTCTCGTCATTCTTCACGTATCATGAAATTACCACTGCCGCCGAATGGAATGAGATTGATATCGAAATTCTGGGAAGATATTCCGACGATGTGCAATTTAACACCATTACTCCAGGGCAGGTAAATCATGTTAGTCATTACAAAACGTCGTTTAATCCATCGTTAGAATTTCACACATACGCTTTCGAGTGGACTCCAACCTACGTTGCATGGTTTATTGACGGAAAAGAAGTGTATCGTCAAACAGGTTCTCATATTGAATCACTCAATCGTCCACAAAAAATTATGATGAATATTTGGAATCCTACGTATGCAAACTGGGCGGGAGAATGGAACGAAAATGTTTTGCCCGCGTTTGCCTACTACGATTGGGTAACTTACTCTTCTTATACGCCGGGTGTGGGTAATACCGGTACCGACAACAATTTTACCTTTCAATGGAAAGATGACTTTGACACGTGGGATCAGACACGATGGGAAAAAGCAACGCATACATGGGCCGGTAACGGATGTGATTTTGTTCAGGCAAACGCAGTGCTGAAAGATGGAACATTAATTTTGTGCCTAACAAAAGAAACGGCTCTGGGGTACACGGATAACATAGCTCCTACTATTGCATATGCGCGTGCTGAACATGATGGCATTGTTGTCATGTACACAGAAGAGGTTGACAGTATCACTGCTGTCAATCCCGCCAATTATTTGATCACCGGGAAACAGATTTCCGATGTTCGGCTTCTGTCCAATCAAAAAGGAGTGAAATTGACAGTGTCAGACTATGATATGAATGCTGTCAGTACGGTAGTGGTGATGAATGTGAAAGATCGGTTCAATCCTGCAAATGCCATTTCAGTGAAAAGTGTTGCTGTTATTACTGCAACTCCATTACACTTTCCGGTAAAAATAAATTGCGGCGGACCTGAGTATAAAGATTACGTTGCCGATCAACTGTGGAGTCCGTTAGTTGAGTATGGACATACCGATGGTGCGGCATACACCAATACGGCAGTTATTACCGGCACGCTCGATCCTGGTGTGTACAATTCCGAATTGAATGGTCCTGTGAAATATATGGTACGGGTGCCGAATGGAATATATACAGTCATCTTAATGATGTCGGAAAATTACTTTGCTCAACCAGGCAAAAGAATTTTCAACATATTCCTGCAGGATTCATTGGTTGAATCGAATCTTGATTTGTACGCGAAAGTCGGTAAATCAAAAGTTTATCAAAAAGTTGTGCAGAATGTGCATGTTTCGGAGAATATTCTTGCCGTGCATTTTATGGCGGTGGTAGAAAATCCGTTGATTAATGGAATTCAAATTTTTTCTATGCCATCAGGTGTCAATGAGCATAAGTCGTCACTACCACAACAATGGAACATCGGGCAAAATTATCCTAACCCGTTCAACGGCTCTACCATTATTCCGCTGCAATGTTCTTTTCCGGATAATATAACTATTCGATTTTATGATACGTTGGGAAGAAAGGTAGCAGAACTTCCCGTTGGGTTTGTTGAGGCGGGGAAGCATGCATTTCGGTGGAATGCAATTGACGATTCCGGAAAACCGTTGGCGTCTGGCGTGTATTGTTATGTTGTTGAAGGACAAGTTCAAAAGTCAGCAAAAAAATTAGTAGTAATTCAATAATTCATTGTTGCATGTTATTCATATCTCAAATAAAGGATTCACGTGCCATGAAAATGATTTCGTCATTTCTCGTTAGCTGTATTTTCTTTTCCTTTGCTGCTGCACAACCAAAAGGAACAGACATCGAGGCTAAAGTTAACGCCTTGTTAAAAAAGATGACGCTCGATGAAAAAATTGGGCAAATGACTCAGGTGGATTACGAAGCAATCAAAGCGTATCCCAACGATATTATCAAGTACTCCATTGGTTCCATTTTGTGGGGCGGAAATTCGGAAATTCTTGATCTTTCTCCCAAAGGATGGGCAGACTGCTATGATTCGTTACAACGACTTTCAGAAAAAACGCGCTTGCGAATTCCGATACTGTTTGGAATAGATGCTGTTCACGGGCATAACAATGTTAATGGCGCCGTGATCTTTCCGCACAATATTGCGCTTGGTGCGACACGAAATCCTGTCATTGTTGAACAAGTTGCCGCAATCACCGCACGGGAAATGAAGGGAACAGGTATTCATTGGACATTTGCTCCCTGTGTTGCCGTAGCGCGCAATGAACGGTGGGGAAGAACGTACGAAAGTTTTGGTGAAGACCCGGCACTGATCAAACTGTTGACCCCCGCGTTTGTGAAAGGGTTGCAGAATTCATCCTTAGCCGATAACAATTCTGTGCTTGCCTGCGCAAAACATTACGTTGGAGATGGCGGTACGACCAATGGACGAGATCAAGGAAATACCGAGGTTGATGAAGCGACTCTTCGGTCAATACATCTGCCCGGTTATCTTGAAGCCATTAATGCTGGTGTCAAATCCATTATGGCATCGTACAACAGTTGGAACGGCAACAAAATGCATGGTAATCGGTATCTCATTACCGATGTATTGAAAGGCGAATTAAAATTTAACGGATTCGTCGTTTCAGACTGGTCGGGCATCGATCAACTTTCTCCGAATTACAAATATGCTGTGGAACAATCTATCAACGCCGGACTTGACATGGTGATGATTACTGCCGGACCCGGAGGCAGAAACAACTACGAATTTTTCATCAAAACGCTGAAAGAATTGGTAAAAGAAAAAACAGTCAGCATGGCGCGGATAGATGACGCTGTTCGGCGAATTCTGAGGGTAAAATTTGAGATGGGATTGTTCGAGCAAAAATATGCCAACAGAAATCTTCTTGCTGAAATTGGTTCAGCAGCGCATCGTCAAATTGGTCGGGAAGCAGTGCGTCAATCACTTGTGCTGTTGAAGAATGAAAAGAATGTACTTCCTCTGTCGAAAACTATGAAGAGTCTTGTTGTTGCTGGCAAAGGGGCTGATGATATCGGTATGCAATGCGGCGGCTGGACCATTGACTGGCAAGGAAGACGAGGAAATTTTCTGAACGGCGGAACAACAATTCTGCAAGCAGTGAAAAATACCGTTTCCAAAGAAACAAACGTGAAATACTCACCCGATGGTAGCACTGCCGACAGCGGCGATGTTGCCATTGTTGTCATTGGCGAAGAACCGTACGCAGAAATGCACGGAGATCGAGAAGATTTAAGTCTTGCAAAAGAAGATGTTGCTTTGGTTGAACAATTAACAGCGAAGGGAGTTACAGTAGTCGTTGTTCTTATTTCCGGCAGACCGATGATAATCAATTCGACGTTGGAAAAGAGCGCAGCATTTGTAGCCGCGTGGTTACCCGGCACCGAAGGACAAGGAGTTGCTGATGTATTATTTGGCGATTATGCACCAACCGGTAAACTTCCGCACTCTTGGCCCCGTTCCATGAAGCAAATTCCTATTAACGTAGGTGATGAAACTTATGACCCGCTTTTTCCCTACGGTTTTGGTTTAACCTATGGAACAGGCGCAATGGGAAAAAAATAAAACCAATCACTGAAAAACTTAACAAGAGGTCAAACGTTTTGAATATTCTACGTCTGACCTCTTTCCATACAACACTATCACTTTAAAAGTTAATCTTATGGCTTCTACCTCTACTTTATCCAAAACACATATTGACCCTTCACAAGGAGGAAATTTTCGTGCACCGCTGGCGGTAGTCACAATGCTGTTTTTTATGTGGGGATTTCTCACGTGTCTTAACGATATCCTCGTGCCGCATTTGAAGGCGCTTTTTGATTTAAGTTATACAGAAGTAATGCTTATTCAGTTTACATTCTTCACAGCCTATTTTATCATGTCTATTCCGTCGGGGAAAGTGATTAATATATTCGGCTATCAAAAAGGAATCGTTATTGGACTGTTGACTGCCGGTGTGGGAACATTTCTTTTTTATCCTGCGGCAAGTGTTCCTTCGTATCCGCTTTTTCTTACAGCGTTGTTTGTGCTTGCCTCAGGCATTACCTTACTTCAGGTAGCCGCAAACCCCTATGTTGCAGTGTTGGGAAAACCTGAAACTGCATCGAGCAGATTAAATCTGACACAGGCATTTAATTCACTCGGTACAACTGTGGCGCCGTACTTCGGCGGCTTGTTTATCCTGACAACAACCACATTAAGTGTCGAAGAAATGCGCGCATTAAATCCAGAACAATTACAAGCGTATCGTCTTGCAGAAGCATCATCGGTACAGATGCCATATCTCGGTTTGGGCATTGCGCTAGTTGCGCTGGCTATGGCCATGGCGATGTTCAAACTGCCGGTGATTGCTACTGTTGAAGATCATCATGCAAAAGCGGGGAAATTAGTCGATGCCTTGAAACATCGTCATCTTGTGTTGGGCGCTATTGCCATTTTTCTGTACGTTGGCGCTGAAGTTTCTATCGGGAGTTTTCTTGTGAATTTTATGGGACAGCCGGAGATTGCTGGTTTGAAAGAAACTGTAGCCGCCGGATTTGTATCGTACTATTGGGGCGGAGCAATGGTCGGACGATTTGTGGGTTCTGCTCTTCTTCAAAAAATTAAGCCGGGAAAACTGCTCGGTATCTTTGCGCTCGTTACCTTCGGATTAACAATGGCAACTGTTTTCACAACCGGGCATGTAGCGATGTGGACAATTCTCTCGGTTGGTCTTTTCAACTCAATCATGTTCCCCACTATTTTCACGCTTGGGATAGATGGACTTGGAAAACTGACGAGTCAAGGGTCCAGTGTACTGATTATGGCAATTGTTGGCGGAGCCATTATTCCCGTTGCTCAAGGCGCTCTGGCTGATACGTTCGGCATTCAAACGGCATTTATATTACCGGCACTCTGCTACTTATATATTGTATATTATGGTTTTGTCGGCTCGCATCATTCTTAAATGTTTTTCAAGAGGCAGAGATGAAATCGTCTTTCGTGCTATTTCGCCAAACGTTGATAGCGCTGTTGATGGTTTCCTTATGTTGCGGATGTCAGCCCGTTGAATCAGAGCAGTATACCAGTCCTGATGTTATTTCGGGACAGGTAAGAGATGAAAGTGGTGTTCCGGTTGCCAATGCAAGAGTGTCGTTACCTACCGCAGAAGATTTTGCATCTGTGCTCACCGATCATCAGGGATTGTTTTATATTACTAATTTTCCTGCGGGCAAACATCGGCTGAAAGTGGAAAAAATCGGTTTTGAGACGTACGAAACAGACGTTCCTAAACCGATCAACGCTGTTGCAACAATAAATCCCGTTCTCAAGCGCAAAGCATACAACATTCCTGCCGTAAAACCGCTTAGCACAGGAACGGTGCGCATCAACAACAAGAAATTAGAAGTGGATTTTGATAGGGATGGTGTGTATGAAGAATTTGTTGTGAAAGGGGTTGCCTTTTCACCTGTTCCCATCGGAGGAAAGCCGATAACGAAAGCAGTCTACGACCGTAGCATCTTGTGGCTGAAAAATTTGAATGCCAATACTGTGCGTACGTACTCCGGAGTGGATAAATACTTTTTGCAACAAGCGGCAGCAAATAATATTCGTGTCATAGTTGGTTTCTGGGTGAATCTTGATCTTGATTTGTCGAATCAGGCAATACGACAACAGATCATTGATGATTTTGTTACACTAGTTCTTGATTTAAAAGATTATCCAGGTGTGCTGATGTGGAATATCGGAAATGAACAGAATTATTCATCCACGCCGAACAACGGAAACAGTTCCTACTGGTATTCGTTGGTGCAGGAAATGGCGATCGCTGCGTACAAAGTGGAAGGAGAAAAATATCATCCTGTGTGTGTGAACAACGGTAATTTACACAACATTGGTAATGCGTCAATGAAAGCCGATGATGCCGCATTAACGTATATCGATGTGTGGGCGAGCAACGCATACGAGGTAAATTTTGCCCCGTTTTTTTCTTCGTATCGTACGAAATCGGCAAAACCGATTGTTATTACCGAATTTGGTATCGATGCGCTGAACAACACCACAAAAGCGGAATACGAACTTACACAGGCACAATTCGACAGCACAAACTGGATGCAGATTCGTGCGGCACACGATGTGTGTGTTGGCGCTACGGTATTTGAGTTTACGGATGAATGGTGGAAAGCCGGTGATGCAAACAATCACGACTATGGTGGATATGCGACAGGCGCACATCCAGATGGTTACTCAAACGAAGAATGGTGGGGTATGATTGCCGTAACACCGGATGCTGATGGTGATGGTCTTGATGAATGGAGAGAGCGAAAAGTGTACAATGTTTTCAAACAATTGTGGAAATAATGAAATGAAAAAAAATCTTTTCTCCCTTTTGCTGTTTATTCAGTTTCTTTTCTCTGCGGGTTGCGGAAAAAAATTCGGTAACGATGAACCTGCCCCTTCGCAAGACACGAGTTCGCAACATCCACTGGAGGGATGGACGTTAGTGTGGAATGACGAGTTCGACGGAACTTCTATTGATCGTACAAAATGGGGATACGATGTCGGCGGGCATGGTTGGGGTAATAATGAGTTGCAGTACTATACCGACCAGAAAGAAAATTCTTTTGTTGAAAACGGAAAACTGGTTATTCAACTACGTAAAGAAGAATATAGCGGAAGACACTATACCTCGGCACGAATGGTAACAAAGTACCGCGGCGATTGGCTCTACGGTCATATAGAAATTCGGGCAAAACTTCCGTGGGGAAAAGGCACCTGGCCTGCCATTTGGATGTTGCCGACCGACTGGGAATACGGCGGTTGGCCCAATAGCGGCGAAATTGATATTATGGAACATGTCGGCTATGATCAAGATGTGATTCATGGCTCAACACACAGCAAAAAATATTATTTCAAAATCAACACACAAAAAACCGGAACAATTAAAGTCACCAACGTCTCTACCGAATTTCACACCTATGCCATTGATTGGTTTCCTGACAGAATAGATTTTTTTGTGGATGGCAAAAAGTATTTTTCTTCCACAAATGATGGAACCGGCTGGGAAGCATGGCCGTTTGATAAACGATTTCACCTGATTATAAACATTGCTTTTGGCGGCGATTGGGGTGGCGCTAAAGGAATTGATGAATCCATCCTTCCGCAGCGGATGGAAATTGATTATGTGCGTGTATATAAAAAGCAATAGCGCATTTCACTAAGAACATATCGGGGCAATCCTCAACAGTACGAGGTTGCTGAATAAATGGAGAATGTCCATGAAAACTTTCATTCGAATCTCTCTTGCTTTCCTCAGCGCTAGTACAATTCTGTTGTCACAACATACCTTCGTTTCTACGCGAGGGCAGAATATCATTCTTCCTGACGGAACACCTATCCTTCTTCGCGGCATCAATATCGGCAATTGGCTTGTGCCGGAAGGCTATATGTTCAAATTCACTCATACCAACTCACCACAGCGCATTAACGAACTGTTGTTGCAGTTGCTTGGCCCCGAAGAGACAAAAAAATTCTGGAAACAATACCGCGAGAATTACATCACCAAAGAAGACATTGTGTATATAAAAAAAATCGGATTGAATTCCATTCGAATTCCGTTCAATTATCGCTTGTTTGTGTCTGAAGACCATGACACGCGATTTGCCGGTCCCGGATTTGACCTGCTTGATAGAGTGATTCAATGGTGTAAAGAAGTACATCTTTACGTTGTGCTCGATATGCATTGCGCTCCCGGCGGGCAAACAGGCGATAATATTGATGACAGTTATGGCTATCCGTTTCTGTTTGAAAGCGAGGAAGCACAACAACTAACAATAAATCTTTGGAAAGAAATTGCTCAGCGGTATGCGAATGAAACCATCGTCATCGGGTACGACTTATTGAATGAACCGATTGCTACGTATTTCGATGCCTCGAAGTTCAACCCAAAACTTGAACCACTCTACAAGCGTATCGTTGCTGCCATACGGGAAGTAGATACGAACCACATTGTCTTTCTTGGTGGCGCTCAATGGAACAATAATTTTTCTGTCTTTGGTCCGCCGTTTGATAAAAAAGTAGTGTACACGTTTCATAAATATTGGTGTGATACAACACAGGCGATGGTACAGGAATATGCAGACTTCAGCAACAAATACAACGTGCCGATCTGGATGGGTGAATCGGGAGAAAATACTCATCAATGGATTGATGCATGGCGACGGTTGAACGAAAGAAATAATTTCGGTTGGTGCTTCTGGCCCTACAAAAAAATGGACGCGACAAGCAGTATTGTTTCCATTAGACGAACAGCTGAGTGGGATTCGATTATCACATACGCAAAAGCCCCGCGCGTAACGTACGAAGAAATTCGCAAAGCACGTCCGTCTGCTGATGTAATAAAGAAAGCGTTCGCAGAATACCTTGAAAACTGCAAATTCAAAAACTGCACTGTAAACGAAGGGTATCTTAAAGCTTTAGGGCTAAAACCGTAAACGAAAAAGGGAATATTCGGTGAGAGACTCTTCACCTATGAGGAAATGACATGCGCCGCCGTATTTTCCAACATATTCAAGCAACTCAAACAGGCATGAAAAGTATAGTTGTTGCGTTGTGCATGATGATTGGTGTTCCTTCAACTCTCCGCTCGCAAATTTACACAATTGAACAACGAATTGACTCTCTCCTCTTTCTTATGACGACGGAGGAAAAAATTCTTCAATTGCATCAGGAAGGGTGGATGAATACCGCTGATAACACACGATTGCGTATACCCGGATTTTTGATGGCCGATGGACCTCACGGGGTGCGGGAGGGAAAGGCAACAAGTTTTCCTGTTGGCATTGGTATGGCGGCAATGTGGGATCGTGATCTTGCTTATAGAATCGGAATTGCGATGGGAAAAGAATTCCGTGGCAAAGGAAAACATCAGGCGTTAGGTCCGTGCTTGGATTTAGACCGCGATCCGCGTAATGGACGCAGTGCGGAAACGGGAGGCGAAGATCCGTATCTCAATGCACAAATAACCACCGCAGTTACCAAAGGAATTCAATCCACACCAACCATTGCTACCATTAAACATTTTAACATCAATCACCGAGAAAACGGACGCACTACCAACAACATTACCGCATCAATGCGTATGTTAATGGAAACCAACGGATTGACATTTCGGACGGCGGTGCAGGAAGGGGGTGCAATGTGTGTGATGAACGCGTATAATCTCATCAATGGCGAAAAGTGCGCTGAAAATCCGACATTATTGACAACAATTCTTCGTCATCATTGGGGATTTCCATTTTATGTGGTATCAGATTGGGGGTCAATTTGGAGCGCGCAAAAAGCCATCAGCTCCGGTTGCGATCTTGAAATGGGATCAACTCTGTATGCGAAAGATCTTCCATCGCTTGTTGCCAATGGTCAGGTGTCAGAAACACTACTCAATCAGGCGGTGCGCAGAGTGTTACGAACAAAACTTTTTGCCGGTATGTTGGATTACCAACCGCCAGGCGATCCGAATGATGTTAATAGTGTTAAACACCAGCAACTGTGTTTGGAAGCGGCACGGAAATCCATCGTGCTTCTGAAAAATCAAGATAACATTCTTCCGTTGAAGAAAGACTCTATTTCTACCATTGCGCTTATTGGTCCCAGCGCTGCTGTTGCACAAATTGATGGAAGCGGCAGCGCCTACGTAACTCCTTATTATGCAATCAGTCCAAAACAGGGACTTGAATCAAAAATCAATCCGGCAAAAATTCTTTATACAAAAGGATGTGATATTAATAGTAATGATACCAGTGGATTTGCCACAGCGCGTTCGATGGCGTCATCAGCCGATGTTGTTATTTTTGTTGGCGGACTTGACCCGACACAGGAAGGCGAAGGGTTCGATCGAGTCGGCGGTTCAATTAATCTTCCGTTGAATCAACAGTTGCTGATTAAGGCGCTAGCACAGGTCAATAAAAATATTATCGTTGTGTTGTACAGCGGCGGTATTTGCGGAGTGTATAATTTTATTAATGATATTAAAGGACTCATCTACGCTTTTTATCCCGGGCAAGAAGCCGGAAATGCACTTGCAGAAATTCTCTTTGGCGAAGTAAATCCGAGCGGTAAACTACCTGTAACCATGCCTTTGGTCAGCGGTCTTCTTCCGCCATGGAACGATAACATCGATATCGGTTTAGGCGGCGGATATCGGTGGTTCGATGCAAAAAATTATCCTGTGCAATTTGCGTTCGGCAAGGGATTAAGTTATACAACATTTGAATACAAAAACCTTGTTATTCCAAGTAGTGTTCCCTATGGCTTGCCTGTTACAATTACTGTTGATATAACAAATACAGGCAGTCGGTTTGGTGAGGAAGTTGTTCAATTGTATCTGACGCACAATTCGGCAGTACCAATGCCGGTAAAAGAATTGAAGGGCTTTACCCGTGTGGCGCTTCAACCTGGTGAAACAAAAACGGCAACGTTTCAACTCACAAATGATGAACTGTATTATTTTAATGAAACATCAAAGGCTTACGAAGTTGAGCCGGGCGAAAAAATTATTGCCGTAGGTCCATCATCCGATAGTTTGCCGTTGAAAAAAACGTTCACTATTGAAGCGGGAACACCGAAACCTGATCTGCGGATTACACACGTTAAAATGGTTCCGCCGTATCCCATTAAAGGACAAAAAGTAACTTTTGCCGCGATGGTGAAAAATGAAGGGACAGGAGCAACAACAGCGGGCACGCCGATTTTGATTTCGTATCGCGTGAACGGAACAGAAATTGCAACATCAGTGAACTACACGCAGTCAATTCCTGCCGGTGGATTGGCATTGATACAGGCCGATAGCGGTCCGCTCGGAACAAATCTCTGGAGTGCCGATTCTGTTGGCTCATACTCAGTGAGTGCGGTTGTTGATCCTACCAACACTATTGCAGAATGTGTCGAATCGAATAATTCAACTTCCACAAATCTTACCGTTTATCCGAATCCTCCTGTGAATATCGCACTTCATAAATCTGTCAGAGTTTCTTCTATTGAAGGCATTGGGCTGGAAGGAGAAAAGGCAGTAGATGGCAATTTCTCCACACGGTGGAGTTCAGCATTTTCTGACCCGCAGTATATTGTTATTGATTTGGGGAAAGTATTCAAACTGAAAGAGATCATTCTCTACTGGGAATCTGCCTACGCAAAATCATACCAGGTATTGATTTCAGATGACGATGTTACTTACAAAAATATTTTTACTGAAACTAATGGCGATGGTGGGATAGACAAAATCGTAACAAGTGAATCGGCACGATATGTACAAATTTACTGTATTCAGCGGGCAACGCAGTGGGGGAATTCGTTGTATGAAGTGGTGATTCATAGTGAGGAAACAACAGCGGTTGATTCTGTAAAACAGATAAAAATTCCAAACGAATTTTCTCTCTCGCAGAATTATCCAAACCCCTTCAATCCTGTAACCACAATTCAATATTCTATTCCTGCACAGCATTCGGGAGTGTATGTAACACTGAAAATCTATGATGTACTGGGGAAAGAAGTCGCAGTACTGGTTGATGAAGAGAAAAAAGCAGGTACATTTGCCGTTGTGTGGAATGCGTCGTCGTTTGCTTCTGGTGTGTACTACTATACACTTCGTGCCGGTAGTTTTGTGCAAACAAAAAAATTAATGCTGGTAAAATAATGAGCAGAAAAATTATGAAAAAAATATTGTTAACGTTTTTTTATGGTGTGGTATTTCTTACTGCACAAACCTACAAGAATCCAAACGCGGCAGTAGAAGAACGCGTCAATGATCTTCTGAAACGAATGACGCTGGAAGAGAAACTTAATATGCTCAGCGGCACCGGTTTTGAAACCAAACCCAATCAGCGACTTGGCATTCCGGAATTAAAAATGAGTGACGGGCCGGTCGGTGTTCGTTGGAAACAGTCGGTGGCGTTTCCAGCTTCCATGATGCTTGCCGCAACATTTGATACGTCACTCGCCTACCGGTACGGATGGGCGTTGGCAAGAGAAACGAAAGCGAAAGATCGCAATACTATTCTTGGCCCTTGCATCAATATCAATCGCGTACCGCACGGTGGAAGAAATTTTGAAAGTTTTGGTGAAGATCCATTTCTCACATCGCGTATGGCAGTTTCGTATATAAAGGGCGTACAGAGTGAGGGAGTTGTTGCAACGACAAAGCATTTCGCCGCCAACAATCAGGAAACCGACCGCACGACAATCAACGTAAAGGTCAACAAGCGTGCCTTGTATGAAATATATTTTCCTGCCTTCAAAGCAGCAGTGCAGGAAGCAAAAACACAGGCAATCATGTGTGCTTACAATAAACTGAATGGCTCTTATTGCAGTGAAAATGACATGCTTCTTAATACTGTGTTGAAAAAAGAATGGAAGTTCGACGGTCTTGTGATGTCCGATTGGGGCGCCGTGCACAGTGTCGAAGGACCCGTAAAACACGGACTTGATCTTGAAATGCCGGGGGGAGATTTTTTGACGAAAGAAAATTTACTTCCGCTTATTCAAGAGAAGAAAATCAAAGAGTCTGTTATTGATGAAAAGATAAAGCGAATGCTTCGTGTAATGTTTCGTATGGGATATTTCGATAGGCATTTGGATAAACCTCAGACCAATGCGCCTGAACACCACGCTGTCGCTCTTAATGTTGCCCGCAGCGGAATAGTGCTATTGAAAAATGAGAAGAATATTCTTCCGGTAAATCCTGCGGCAGTAAAATCAATCGCCGTTCTCGGTCCAAATGCAAAAACGTTGAGAATGGGAGGCGGCGGAAGTTCAATGGTGAATGCTAAGGCATCTGAATCTCCGCTTGAGGGTGTGCGAAAAACTTTTCCTGCGGCAACTGTTACCTATGCCGTAGGAGTACGATTAGCGGGAGACACTCCGCCGATTGAACCTAAATTTTTCTTTCTTCCGGACGATACTACAGGAAAGAATGGCTTACTAGCAGAGTATTTTGACAATAAAGAATTGAAAGGAGAACCAAAACTCCGCCGCATTGATACGAATATCAATTTCCATTGGGGAGGCGAGGCGCCGGCGGAAGAATTCGCGGATGATCATTTTTCTGTGCGCTGGACAGGAAGATTGAAACCTCCGGTTTCAGGAAATTATGAAATTACTGCCGTGAGTGATGATGGTATTCGCGTTTATCTCGATGGGTCACTCATCATTGACCATTGGAGCGATCATGCGGCGGAAGCGAAGATGGCGAATGTATTTTTTGAGGCAGGAAAATTTTATGACATCAAAGTAGAATTCTATGAAAATGGTGGCGATGCAGTTGCTCTGCTTGGGTGGACAAAACCGAATGAAAACGACTTTGCGCAGGCAATAGAGGCTGCTCAAAAAAGCGATATCGTTTTTCTCTTTCTTGGAAACTCACAGTATCAAGAATCCGAAGGATTCGATCGTCAATCAATTGATTTACCGGAGAATCAAATTCGGCTAATCAATGAAGTAGCAAAAGTAAATTCGAATACGATTGTCATACTCTATGCAGGCGCGCAGGTTACTCTCTTTCCATGGATTGACAACATTCGTGCTCTGGTGTTGACGTTCTTTCCTGGTCAGGAAGGAACACAAGCATTGATGGAGGTATTAACCGGTGTCGTTAATCCCAGCGGAAAACTTCCTTTCACTATCGCGAGGCAGTGGGAAGATTATCCTGCGTACGGAAATTTTCCCGGTACCAATGGTGAAGTTGAATATAAGGAAGGAATACTAGTTGGCTACCGATATTTTGATACGAAAAAAATTAAACCGCACTATCCCTTTGGATTCGGTATGTCGTACACAACATTTGCCCTCTCCGGACTGACCGTAAAAAAAATAAAAAACCATTACGAAGTTTTAGCGAAAGTAACAAACACAGGTCCTGTTGCCGGTGCTGAAGTAGTGCAGGTATATGTGAAGGATAAACACCCCACAGTGCTTCGACCGGATAAAGAACTAAAGGCATTCGCAAAAGTACATCTCAGTGCTGGTGAAGAAAAAACAGTTAGCTTACAGTTGGATCAATCAGCTTTTGAATATTATGATGAAGGTAAAAACAGATGGATAATGTCAAAGGGAGGTTATGAGATACTTGTCGGCACGTCATCGCGAGATATTGTGCTCAAGGAAGAAATACAGTAGAAAAAAGGTTTGTTTTAAAAGTATATTGATGAAAAAAGTTTCCTTGCCTCGCTGACAATATTTTGGTATATTGCAACAGTTTTTGAAAGCCATCCTTTATCGTTAGGATGGTTTTTCATTCTATGGTGGCCATAGTTCAGTTGGTTAGAACGCCAGGTTGTGGCCCTGGAGGCCGTGGGTTCAAGTCCCACTGGTCACCCCAAGAAAAGTTGAACTGTTCTACGGGTTAACCATAGTCAAAGTTCATTTGCTCCCGTCGTCTAGGGGTTAGGACACGATCCCGACAAGTCGGGATTGTAACACGGGTTAATGAGAAAAGGAATGTGAAAAAATAAAATACGGTAGCTGTAATGTTGCTCCCGTCGTCTAGGGGTTAGGACACGAGCTTTTCAAGCTTGTAACACGGGTTCGATTCCCGTCGGGAGTACAAAGAAAATCCTGCATTCAGCAGGATTTTTTATTTTCACAGCGTGTTGTTTAACATCTTATTTCCACCGCACAGTTTTTTCCCACCATCTGTGCACTCTTTTTCCACTCCATAGGGTAAAGAAAAAGAACAATACACCTGCGATGACGTCGATAACGTAATGGTATCGCAGGTAAACAGTAGATACAATCAACAATGAGCCAACAATAAGCAACCACCAGCGGTGCTTCGACTTACGATTGAAGGCAAGATACATTGCTGTTAATGTTAATTGAGTGTGACCACTGGGAAATGCATCGCGATGTACTACATCAAGCGGATTGAGTGCACCAGAGCTAATTCCACCTCCGGAGTTGATAATCTCTCTGAGATACGGAGTGAAAAGTATTCCCGGCAACTCTTGATCAAACGTTAAAAAATTATGCAATGTAAATCGTGGGCCTACTGCGGGGACAAACATATATCCGATGTAGGAAAGGTAGAAACCGTACACAATCATCATCCCGCCGGAGTAAAAATCTTGTTTGTTGTTGCGGCGGTAGAAATCATAGAACAAGGCGAGAAAGAAAAGATAGTACGATGAATATGCCAGCTGTAAAATTTCTGTCAGCAGTGGATGTGAGAATTGGTAAAGCCATACTGTTGGGTCTGTGCCAAACAACCAGCGGTCAGCGGCGATGAGCAGTGTGTCGTAATCTTTTCCATGCAACGAATGTGCGATTGATGAGGCCTGCGTGTAAATATACAATATGCCTGGGACGGGGTACCAATCTCTTGCGATGCGAATAATGGGCGAAACGCTTTCCTTCTGTAGGTCAACATAACGCGCAGCGGTAAGAATAAAAGTAATAGCAAGGATGTTTTGCAAAACAAGGATATACCATTGCGTAATTGCTGTGGAAAAAATGATTTCAACAATAGAAATAAATAAAAGAAAAACAATGGTGATAAAATCTGCCGAGGTGAGAAACGCAACTTTCTTTTTCATAATCAAACATTAGAGCCAGTGAAGCATGAGGGTAGCAATAGATAAAAAGATTGTGATGCCGATGACATCTTGAAATGCTGTTTCAAAAGGCCCGGCAGTAATTGCAGGGTCAAATCCAAAACTTTTTGAAAGCATAGGTGTTGAAGTGCCAATTAAACCGGAAATGTTGATAGAGATAAACATTGATAGTCCGACAATTATTCCGAAAAGCACTTTGCCATACCATAAGGCGCCAATAACGCCAAGTACAAATCCGCACGCTACACCGATGAGCATAGTAGTTTTCAATTGGCGAATAACAGGAATCCACCATTTTGAAAGATCAATTGTTCCCAACGCAATTCCTCGAACAACAATAGCGGCAGACTGAAGACCGGTGTTGCCAGAAATGGCAGAAATAATAGGCATAAACGATGCCAGCAACAACACTTTGGAAAGCGTTTCGTTAAACTGGTGAACCACTACACCGGCTAAAAGTTGAATGAGCAGAGTAATCATTACCCAGGGAAGACGAAGCATGGCAATTTGCCAAGGAGAACGACTTTCCAGTTCTTCTGTGTGTGAACCAATCATTTTCGCAACATCTTCATCATGCTCTTCCTGCAAAACATCCACCACGTCATCAACCATAATTTTTCCGGCAAGTCGTCCGCGGAAATCAACAACAGGAAGTGATACAAGATTATATTTCTTGAACAGACGGGCAACTTCTTCTTGATCGACATCAGTGGTAACGCTAATAAAATCTTTTTGCATTACTTTGTAAATTCTTCGGTTGGGTGAAAGAAAAATTAAATTTGAAATAGGAAGAATACCGACTAAGGTACCATCATCATCTACCACAAAAATGAAGTAATGTTTTTGGACGTTCTCTCCATCTTCACGTGCCATTTTTCGTACGATGTGCACCGCCTTCTTCACCGTATCGTTTTTGTGAACGGTGATAACTTCTTTCTGCATGATACCGCCTGCGGTGTTGGCGTCATAGCGGAGTAATTCCTGTAAATCGGAAGAATCTTCATCGCTTAATTCTTCAAGAACTGCTTCTGCTTTTTCTTTGGTCAACTCGCCCACAATATCCGTCGCTTCATCGGTTGGAAGTTCTTCAACAATTTCAGAAATGGTTTGCGATTTCAGTGTTTCCAGAAAGTGTTCGCGATGGTTATCATCAAGTTCTACAATGACTTTTCCGGCATCTTCTGTGGAAAGAAGCGAAAAGAGATAATCACCTTCTTCAAATTCAAGTCTGTTGATGATATGTGCGATATCGGCTGGGTACAGATCGTTGAGGATATTTTTGATGAGAAAATCTGAACGCGATGCTATCAGATCGCGGATGTCATCCATCAATTCATCATCAACCTCAATGAGATTTTGCGTATAAACTTTTTCTTCACTCATGGGATTCCTCCGCGGTTGGTTGGATTATGCTGTCGGCGCAGGGCATCAATTCATCCGCCAGGGTAACAAAGTCAGCAACGGACAATTCTTCCGGCCGTTGATCTAAATTTACAGAGAGACGTTCAAACTCCGACGTGGGTACACCAAGATATTTCAAACCGTTGCGGAGGGTCTTTCGACGCATACCAAAGGTAGCACGCACAATTTTTCTAAAAACACGGTCATCAACTGCCTGCTGCTTGAATGGTGTCGTGAAATCTAAATGGACAACAGTTGATGACACTGACGGGATTGGAAAAAACGAATGTCGTGACACGGCAAACAGTATCTTCGGTGTGCAGTAATATTGAAGAAAAACCGAGAGAATACCGTATTCTTTCGTGCGTGGGCGTGCTGTCAGGCGTTGAGCAACTTCTGTTTGCATCATCACCACAAAATCAAGAACGGCATCACGCGAATCAATAACGTGAAACAGAAGGGGAGATGTAATGTTGTATGGAATATTGCCGATGAGTCTTACTTTTTTACCCTGCTGTGCAAGCGATGATATCGGAATTTCCAAGACATCGCGATGGATGACGGTAATGCGTTCGCCAAACTGTGTCTGCAACTGCGGGGCAAGTTCATTATCAAGTTCAATAACGGTAATGTGCGGAACACGCTCTAGCAACATTGAGGTCAACGCTCCTTTTCCCGGACCGATTTCAACAACGCAGTCATCGTGCTGCGGATTGAACGAGCGGACGATCTTCTGTGCGACGTTAGCGTCTTGAAGAAAATTCTGACCGAGTGATTTTTTAGGATGATGCACAGTAACAGTTTTCCAATGAACAAAAATTTTCCAAAATATACGGAATCGATACAGGTTTTTCAACGAAATTTCTCCTCCTTGCCTCTCTCTCATTTTATTTTCATATTGAAACACATGAAGTTCAATGTTGTTCATATTGCTCGTCAACTAACAACCCGAGACAATCTCACGGCAAAATGGATTCTCTTTGCTTTGCTGGTGGTGTTGGTCGCGTTAATGTTTCCGCACGGCTTATCGGTCGAAGCGGACTATTCAGTCGGTGTCATCTGGACAGAAGCCGATTTGTATGCACCGTTCGCATTTCCTATCTATAAAAACGACCGTGAGTATGAACGTGAACGCGAACTTGCGGCGGCAAAAGTTTATAAAGTCTTTGAAGAAAATCCTGCCATAGCCCAGCAACAGATTGATTCGTTGCAAAAATTTTTTGATACCCTGCGAAAAATCCTCGATCGGAAAAAAGAAGATGAAGCCGAAATTGCTGCCGCGCTGGCTAATTTTACTCTGCCTTTGCACGACAGTGAATGGAAGACACTTTGGCGATTGCGAGATGTTGAGCGGCGCGGTGTGCCGGCTCCGAAATATTCATTTGAAAAATTACGCCGTGATGTGTTGCTGGTGGTCAATGGCATATACTTGCAGGGTATCATTGATGTGCGGAAATCACAATTCAAAGAAAATGAATTGATAGCTAAGCGACGAAAAACCATTGAACAAATTTTACCAATTGAAAAGTTGTACGATGTTTCTGAACTAGGGAAAGTTGTTCAGCAAACATTTATTAGTGGCTACAAAGGAGATAACGATACTGTTTCTGTTGCTACCAAAATTGCCCTCTCGTTTCTTTCTCCTAATGTATTGTATCAAAAAGAGCAGACCGACCGAGAGATTCAATTTGCGGTAGAACTTGTTCCGCGAACCATTGGAGCAGTGAGTGAAGGAGAACGAATTATAGCAAAAAAAGAACGCATTACCCCGGAAATTAAATTGAAATTGGATTCATTGAAAAAGGCAAAGGAAGAACGGGGCGCCGGCATTAACCGTTTTGTCACTTTTCTCGGCAAGATGCTTCACGTGTTTGCTGTGCTGTGGATTTTGGCAATGTATATCTATTTGTTCCGGAAGAAAATTTATCACGACAACAGTAAATTACTTCTCATCGCACTGTCACTTCTCACCGTTTCGGTGATTGCCTACCTAACGGTGTTTGTCACGATGCCGTTTCCTCTTCGTTTTTTGATCATCGTACCGGCAATGTCCATGCTGATGGGGATTATTTTTGATTCACGAATCGCCTTTTATAGCACTGTTGTCATTTCACTATTGATCGCTGGAATTAGAAGCAACGATTATGGCATTGCGCTGGCATCACTGGTAGCAGGGTCGTTCGCCATTTACACCGTGCGCGATATTAAAAAACGAACGCAAATTTTCCGTTCCATCATTTACATTTTTCTTGGATATGTTACCGCCATTCTGGCGTTGGGACTTGAACGGTATGAATCATTGGATGTCATCGGTACTCACATTTTGGTTGCATCATTCAATGCCATTCTTTCTCCCATACTTACGTACGGCCTGTTGATTTTTCTTGAACGTGTATTCAATATCTCTACCGATTTAACGCTAGTCGATCTTTCAGATTTGAATCACCCGTTGTTGAAAGAACTTGCCCACAAAGCGCCTGGTACATTTCATCACAGCGTCACGGTGTCAACACTGGCTGCATCGGCGGCAGAAGCAATCGGGGCAAACGCTACCCTTGCCCGTGTTGGTGCCTTGTACCACGATATTGGCAAAATGGTGAACCCCGAACTTTTTGTTGAAAATCAAATTGGTACAGAAAACAAACACCGTGCGATGAGTCCGCGCAAAAGCGCTCGGATTATTGCTGCTCATGTTGAAGATGGTATCCGGATAGCACGTGAACACCAACTGCCGGATAATGTTATTGATTTTATACCGATGCATCACGGCACTATGCACATCGGCTTCTTTTATGAAAAAGCTCTCCGTCAGAAGAAAAATGCAGGTGAGATTGATGAAAATGATTATCGCTATCCCGGACCGAAGCCGACAACAAAGGAAACAGGTATTGTATTACTGGCAGATGGTGTTGAAGCTTCTACCCGCGCTATTGTTGATCCGACAATCGAAAAAATTGAAGCCAACATCGAATCACTCATCAAACTTCGTCTGCTCGAAGGTGAATTGGACGAAAGCACATTGACATTGCGCGAATTGAGTCGCGTGAAAGAAAGTTTTTTGAAGATCCTTGTTGGCATCCATCATTCGCGGTTACGCTATCCTCAGCCAGCTGATGAGACACAGAAAGAAACAGCAAGCGCGTCTGTGCCAGCGAAAGAAAAAAAAGACAAACCGAGTAAACAGGCTGCGGAAAAACGACTTCAACGCACTATAGATTCCATTGATCTCCGATGAAGTCCGATATTCAAGCGTACCTTCGATTTCTTCAGTTGGAAAAATCACTTGCCATCAACTCTGTTGAGTCGTACGAACGAGATATTCGCCGTTACGCTTCCTATCTCGGCGATGCAGGCAAACAGAGCTTTGATGAAGTGAAGGAACAGGATATTTCTCGTTTTATCCGCATGCTGAGAGAAATTGGGCTTTCGCCGAAGAGCATTGCGCGCAATATCTCATCGATTAAAGGATTGCACAAATTTTTACTTGGTGAAGGAAAAACGCAGGATGACCCGACACAAAACATTGAACTTCCGAAAATCGGAAAACATCTGCCTGATGTGTTGAGTGTTGAGGAAGTCATTCAAATACTCGAAACAGCAGATCCGACATCGCCAACGGCAAAAAAATTTGTGTATCGTGACAGAGCGATTCTCGAAACGCTGTATGCTACCGGTATGCGCGTCTCGGAATTAACGGGACTGAAACAACACCACCTGTTGGAAGATCAACAACTCGTACGCGTGTTTGGGAAAGGATCGAAAGAGCGATTGGTTCCAATCGGCAACTCAGCATTGAACTGGATTGAACAATACAGAAAACGTGAACGTGGAATGCTGGCACAGCATAAAAAAACAGGTGATACGCTTTTTCTCAATAGTCGCGGCAGTTCACTGTCACGAGTTTCCGTGTGGAAAATTGTTGTTGAGTACACACGTCGTGCAGGAATAACAAAAGCGATTCATCCGCACACGTTTCGGCATTCCTTTGCAACTCATTTGTTGGAAGGAGGCGCCGATCTGCGTTCTGTTCAGGAAATGCTCGGACATGCTGATATTTCAACAACACAAATTTATACGCATCTTGATAGAGAATTATTGAAAGAACAACACAAACGATATCATCCAAGAGCATAATGTTGTAAAGGTATCTGATAGTGAAAGTTGCATCGCGAAATAGGTCAATACAACTGAGTCGGGAGGAAGTTTCTCTTTACAAACAAACACTGATTACACTTTCTTCAAAGCAAAGTCTCAAGAAGATTTTAAACACAACGATTTTACAGGATGTGCACAATGCACTTCCACATCTTCCTTCACACTTTGTTGACTTATTGTTTCTCGATCCGCCGTATAACCTGACGAAGCACTTTCGTTCGCTGACCTTTTCGGCGCGCACAACAGAGCAGTACGCACAGTGGATGGAATCATGGCTTGCACCGATGGTGAGATTGCTGAAACCGACAGCGTCAATTTATATCTGCGGGGATTGGCGATCATCTACTGCAATTCACACAGTAGCGGAAAAGTTTTTCATTGTGCGAAATCGGATCACGTGGGAAAGAGAAAAAGGCCGCGGTGCAAAAACGAATTGGAAAAATGCATCAGAAGATATTTGGTTTTGCACCATGTCGGAAAAGTTTACGTTCAATCTTGACGCTGTGAAATTAAAGCGAAGAGTAATCGCACCGTACACCGAGAACGGAAAACCAAAAGACTGGCATCGCACACACAACGGAAACTTCCGCATCACTCATCCTTCGAATGTGTGGACAGATATTACCGTGCCGTTTTGGTCAATGCCGGAAAATACTGAGCACCCGACGCAAAAACCGGAAAAGTTACTTGCCAAAATTATTCTTGCCAGTACCAATACAGGTGATGTAGTTTTTGATCCGTTTCTTGGTTCGGGCACCACGTCGGTTGTTGCAAAAAAGTTAGGAAGAGCGTACGTTGGAATAGAGTGCGATGAAACATACGCCTGTCTGGCCGAGAAGCGGCTGGCGCTGGCAGAAAAGATAAAAACCATTCAAGGATTTCGCGACGGCATATTTTGGGAACGGAATAGTTTGTGAGTGAACAAGTTTGCGTACGCTTTCCAGGCTTCAAAAAATTTCATAACAGAATGTTAAACCAATATTCATCGTTCATTATCTCTTACCAATTATCCTATGAGAAGAATTCTTGCTCTTGCTGAAGGACGATTCAGTCCTCTTAAATCCAAAACTGCTAATGGAGCCATTGTCTATTTACCGAACGAAGTTGTAGCCGTTGTTGATTCCACCAAAGCCGGGAAAACTGCGCAGGAAGTTCTTGGCTATGGCGGAAATATTCCGGTCGTTGCTTCTCTTGAAGAAGGATTTGCGTTTCATCCGACCGATTTACTGATCGGCATTGCACCTACCGGCGGACGGTTGCCCGAAGTATGGCGTGAGTGGATTAAAACTGCAATGAGGAACAAATTGAATATCCTCAGCGGTCTTCACACTATTCTTTCTGACGACGAAGAGCTTGTGCAGATTGCAAAAGAAAACAATGTGACCATTACCGATTGGAGAAAAGTGCCTATTGAATACGAAGTTGTTTCGAAAGGAAATTATCGGACACGCAGAGCTAAAACAATTCTCACCGTCGGTGCCGACTGCAACATCGGCAAGATGACGACGATGTTGGAGGTGTATAAAGTTTTTCGGAAGCGCGGTTTGAACAGCGATTTCATTGGTACAGGACAGACAGGTATTATGATTTCCGGAAAGGGAATCGCTGTCGATGCAATAATCAGCGACTATATTGCCGGCTCTATTGAAAAATGTATTGATTCTTCAAACGCCGAAGGATACGACTACATTTTTGTTGAGGGACAAGGGGCTCTGACACACCAGGGATATAGCGGCGTCACACTCGGGTTAATGCACGGGACCATGCCAGATGCAATGATTATGTGTGTACAGCCAACACGCACCCACGACGATTATGGACTTCCGATTCCAGATCTGAATCGTCTTATCAGACTTCATGAAGAAGTCATCAACATTTTCCGTCCGACAAAGGTTGTCGGCATCGGTATCAACTCCGTCGGCTTAACAGACGAACAGAGCAAAGTAGAAGCAAAAAAAATAGAAGACAACACAGGATTGCCAGCTATCGATGCATTTCGGTTTGGAGGGGAAAAGCTGGCAGATGCATTGATACAGTATTTAGGCAGGAAGTGATAAACTTTCGCAGAGCAACTATTGTGTCTTCCCTTTACACTCTCATAGTTTTTTTTTATCATTAAGTAAGATTACATATCGGTGTCATTGTTTATCAAGCCCCGAGCATAGTCTCGGGTTCTTTATTCTATGATTGTTATGAAATTCGGCGGCACTTCGGTAGAAGATGCCAATGCCATTCGCAATATTACTGAAATTGTTAAGAGAGAAATTTCTCGCCGACCAATTGTTGTCGTTTCTGCCTGTGCCGGCATCACTAATCAATTGTTGAACACGGCAACATTAGCGTCTCAGGGAAGAAAAGAAGAGGCGCTGAACAATGTTGTTGCTATCGAAGCGCGTCATAAAAAAATTGTGAAAGAGCTGTTTGATGGCGACACACAGAAGTTTCTCGTCAAACACTTCTCGCAAATTGCGGAAGAACTTTCTGCGTTGGTCAACGGCGTAGCGGTGCTGGGAGAGTTGACGCCGCGTTCGCTCGATACGTTTGCGGCATACGGCGAATTGATGTCGTCATTTATCATTCACCATTATTTTGAATCCAGAAAGATAAAATCATTTTGGGTCGATGCGCGTTCGTTCATGAAGACGGATGAACACTACACGAAAGCCGCTGTTCAATTCGATGCGACAGAACAAAAGTTAAAAGAGATTGTTCTTCCCAAAGTGCAGAACGGCTACGTTGTTATGACGCAGGGATTCATTGGTTCAACATCCAACGGCATCACTACAACAATTGGTCGCGGCGGCTCGGATTACTCTGCTGCAATTATTGGCGCGTTGTTGAATGTTGACGATATCCAGATTTGGACTGATGTGGACGGCATTCTCACTGCCGACCCGACAGTGGTGAAGGATGCGAAAAAAATAAAGGTGATGTCGTTCAACGAAGCAGCTGAACTAGCGTACTTTGGCGCGCGCGTGTTGCATCCGGAAACAATTCTGCCGGCCGTGAAAAAAAATATTCCTGTGCGCGTGCTGAACTCAAAGAATCCGACTTCTACTGGGACAACCATTGTTGCAAAACCAAAGGTAGATAAACGATGCGTGGTAAAGTCGATCGCCTACAAGGAAGGAATTACCCTCATCAATATAGTCTCGACACGAATGTTTCTTGCGCATGGATTTTTGGAAAATGTTTTCGATGTCTTTCACAAATACGAAACGGTTGTTCACACGGTAGCAACCTCTGAGGTAAGCATTACGGCAACGATCGACAACGTAAAAAATCTTTCCGGTATTGTGCGTGAACTGAAAAATTTTGCAACGGTAACTGTGCAGGACAAAAAAGCAATTGTTTGCATTGTCGGAGACAACTTGCGCAACAGTCCTGGTCTTGCCGTAAAGATGCTGACACCGATCAGCGATATTAATATCAACATGATTTCGCAGGGGGCGTCGGAAATCAATCTCAGTTTTGTTATTGATGAAGAACATGTTGATGAGGTAGTGTTGAGGTTGCATAAAGAGTTATTTGCACATGCCGGTCAATTTCCGGAGATATTTGAATGAAATGGTTGTTCATTTCGCTTTTCAGAAACCCTGCACTACAACGATTCCATGAATCTTGAAAATTGAAATTCTTACGCGGATAAACATATGACGTATTTTTATTACGAAAACAACATTCTTTACTGTGAAGATATACCCGTGCAGGAAATTGCCGAAGAATTCGGAACGCCGCTTTACTTGTACAGCAAACATCAGGTGTTGGAAAACTTTCGTTCCATCGACCGCGTCTTTGATGGTGTTGATCATGTTACCTGTTACGCGCTGAAAGCCAACAGCAATCACTCGCTACTGAAACTGCTTGCCGACGAAGGCGCGGGCGCCGACGCGGTGTCTTCTGGCGAAATTTATCTTGCACTCAAAGCTGGTTTTCCTCCGTCAACAATTACTTTTGCCGGCGTTGGTAAGCGTGATGATGAAATTGAGTACGCCTTGCAGAAAGATATTTTCTCGTTTAATGTTGAATCGTTGCAGGAACTTGATGTTATCAATCAAATTGCCGGTAGAGTAGGAAAAAAAGCGCGCGTTGCCCTGCGCATCAATCCCGATATTGATGCGGCAACACATCCGTATATTTCTACCGGTCTGAAAACGAATAAGTTTGGCATTGATATTTCAGTTGCAGTAGAAGCATTCAAGTATGCCGCATCGCTTCCCAATCTGCAGGTAGACGGCGTTCATACCCATATTGGTTCACAAATATTGAAAGTCGAACCGTTCGTGCAAACAGCACACACTGTTGTTGATTTAGTGAAAGAGCTGAAAGCGATTGGTATCGACATTCACCATATTGACTTTGGCGGCGGATTTGGCGTGACGTACAAAAATGCTATCACCCATCCTCTGCTTCCTGTGGAAGAAACCAATGGCATGGAAGCGGCGCCGTCAAACGAAACTTTTGTTTCAGCCGTATTGCCGATTTTGAAAACTTCTGGTTGCAAATTAGTGATTGAACCGGGGCGTTCTATCATCGCCAATGCCGGTATTCTGGTAACAAAAGTTCTCTATACAAAAGATAATGGCATAAAAAAATTTGTCATTGTTGATGCGGGAATGAATGACCTTCTTCGCCCAAGTTTGTACAACGCATATCACCAAATTGTACCATTGACACTACAACAACGAGAGTCTGATCCTGTGGACGTTGTAGGCCCCGTGTGTGAAACGGGAGATTTTTTTGCGCGAGACCGAGAACTCCAGGAGATGAAGCGAGGCGAATATCTTGCTGTGATGACAGCGGGAGCGTATGGTATCGTCAACGCATCGCACTATAATGCACGACTTCGTCCCGCTGAAGTGTTGGTGAACGGGGATAAAGTAAAAGTGATTGCTGAGCGGGAAACGTTTGAAGATTTGTAAATTTAAAAAAGTAGCGGCGCACGTTATGAGTGCGCAACGAAAGGAAACCCATGAAACTCTATGATGTTATTGTCGCCGGTGCAACCGGTATGGTCGGCAGAAAAATGATACAAGTGCTCGAAGAGCGAAAGTTCCCGGTAGGAAAATTATTTCCAATGGCATCGTCACATTCTGTTGGGAAACGAGTAGTGTTTAACGGTAAAGAATGGACAGTGCAGGAACTGAACGAAGAAAATATCAAAAACAGCCACGCGAAAATTGCATTGTTTTCCGCGGGCGCTTCGGTAAGCAGACACTTCGCGCCAATCTGTGCAAAGTATGACATTACCGTCATCGATAACAGCAGCGCATGGCGGATGGACCCGAGTATTCCTCTGGTAGTGCCAGAAGTGAATCGCGAAAAAATTTTTTCGGGAAGTAAAATTATTGCCAATCCGAATTGCTCGACCATTCAAATGGTGGTGGTGTTGAAGCCACTGCACGACAAGTACAAAATCAAACGTGTGGTGGTGTCAACGTACCAATCTGTTACCGGCGCAGGGCAAAAGGGGCATGACCAATTGATGAAAGAATGGAATGAAGAAGAAATTCAAGAGATGAAATTTCCGCATCAGATTTCGTTTAACGCCATTCCGCACATTGATGAGTTTCTCGACAATGGCTACACGAAAGAAGAAATGAAAATGATAAACGAGACAAAGAAAATTATGGGAGACAATTCTATTCAAGTTTCTCCAACCTGCGTGCGTATTCCCACTATTGGCGGACACTGCGAATCGGTGAATATTGAATTCGAGAAGCCGTTTGAACTTAGTGACGTGCGCGAGATTCTCTCTAAAGCCCCCGGTGTTGTGGTACAGGATAAGCCGTTGGAAAAAATTTATCCCATGCCGATTTGGGCGCATGACAAAGATGAAGCGTTTGTCGGCAGAATCCGCAGGGATGAAACAGTGAAGAACGGATTAAATTTGTGGATTGTATCAGATAATATCCGCAAAGGAGCGGCGACCAATGCTGTGCAGATTGCGGAAGAATTCATCAAAGGAAAATAAATAATGACAAATCTTGGCAAGTTTTTACAGACTTGCCAAGATTATTAGATGCTGTTTCCCTCCTTTCTATTTACGCTACTTTTCTCTATCTTGTCCCGTCAAAAAAGTTCAGTAAGCGCTTTTCTTAACATTCCACAGAATATATATGTATGGAACAGACATCAATTACCCGTCCAACTCATAGTAAAGAATTTCGAAAACGTCGCGCATTAAATTGGCTCACACTCGGTTTTACCTACGCCGCCATGTATATGGGGCGGTACAATCTTTCATTTGCCAACAAAGCATTATCCGATACGTACGGTTGGGATAAAACACAAATTGGAACAATCATTACAGCGGCATTGACTATTTACGGCGTTTCAGCGCTTTTTAACGGACCCATTGCCGATAAGATCGGTGGACGAAAAGCGATGATCATCGGCGTGTTCGGTGCCGTGGTGTTTAATCTCGCGTTCGGGTTCGGCGCGTATCTCGGCTTTCTTGATTCGGGTCCATTACTGCTTGGATATTTTGCAACTGTTTGGTCGCTGAATATGTACTTTCAATCATATAGCGCTTTGGCTCTCATTAAAGTAAATTCCGGTTGGTTTCATGTGCGTGAGCGTGGTGTGTTCTCGGCAATTTTTGGTTCAATGATACAGAGCGGTCGTGCGTTCATTTTTGTTATTGGCGGAATTGCGGTTGTGTTACTGCCGTGGCAATGGGTCTTTTTCATTCCTGCCGGTGTTATGTTGACGATGGGAGTTTTGACTGTCCTCTTTGTCCGCGATCATCCGCATGAAGCTGGGCATGAAAGTTTTGATACTGCTGATGCTACCAGCGGCGACACGGAAAAAGTTGATATGAAGTATCTGATGAAGAAAGTTTTCACTAATCCGATAACATTGACAATTGCTGTTGCAGAATTTTGTACCGGCTTTGTCCGTCACGGATTCGAACAATGGTTTCCGCGGTACATGCAAGAGGCGCAACATCTGTCGTTGGATTCTGCGGTGTTTCAAAAGGGTGCGCTCAGCGTGGTGGTTGCAGGAATTTTAGGGGCATTTGCTGCGGGAACAATATCGGATTGGGTATTTAAATCACGTCGCCCGCCTGTGGCATTTATCGGTTATCTTCTTCAGATCATCTGTTTAGCAATTATCTGGCAGGCACCGGGCATTGATTGGATTATTGCGGCGTTTGTTGTCAATTCGTTTGCCATCAGCATGGTGCATTCGATGTTATCAGGTACGGCATCAATGGATTTTGGTGGACAAAAAGCGGCCGCATCAGCAACAGGACTGTTTGACGGCATGCAATACATCGGCGGTGCTGCAGTAGGAACCGGCATGGGATGGATGCTCGAATCGTTTGGCTGGAGTTCGTGGGGACCAAGTATGATTGGGTTTGCAATGGTAGGTGCGATTCTGATGATTAAATTATGGAATACTGTGCCGAAGAAAGTGCACGTGCATTAGTATGTCACTGTTCGGTTTGTTTCCTGGTGTGCGACAGATAACTTCACGATAGCGTCCCGTGCGAAGGTTTCAGCCCTTCGCACGAGGTAACGTATCACTTCTGTCTCAATTCCCACAATTTTTTCGTGGCACGTTCCAATTCTTCTGCAATTAATTGAGGGTCAAGCGTTTTTTCAGGCATGTTGTCGAATACGGCGTAAGGAATTTTATATCCGCGCACTTCGATGTAATTCGGATCTTTCTTTTCAATTTGTTCCCAATCATTCGTCTTATAATAGAATTCCATTTTTTCATCCGGCAACGAGTGATATAAGATGGAATCCTCTTGTCCCGGGCGTGCACGCCGACGGTTTTTTCTTACGGATTCTTCGTACGTAACTTTAATGTACATCAACGATGCTTTGCTGAGCATCTCATCCGAGAGATGGGTCAGTGCATTGTAAATGGCATTCTCGCCGCCTCGGGCAAATTCAACCAATGATGTCATCTTCTGATGGTACTCGGGATCTTTTGTTACTTTCTTTTTATAGTCGAGAGCAAGGCGCTTGATGTACAAATCCCAAATGTATTGATCTTTGAACCAGTACTTCTCGTCGCTCCACACGCGCGGCTTTCCCATCTGCGACATTAAGTCGTCGAGTTCAAAGGTTTCCCACACGTAAATGAAATCATCGAGTTCTTCAAAGTTTGCGATGTGAAATCGTTCTAAACGAATGATGGGATCGCATTTTTTCAGGAAGTCTATGACTTCACTTTTTCCTGCGGCAGGTCGTCCGGTAATAATGAGAATAGGAAAGTGCTGAATCATGGTAAGTTCCTTCAATTGTGGTCGATGTGTTGTAAAAATTTCGGGTAGAAAGATACAAAGAAAAACTTTATTTTAGAACGGGAAGATATTCTTGTTTTTTTGACATTGCCAGTTCATTGTTCATGACTGTTTTTGAATCTATTTGTGAATATTTGCAGCGCCATCAGATTCCGTTTCGCACCGTGCATCACCAGCCGACAATGACGTCGGAAGAATCCGCCAAGGCCAGAGGAGAAGATGTGAAAATTGGGGGCAAAGCAATAGTGATGAAAATTGATGATGGTTTCAAAGTCTTCGTGCTTAGCGCGGCGTTGAAGGTAGATTCGAAAAAAGTCCGAAAGTTGTGCAACGCAACGTCTGTTCGTTTTGCCAGTAAAGAAGAATTAGCGTCGCTCACAGGATTAGTTCCCGGTTCAGTGCCTCCGTTTGGCAAACCGTTTTTTGACCTGGACCTGTATATTGACACATCAGTTCTGCAGAATGAACGTATCGCGTTCAACGCGGGCTCACTAACTGATTCGATTATCATGAAAACAACAGATTATCTTTCCGTCGCTCATGGTCAGGTCATAAATTTCTCACAACAATAACAGCTGATTTACTACCGCACAATGGCGCAGGACGGGTGTAGATTTGCGGCTGGATAAGAAGAGACATGAGAACTTTGTAGCAATGAAAAAGTATAAGAAGTATATTCCTTTGTCTGAAAAAAAATATTGAGCGATCATGACTATTGCCAAGATTGTTTGTATTTCTACCTTTGTTATCTCATTTCTTACAGCACAACTCACACGGCCAGAACGTTCCAATTATGAGGAAACATCGCGATATCAAGATGTGATGGATTTTATTTCTGCCTTGAAATTTTCTGGCACCCCTTTAAAACTTTCGTGGCTGGGCTATACCGCGCAGGGCAAGCGATTACCGATGGTGTTCTACGGAGACATTCCCGATACAAAACCTGAAACAGTACGAAAGTCCGGAAAAGCGGTTGTGTATATTCAGGCAAACATTCACGGCGGCGAAGTGGAAGGGAAAGAAGCGATGCTTGAATTATTGCGCGAACTTGCCGAAGGTAAACACGACCAATGGCGAAGACGATTGATAGTGATAATTGTGCCGATCTTTAACGCCGACGGAAATGACAACATTAGTTTATACAACAGGCCCTTTCAACACGGGCCAATTGCCGGTATGGGACAACGAGCGAATGCACAAGGACTCGATTTGAATCGTGACCACATGAAATTAGAAACGCCGGAAGTTCGGGCATTTGTGAAGATGCTCAATGCTTACGATCCTCACATCGTGGTTGATCTTCATACCACCAACGGATCATTTCACGGTTATCACATTACGTACAGTTACGCGCTGAATCCGGCAATAGATACCTCGCTTGATAATTTTATGCGTACCAATTTTATGCCAACAGTTGAGCAACGCATGAGGAGACAACAATGGCGGATTCATCGTTACGGCGATTATCTTGAATCCACCCCAGCGGGAAAGCCGGGGTACTTTTACTGGGCGCGTGAAGGTCGCTATAACACGAATTACGTAGGATTGAGAAACCGGCTTGCTATTTTAAACGAAGCGTATTCTTACATACCATTTCAGCAGCGTATTGCCGCAACAAAAGCGTTTGTTGTTGCTATTCTCGACGTTGCTAACGGAAACTCACAGGCAATCAAAACTGCAACACGTGTAGCAGATGAATCTGCAAAACATCTCCGGCAATATGATTCGTTGAGCGTCACATCGGAAATTGTAGAATCAGACTCTGCGCAGGAGATTCTTCTTGCGGCGGTGAAAGAAGAACGTAATCCGTATAGCGGACAGGTTATGTACCGCATGAACGAAGGCAGTCTGCGAACTATTGTTACGTCGGAGTTTTATGCGGTGCGCGCGGTGAAAAAAGCAAAAATTCCGATAGAGTACTATATTCCCGATTCATTGAAGAATGTTTGCACACTTCTTGCAGATCACGGCATTCTGTTTGACACTTTAAAACAGGATGTACAGAAGACGGTTCAACGCTTTGCAATTTCGAATATCAGAGAATCAGAACGCGAGTTTCAAAAACACAAAATGAAAAAATATGAAGGTGCGTATGAAACCGTGTTGATGAATATTCCTGCCGGCACAATTCGGGTTCCTATGAATCAGCCACTCTCGCGTTTGGTGTTTGCGTTGCTGGAGCCTGAATCCGAAGATGGAGTGGCGACATGGAATTTTGTTGATCACGTTATCGGTAATGGAAAATTTTATCCTATCACTAAACTAATACCAGAAGGAGGTAAGTGAATGAGAAAACTGCTGTTGGCTCTCATCGTAAGCGCAGTAAGCGCGTATGCACAATTACAGTATCCGTCCACTCCAAAAGTTGATCATGTTGATGAGTATTTCGGCGTGAAAATTCCGGATCCGTACCGATGGTTGGAACAAGATACGGCGGCTGCAGTGAAAGAGTGGATACATCAACAGAACAAAGTGACGTTCGGCTATTTAGAGCAAATTCCGTTTCGTCAAAAAGTGCTTAACCGATTGATGAAACTCTATAACTATCCCAAGCAAACTGCTCCGTTTCGTGCCGGCAAAAATTGGTTCTTTTATAAGAACGACGGGTTACAAAATCAAAGCGTATTATACATACGCCGCGGTTCGATCGATGCTAAACCAGAACTGTTTTTTGACCCGAACAAACTTTCAGCAGATGGCACAGTTTCGCTCACTGATATTTCATTTGATAAAAGTGGAAAATACATGGCGTACTCTATTTCCAAGGCAGGATCCGATTGGCGAGAAATTTACGTGATGGATGTACAAACGAAAAAGTTGTTACCAGATAAAATTGAATGGGCAAAGTTTACCGGCATTACGTGGTTTGGAAATGGGTTTTACTACAGCCGGTATCCCACACCAAGCGATACCGGTACAAAACTTTCGGCATCCAACCAGTATCACAAGGTGTACTACCATGTTCTTGGTACGCCGCAATCCAAAGATATGTTAGTGTATGAAGATAAAGAGCATCCACAGAGACTGTTTGGTATTGGTGTAACAGAAGATGAACGTTTCCTTCAACTTACCGTAAGTCAGCGTGGCTCGAATGGGAATGCGTTATATTACCGTGATGTGAAAAAGAAAACGCCATTTCTGCCAATTCAGGAGATCTTTGACGATGATATTTACATTGTTGATAATGTTGGTGATAAACTGCTTCTCTACACTAATAGAAAAGCACCCAATGGCAAAGTCGTGCTGTTCGATCCCGCCAAGCCTGATGAGAAGTATTGGAAAGAGATACTGCCGGAAAAATCGGAAGTGCTTAATAGTGTAAGCACGGTAGGTGGAAAACTGTTTGCCATGTACACTAAGGATGTAAGTCACAGAGTTTTTGTCTATGATCTGGATGGAAGCAATGAACACGAAATTACACTTCCTGTACTGGGAAGAGTAGATGGTTTTTCTGGGGATCGCAACGATCGGTTCACTTTCTTTACCGTAACATCGTTCACTTATCCATCCGTCGTCTATAAATATGATATTGAACAAAAAACGATCTCGGAATATCAGAAAACAGAAATTGATTTCAACCCCAATGACTATGAAACGAAACAAGTTTTTTACTCCAGTAAAGATGGAACAAAAATTCCGATGTTTATTGTGCATAAAAAAGGAATTTTGCTCGACGGCAATAATCCTACCTGGCTGTATGGGTATGGTGGCTTCAACATTTCATTAATGCCAAACTTCAGCGCCATCCGTTTGGCATGGCTTGAGCAGGGAGGAATTTACGCACTGGCAAACTTGCGTGGAGGCGGAGAATACGGTGAGAAATGGCACGAACAAGGAATGAAATTGAATAAACAAAACGTATTTGACGACTTTATCGCGGCGGCTGAATATCTTATTGCAAACAAATATACCAATCCGCAAAAGCTTGCGATTGAAGGACGGTCGAATGGTGGACTACTTATCGGAGCAGTGACCAACCAGCGGCCGGATTTGTTCCGTGTTGCGTTGCCAGCAGTAGGAGTGATGGATATGTTGCGCTTTCATAAATTCACTATTGGCTGGGCGTGGGTGAATGATTACGGTTCGAGTGATGATTCTGTGCAGTTTGAGTATCTCAGAAGATATTCCCCCGTACATAACATTCGCGAAGGAGTGAATTATCCGGCTATCTTGGTGACTACCGCTGACCATGATGACCGTGTCGTTCCGGCACACTCATTCAAGTACATCTCCACATTACAGGAAAAGTACAAAGGACCAAACCCGGTGTTAATTCGTATTGAAACTTCTGCCGGGCATGGTTCGGGAAAACCGACAACGAAAATTCTCGAAGAGTGGGCGGATTTGTATTCCTTTACCTGGTGGAACATGGGATTGACGCCGAAGTACTTGTTCAAAGAGTGAACAACTATTAGTCATTTAAACGTGTGCTGGGTGATGCTAGTACTAACAAAAATATTTTTTTCGATAACGTTATGAAACAACGAAACAGAACAAGTGTCATAATGTGTACGATGACAATCGTAAGTTTCTGCTGCCTTGCTGCTTGTATGTTTGCCAATGCTGAAACACCAGATTGGGTAACGATGCAGGGAAAATCAAAACTCTATCCCGAATCAGTTTACCTGACAGGATATGGTATGGCAATGGCTATTAACGGCGTTTCCGAAACACAGGCACGCGAAACAGCAGTAATGAACGCTAGAAAAAATCTGGTTGAAAAAATCCGGATCACCATACAGGCGACAACGACAAGTAGAATACAAGAAGCGGGTGAAACGTATTCCTCGACATTTAGCAGTGCAGTGCAATCAACGGCTAACATGGTCATTCAAGGTTTACAATCGGAGGAATATTTTGATGATGACATTGCCTACGCCTTTGTTTTTTTAGAGAGAAATAAAGTATATGAAGAGTATGATCGAAAACTCCGTTCATTGAAGAAAGAACTGCAAGATAAATATCGGGGAGCGGAGGCATGGGCAAAACAAAATCAAAAAACTAAAGCCATTGACGAATACCTTCTCTGCTATCCGCTCATTCGGCAAATTGAAGAAACGGAAGCGCTTCTTAACTTTTTATCTCTGTCACGCCCATCGAACCAACGTTCACCTGTGACAACCGAAGAGGAAATTACAGTATCGCATATACAAAATGCAATAACAGCACTGGTATTACATCCTGTTCGAACCGTAGATGATGTTGGATGGTACTTAGCGTATCAACTGAGGGAGCAATTACTGAAAATACCCACACCTCCAACCTCTCTCATGGTCATGCCATTTACCTTTCAGGATACAAAAATGGGAAGTCCGTTCTCACGGTATTTTCATCATCTCCTTAAGCAGAAAATGGCTGAGTTACAACTTACGAATGTTGTTGAACATAATGCCGATGCAATTATCGACGGGACTTATTGGATGTTCAACACGCAAGTGAAGTTTATTGTAACGGCCAGAGCTGTAACAGAAGCCAAGATACTGGCAAGTGCGGAAATCACAGTCGATTCATCACTAGTTACTGCAGTTAGTAAACCACTAAAACCGGAAAATTATTTACGAGCTCTGGAAGATCAAAGAGTATTTGAACGAAACGAAGTTGTAGCCAACGGATTAACAGTTGAAGCATGGACTAACAAAGAGAATCTCAACAATCTGTTTGTTGAAGGTGAAAAGATGACTGTAGCAGTCCGTGTTAATATGCCGTGCTATCTCCGCTTTATTTATCACATGGCCGATGGAAAAAGGGTGGTGTTGTTAGATCAATACTATATCGATCAATCGAAAGTCAACTTGGTGTATCATATTCCGGTAGAGTTTGAATGTGCCGAGCCGTTTGGAAGTGAAGTATTACAAATTTTTGCCCGTACTGATAAATTTGAACCTGTAGCTGTTGAAACAATAGATGGATATAGTTATCTCAAAGAAGACTTGAAGGGATTTGTTGCGACAACCCGAGGTATGAAAGCAGCAAAACCACGCTCCCTGCAAGCCGAGAAACGGATTCAGATTACGACAATGAGGGAATAGGTATATGGTACACCAGATTTACTCGCGGCCAATACGTTATTAGAATTTTTCCACTATGTTGTAGATCTCCACTTTTTTCACAAAACAAAATATTTTTCTCCACATCTTACCGTAACTAGGGAATATAATAATCGAAATATGTCGTGCCGGTTGTTCTGATTATAATTCAAAAAACGTGTAAGATTATGAGCCCTTGCAAGGTTAACTTCACTTTCACAATTGCTATTTACTCTACATTCCCCTATTTTCACCCCCATGGGGAAGTTAAACGAACTACTGCACAATCTGCCAACAAACCTACGCGCAATAGTAGGGGGAAATTTCACTCGTGAGCAACTTAATCAGGTTATAGCGTTAAGTCACGCCTTTGCTATTGTTGCACTTAAAAAAAAACTTTCCACCGGCAAACTTAATCTCAATCTCGTTCATCTGGATATTCACGACATAGCGTATGACTGCATTGCGGAATTGTTTAGAATGGACGGCAACCTACCGCTTATTCAGCTAAAGTCGTACTTTGCAGCAACAGATTTGGAACATTCATCTTCTCAAGCATTAACAGACCACCTGCGCAGGTTGACGTTTCACAAAGTAAATCAGGGGATTTTTCGACTCTATTCGGAGTATGATCCGTCACTCGGAAAAATCCTGCGCAATATCAAAATTGCCGTTCAGTCGTTAAATAGTTTTATAGAAGTTAATCGCTTTGGCGAAATATATCTTGTCCCTTCTTTTGTCAATGAAAAGTTTTCACTTCCGGTAGCAGGTAATGAAGTAATTCTGCAATGGCTGAGGGAAATTCTTGACGGTCATGAACGTATTCCCGAGGTAATGGCAAAACTATCTTTGCAAGTTCAAAATCAGCATGAATATGCAAAAGCGGTATCGTATATCGGACTTGGTATCTCGCTCCGCGTGCTATTTGCTGAAGAATTAGAAATACCAACTCAGCAAGCAGAATACTCCAATGCTCAAAATGCAATTGATATGATTACCCATGCGTGCAACACAGTACAAACAAAAATGGCAAAGCAGTACGTGGAGAAGAAGAAATTGACCCAGATAGAATATGAAGCAATGTTTCGTGTGATTCAAAAAAATCTGGCGGCTAAAGTTATTGAGCAGGATGGAGAAGATTTTTCGCTATTTGATCATTTAAAACAAGAATTACCAGAAATAACAAAACAAGAATATCGAAAAAAACACAAAGCTATCATAGAATACTTATTGTCAATAACAAAACAAAAACTTGGGCGTGAATTGAAGAGGCAATTGTAAATTCGGTAAGCATGGAAAAATGAAAGTACTATACATATAATGAAGAACGAGCCAAATCATATTGATGAGCACACCATGTCGCTGTATGTGCTGAATGATCCCACAATTTCAGCACGGTATGAAGAAATCACACAGCATCTTGTCGAATGCAAGGGATGCCGGGAGTTGTTTGAAGAGATTACCTCATTTTATTCTCAAGTCGAACAGGAAGTAAAACTAAATCCTTCGCTTGGCACAAGGCGCAAGCATGAAATTGTACCTCAGCAACAACTTCCAAGTGTTTGGACCGAATCTCTAACATCTGTTGTTTTGGAACCAAAACAATCTCTTCCTTTCCGTCTGTGGTATTTTAGCAGAAGAAGACCGATCGTCTCTGCAAGCGTTTCTTTTGCAGTGATAGCGCTTTGTTGGTTTCTCGTCAACATATTTATGAATAACAACAGGGATACAAATCCATCGTATCATACATTTAAAGAGCATGTGCTTAATATTCATAATCGTGAAGGGGAAATTCTTTGGAGAATACCGTTGAGTGATAGTCACAGAGCAGAGGAATTGAATGACCCCAGTAAAAAAAAATTGATCACATTGTTTGACATCAACAATGATGGCAATAATGAAGTTATTACAATTTTCAATGCGCTTAATGATCATGAATCCACCAGAAATTCTATCACCGTTTACAATTCCAACGGCACGGTTCTTTGGAGGAAGTATCTTGGTAAAGAAGTAGTTCACAGTGGTAGAAAGTATATGAACGACTTTAGGACGAAAAAAATGCTTGTGCACGAGTGCAATGGAAAGCAAAGGATTTTTGTTCTTATTGTCAATGCTCACTCTCCTTCAGCTATTGTTGTCTTGGATCTATCGGGCAATATAGTAGGGGAATATTGGAACTACGGACATATTAACGACTTTGCGTTTGCTGATGTTGATGGCGACAACCATAAAGAGTTGGTTGTACTGTCGTTACTAGACGCTGAAAACGTTCCTGCAATCCAGGCGCTGGAGCCTGAAAACATTGTCGGTGTTGAGCAATCTCAGTACAGTACTTTCCAAAATATGAAAATCTCAAATGCTGAAAAATACAACGCCCGTGTTGTTACCAACGAAGCATTTTCAGTTTATCGTATTGGGTTTTCTTCCATTCACATTAATAATGGGTCAACACTGAGCGTTTATTATGGTTTTTTTCCCAATTGGCTTTTTACCTGTGTTATGGGGGATAAACTTCATTGTGAAAGTATTCTTTTAACAGATAGCGCAATTGAAAAGTATGGGAGGGAAGGAGCAGCAAAAGAAGCAGAAAAACTAAAACGATCATTTAGGTATTGGGAAAGAAGGAAGGACAAACCGCCCGTGTAAAGAGTATATAAATCATTACAGACTAAATCCCGTTTCGAGAATATCGACGGGATTTTTTGTTTTTAAAGAAGATTTTTTCGGCAGAGGTAACACACTGTTAGTATTATGAAAAGAACTCACCGCAATAATTCAACACATAAGGAGGTTGTATGAAAAGAATATTCACCTTGTTGTTCGTATTACCTTTATACTTTTCCTTTTCCCAAACAGCTAGGAATATTGATGCTAAAAATCATTGCTATTTAATTCCAGACAGTATGATTATTTCTGGTTTAACCCCGGGAGTAGAACACAGGGTAACCGTTGTTGCAAACGGGACAATTAGTGCTCCTATGCAGGGACTGTTTTTTATGTATGCGGAACAAGGAGGAGAACATAAATATAATTTCGTCCCAATTGGTTCATCATTTTTGTTTAAACCTATTGCAGGATTTTATCAATTAGCCCCAATTTATGTTGATTGGTCCACAAAAAATGATAATTCTGGTTCTATGACGGTATCAGTTGCTTTGTCTGATAAATATTATGTTAAAGATAGTTTGACAAAATTACTGCTCTATTTTAATGAAAATTCAGGTGATTTTGCATACGATTCTAGCGGAAATTCTAATAATGCTTCAAATACCGGAGCAGTAATCACCGATGGAAGGTTTGGCAAAGCAAGAAACTATAATGGGTCTTCAAATTGGATGCTTGTTCAAGATGCCAATTCACTAGATATAACAAACCAGATTACGGTGGAAATGTGGGTGTATCCTACAGAAAGAAAAATGATAAATCTAATTTCCAAAGAAGGTGCGTATCAATTTTACATATTTGACGACGGTACATTTTCATTAGGTGTTTATTCTGGTTATCCTTGGCACCAAATAACCTCCAATCAGATTGTACCGTTAAATCAATGGTCTCATCTCGCCGGAACATTTGATAACACCACAAAAAAGTTTCAACTTTTTTTGAATGGGATGAAAATAAAAGATACTATAGACGTTAACGCTTCATTAACCGCGAGTTCGGAGCCATTATATATAGGAAGAAATGGTTCAGCGAACGTCTATCATATGAAAGGTATGATTGATGAAACTAGAATTTCAAATACCACTCGTTCATTTTCACCTATAACTTCGGTTGCCAATTTTAAGAACATTGTTAAATCTCCTGCTGTTTTCAAGTTAAGTCAAAATTTTCCTAACCCTTTTAACCCCACTACAACAATCAATTACGACATTGTTCAAAGATCTCCTGTAAGAATAGTTATCTATGATGAAATAGGTAAGGAAATCACAACGTTAGTAGATGGTGAAAAAGAGCCAGGGTCGTATAGTGTGCAGTGGAATGGAAGGGACAAAAATAATATTCCTGTCTCTACGGGTGTTTATTATTACTCTGTCCTGACTGGTCAAGAGGTTCAAACCCGCAAAATGCTCTTACTCAAATAAAAAACACTAACATTCCACTCCCGTTACGACTTCATTAGAGGAATGGAAAAAATCCATTCCTCTTTTATTTTAACATTGAAGTCAGAGTAAGTCACACAACAAAAATTTTACCTTCCTACCCCTTGCGTCTTTCCAAGCGATTTATTACGTTCAGTTAAAGTAACTCTTGAACGATAGATTGCTCTTGCATATAAAATTAACCCCTACATTTTCCCTCAATTTCCCGAATTTCATAATTCGTTTGTATATCCTCATCCTTTTCTCAATTGCACCCATTCTAAAAACAATTCGGAGTTGATACACCGCAATGGCAAAAAAGAAAAAAATGTTTGTTCTCGATACCAACGTTGTCTTGCATGATAGTAGTTGCATCTATCAATTCAAAGAGCATGATGTAGTTATTCCGGTGACATTGCTGGAAGAGTTGGATGCATTCAAAAAGGGAAACGAATCAATCAATTTTCATGCCCGAGAGTTTGCTCGGAACGTTGATGCAATGAGTGGCGATCATATTTTTAATGGAGGAGTGAAGATTGGCGAGGGATTGGGCAAAATTACCGTCAGGTTAGAACAGCATTTTCACAAAGATCTGCAATCTATTTTCAATCCGGATAATCCTGATCATCAGATTTTGAACTGTGCGTACTGTTTGTGGAAAGAAAATCCGTCACGTGAAGTCATTCTGGTTTCCAAAGATGTAAATTTACGGATGAAAGCAAAAGCGGTAGGCATTCTGGCACAGGATTATAAGAATGATCAGGTACAAAATATCACCGATCTTTACAGAGGTCATCGAACGGTAGAAAATGTTAGTGAAAAAGTAATTCAACATCTGCACACCAATCCATACGAAATTGACCCCGGCACGCTTCCTACCAATCATTTTATTCCAAACGAATACATGATCTTGCGGAACGGAAAACAATCTGCGCTTGCTACCTTTGATGCAGAACGACAAACGATTGTAAAAGTTGATAAATCGGTGTGCTATGGCATCGCTCCAAGAAATGCAGAACAAATTTTTGCATTGAATGCATTGATGAACCCGGAAATTCAGCTTGTAACTCTTTCTGGAAAGGCGGGAACGGGGAAAACATTACTTGCTCTTGCAGCGGCATTGGAAAAACGAAAATTTTATCGTCAGATTTTTATGGCAAGACCAATCGTGCCTCTTTCCAATAAGGATATCGGATATCTTCCCGGCGATATTCAATCCAAGCTCGATCCGTATATGCAACCGTTATTCGATAATCTCGGCGTTATCAAAAATCAATATCCCGAAACCGACCAGAATTACACCCGCATCACACAAATGATGCAGGAGGAAAAATTAGTCATCGAGCCGCTTTCGTACATTCGGGGCAGATCGCTGGTAAAAATATTTTTCATTGTAGATGAAGCGCAAAATCTTACGCCTCACGAAGTAAAAACAATTATTACCCGTGCCGGAGAAGGGACGAAAATTGTCTTCACTGGTGATATATACCAGATTGACCATCCCTACCTCGACAGTCAATCGAACGGATTAAGTTACTTGATTTCCAAAATGCAGGGACAAAAAATTTACGCCCATGTTAATCTCGAAAAAGGAGAGCGCTCAAAACTTGCCGAACTGGCAAGTAATTTGTTGTAAGAGACAGCCCGCAAGAGTTCCATGCTAAGGGAATAGATCGAGTAGTTTTCAACGCTAATAATCTTGCCAGTGAGTGTTGATTTCTTTTTTCAAAGTCTGTAGGTTCGCAGTATATTCTTTTTCATTTCACCGACAACAGACTTCACGGTGCATTTTTGAGTACGCGTACCAACAGTTACGGTATTTTTTCAACTCTCAACGCATTACTCTTCGTTTTGATTTCTAATCAGCGAAGTCCATATTGAACATAGACAATGAAAAGAAGAACATTTCTCTACGCCGCCACGACGACCGTTTCCGGTGCGTTGGTTGGCTGCTCCTCCAGTGTGTTTCTTTCGTCACGCAATCAATTCGACCTTCTTCTGAAAAACGGCGCGGTTATTGACGGCACGGGAAAAAATGAGTTCCGTGCTGATGTCGGTATTCGTGATGGAGTGATTACTGCTCTAGGAACAATTGAATCAACATCAGCCGACAGAATTATCGATGCTACCGGATTGTACGTTGTTCCCGGATTCATCGACATACACACGCACACCGATTCTGCCATTTTGCGATTGCCTACGGCAGACAGCAAATTACGGCAAGGAGTTACAACAGAAATCGGCGGCGCCGACGGCAGTTCCCGCGCGCCAAGAAAAAAGAAAGATGATGATGCAGACGATGAACGAGTTTTCACAGATGTTGCCACGTTTTTTGATTATCTTCAGCAACAAGGAACAGCGCAGAATATTGCTTCAATGGTTGGACTCGGCACAATCCGCGAGTTAGTTGTCGGTGAAGATGACCGACCTGCAACGCCAGAAGAAATGGAAGCAATGAAAAGCGAAGTGCGCAAAGCAATTGAGCAGGGATGCTTCGGTGTTTCAACAGGTCTGGAATATACTCCCGGCAGTTTCGCCTCCACAGAAGAATTGATTAAACTGACAAGCGCCGCGCCCCTGCCGTATCGGTTGTATGCAACTCACATGCGGAATGAAGACAACACTCTACTGGAAGCCATTGATGAAGCAATACGCATTTGCCGGCACTCTGGAGCGCGCTTGCAAGTGTCGCACCTGAAGGCGTCGTACAAAGTCAATTGGTATAAGCAGGAAATTGCACTGAAGATGCTCGATGATGCCATTGCCGAAGGAATTGAGGTTCATGCCGATCGCTATCCGTACATTGCCTATCAAACAGGTTTGGCGAATTTGTTTCCGCTTTGGTCGCGCGACGGAGGAACCGAGCAATTCATCAGCCGATTGAAGGATAAAAACGTGCTGGAAAAAATAAAACCCGACACGCTTAGAAAAATTAACGGACTCGGCTCGTGGGATTCGGTGATGATTACCTCCACGCGCACAGAAGAAGCAAAGCACTATATCGGAAAAACTATTCAACAGATCGCTTCTGCGTTGAATGTTGATCCGTTTGAGTTTTCCGTCGATTTGATGATCAGAGAAAATGGTTCGGTCGGCATGGTCGGTTTTGCGATGGATGAAGCAGGGACGGAAATGTGTTTGCGATGGAAAAACACCATTGTCGCTTCCGATGGCGGAGCGTATTCACCTGCATCAAAGTCAAATCCACATCCCCGTACGTATGGCACGTTTCCCCGCGCCATTGCCTACTATCAAAAAGAGCGAAATGTTTGTTCGCTTCCTGAAATGATTCGCAAAATGACTTCAATGCCTGCAGAAAAAGTTGGATTAAAAGACCGCGGCGTGTTGGCAGTTGGGAAAGCGGCAGATATTGTTCTCTTTAATTACAATACGATAAAAGACAACGCCACATTCCTCAATCCGCATCAATTCCCCACCGGCATGCCATACGTAATAGTGAACGGTACCATTGTTGTTGATGACAATACCATTACAGGAAAACTTCCGGGAAAAGTGCTAAGAAGCAATGGAGTTTTGGTATAATTCTTGCAAAGCACATCCCCAAAAATCTTATAGATTTCGGGGATGTGTGTGACATGAAACTTTTCAAAAATTTTCGTTCGCTTTTTTAAGTAAAATTTGTATATTTGTAGTCCAAAAATCACCATTTCAAGAGCAGGAGTAGAAGTTTTATGGCAAAAGTTCAATCCTTTGAAGAGAAAGCTAAAAAAGCGGCAAAAGCGCATATGGCAGAGCGCACCGTAAAGTTTGTTGCCGCTGTGAAAACAGGAAAAGGAACGTACCGTTTCAACCAAAAATTGGTAAAAATTAAAGACGAAAAACAGGAAGACGCTATACTGGAAGCCGAATATAAACGGATGCTTCAGGAAGCGCATTAATTTTTAGAGAGAGGAATTAAAACAATGTCTAAACGATGTGAAGTAACAGGTGTTGGTCCGCTTTCTGGTCACAACGTGTCGCATGCTCACAATAGAACAAATCGCCGGTTCATGCCGAACCTGCAAAGCAAACGAATCTGGGTGCCGGAACTTAAACGGTTTGTGAATGTGAAGTTGACATCGAAAGCGTTAAAGACCATTACAAAGAACGGAACCGCCGAACTTGCTAATCTGGTTCGAGCCGGCAAAATTTAATTTTCTAGAGATGAAGAAATAGGACATCGTTGAGGTGTCCTATATTTTTTTTATCTAATGCGAAAACATATCAACATACTTTCATTGCTTGTGTTGGCTGTCTATGGTGCGCTCACATTGGTAGCCATGCCGCTGCACCAACATCCGATGAGCTATGTTGATACGCCGCACTATCAATCCTTTATTACCCATCACGGTCTTGATTGCAGTGTTTGCACATTCAACTCGCAATCAGTAAGCGTAGCGTTATCTTCATCACAGTGCGTTCGTGCTACTGTTCCTTCTGAACAACTTCAGAGCGTTGAAGTACCAAACTCTTATCATTCTCAGTTCGAAAAAGTATATCCCCGACGCGGTCCGCCGTCACCCCTTTCGTAGTTCTATCTCCTTCAGAAAAATTTAAGTTGTTCATCGTTCAAAGGAAGTATCAAAACTTCTCATACGTATTTCACTTCAAAATTTTTTTGGAGTATGAAAACTTAGTTGAAAGGAAATGTTCTATGAAGTGTGTTGGTGTTCTTTTGGTGCTGACGAGTTTCTCTTATGTTGGTGTTGCGCAATCATTAGCCGATTCTGCGGCAATTGCTGATTCATTGCTTACTATTGAACTGCAATCACAACTTCCATTACACAGTCAACCGCAGCCAACTATTGCTGTACGTTCTGTACCGACGACCAATCCGGATATCAGCGCTATCGGAGATTTTCGATTGACCTATGTAACAGAGGGAAACAGAAATGTAGAACTACATTTCAATGCGCTTGAAGTGCAAGTATCGTCCGTTGTCGATCCGTATGCATCGGCAAATTTTATATTTTCATTCGGCAAGGATTCGTTAAACGGAGAATACTCTGCCGGACTGGAAATTGCCACGCTTACCTCTCTTTCACTTCCATACTCAACACAAATCACTCTTGGAAAATTTAAACCGCACTTTGGTAAAGTGAATATGCTTCATCCTCATGCTTTCAGTTTTGTCGATTTTCCGCTCCTGATAAACAATTATTTTGGGGAAGAAGGAATGTTTATGGAAGGAGTATCGGCAAGCATTTTGGTACCAAATCCGTGGGATTTTTTTCAGGAATTCAAAATTCAGTTTGGCAGGAGTGAAACGAATGCATCGTTCGACAACGGCGTCAACAACATGCTTCTTGTGAACGCACATCTCGATAATTTTTTCGACCTCACCGATAATGCTACGCTGAACATCGGCCTTTCAGCAATGACCGGGCCAAATACATTTAACCAGCGAACAACAATGGCAGGGTTTGATCTTACGTATAAATGGAAGCCGATACAATTCAATGCCTATCAATCGTTTACATGGCAAACTGAGGGAATGGTAAGTCAAACAGATACAGCAGCCGGTACTTCTGTGCATACATACGGAGTGTATTCATTGATGGAATACCAGATAGGAAAGCGAACATTTGTTGGCGCACGATTCGATTATTCCGGATTACCGGCGGTTGAACAATCAGATGAACGGATGGTTTCGTTCCTGCTTCGCTTTCAACCGTCGGAGTTTCAAATTCTGGCATTGGAATTTCAAAACATCAATAGAAATTACGCACCGAGTTTTCAGCAGGTGGTGTTTAGAGCAATTTTTGGCATTGGCACTCATGCCGCTCATCCATACTAACAGGAAGGAGGGATTATGAAAAAATTTTTTGTTCTTTTGTATCTGCTGGTGGTATTATCGTTAAGTCAGGCTCAGGTAAAAGTTGTTACCACGCTTCCCGATTTAAAAAGCATTACTGAAAGTATTGGTGGTGAATTTGTTGAGGTCTTTTCGATTGCTACCGGATATCAAAATCCCCATTTTGTAGATCCAAAACCGAGTTACATTGTGAAGCTCTCGAAAGCCGATATGTTTATTACAGTCGGTCTTGATTTAGAAATCGGGTGGGTGCCGCCGTTGCTCAACAGCGCGCGTAACGCAAAAATTCAAAAGGGTGGAGAAGGGTATGTTGACGCTTCTACTAATATTCCGTTGCTACAAGTTCCGACGAGCGTCAGCAGGGCAGAAGGAGATATTCATATCTACGGCAATCCCCATTACTGGCTCGATCCATTGAATGGAAAAATTATTGCACAAACAATTTGTACGGCACTCATTCGGCTCAACCCTGAACACCGTACGTATTTTGAAACTCGTCTGCGTCGTTTCATCGACACCATTGATACAAAAGTCAAACAATGGATGGAACAATTGAAATCTTATCGTGGAATAAAAGTCATCGCATATCATAATGAGTGGCCATACTTTGAACAGCGTTTTGGCTTAAAGATTGTTGATTTTTTAGAGCCCAAACCGGGCATTCCGCCGACACCATCGCAGTTAGCAAAAATTATCAACACTATGAAACGCGAGAATATTAAAGTGATTATCAATTCACCGTACTTCACAGCAGAATCTGCCGATTTGGTGGCGCGAAATACCGGAGGGAAAGTGGTTACACTGGCAACGTCTGTTGGGGCGTACCCAACGATAAAAACATATACCGATGTGTTCGATTACAATGTGCAACAAATTCTTTCAGCCATAAAGGAGTAAATGATGTTAGACATGTTCGCACAAGATTTTATTCTGAATGCGCTTTTGATTAGTATTGTAATGGGTTTAATGCTGGCGTACCTTGGCGTGCATGTGGTCGGTAGAGGAATTGTGTTTGTTGACCTTGCTCTTGGTCAGATATCGATGCTTGGTGTTGCCGTCGGTAACTTCATCGAAAAAGATCAGACACTGATTTCGATTATTTTTACGATGGTCGGAGCATTTTTGCTATCATTTATCAAAATAAAAGACAAGCGGTTAAAACAGGAAGCCATCATCGGCATTGTGTATGCATTTGCTTCCGCAGCGACAGTCCTTTTTATTTCAAAATCGCCGCACGGTGAATCAGATATTTCAGAAGTGCTTTTTGGCAGTGTGTTTACGGTGACCACCGAACAGATTATAACAATGGCTGTTGTATTTTCAGCAATAGCGCTGTTTCACGTTATCTTCCGAAAAAAGTTTTTTGAACTGACACACAAATTTGAAAATCATGAAATTGAAACAATCGGTGTCTTCAATCTGTGGAATTTTTTGTTTTATCTTTCCATTGGCTTGGCTATTGTGCTTGCTGTGAGAAGCGCCGGTGTGATACCGGTCTTTTCGTACCTTATCATTCCGCCGGTTTCTGCCATTCTGCTGTCGCGGAAGGAATCAACCGAGATTGTTCTCGCTTTGGTTATTTCAGTCCTTGGCAGTTTTTTTGGTTTGTATTTTTCGACACAGTATGATTTTCCTGCCGGTTCATCCGTGGTGACAATATTAAGCGTGTTGTTTGGTGTAAGCGCGTTTGTTCGATGGCTAAATGGTTTTAGAGGTAAATAAAGTATCCATTAAGTTACAATGTGAAATAAAAAGCGCAGATCATTTCTACGCTTTTTATTGTTTCTTCATTTCCTGAGCACAAGATACAGTGTGAGTAGCCATAGGAACACGCTTATTGCTAAAACAACTATTGAAATAAGCAGTTCTATTTTTTTCTTTATGTTTGCTTTTCGATTTGTCATATGCATAATACTGAAATGATATTAAAGAACGACAAAGCCGCACAGTAACATAATAGTTTACTGTAAATTGAACGGTACAATTTGCATAACGATGTGTGTCATTCTATACTATCAGTAATAGTTTCATTGTTTGAAATTATAATCTCACACCCACACCCAGTTGAAGATAGATCGGCAATACAGCATCTTCATCCTTAAACTGAGCTTTGGTTTGACCCAGCCGCAATGAAAGATCAAAAGTGTTGCCAATTGTTTTACTCCCCTGAATTCCGTAATAATGATATCCACCGGTTGGTATGTACCATCCATCTTTTATCGTAGGAACATTTTCCTTCATAATGTCTGAATGCTTAAAGTGCGAGATGATTGATTTGTCAAAACCATACTCAAGAGCGGCGTGCCACGTTTGCCTGTAATATCCTGCAACAGCAGTAAAGTCCGAACCGAAAGTGATAGTTCTTACCAACGCCGTTTTATACCGTTTGAAGTTGGAATAAATTTTCGCTGTTACTGAGAAGCCTTCCCATTCAACAATTTCAAATTGAGCGCCATAGCGCACCTTGAAGTCATCTAATAAGATGTTTCCCATCGGAAGAGCATAATCTAACCCTAATGCAATGGGCATGAACCCATCAATGTACCGGTTATAACTTACCTGCGACACCGCTCCAAAGTCATATCCAAAATTGAATTGCACAATGTTGCTTTGCCCATTATCGAGCGATCTCCAGTTAACGTTTTGTGAATGGCTGTATTCTGAAAACAGAGCCATGATGATAGTTGCTAATAATATTTTTTTCATAAGTATTCTCGAAGTTAGAGTGAAATATTTTGTTATTGTTACGAAGAATGATGCTCTGAACAAAAAAGACCAGAGTGTAGTTACTTCAACGTTATGCCCGAATGCTCCACCTTTTGAATCCTGCTTCGAGCGGAATCCTGAAAGCGGGACTTTTATTGGACATCCATTTTTTAGATTCCCGCTTAAGACATGTGAAAATGTCGATTGTTTTTTCGCTTGCATAATCATAGCTATTTAATTGTATTCAAGTACGCTTTTGCCACAGGATAAAAATTATCCCATCCGAAATATGTTACTTCATGCCCTGTCCCCTTTATTTCCACAAGCTGTGCATTTGAAAATGCGGCGGCAACTTCTTGAGCATGAGTTCTTCCGTACACTTCATTCAATTCACTGTACGCAAACAATACCGGTGTAGAATATTGGGAAAGGTTCGTGGTGAAATCGAATGAATGTTCTTTCACATATTCAAACGCCGCTTTCGTGCAAACAGCGCCAAATCTCCAGAACGGATACGGAGCAGTGTTCCCCACTTTGTTTTCTTTTGAAAAATCGGCGGCATTTTGCAATGAAGCTTTATAATCGAGCGTGTTATGATCGCTACCGGTAATAATTTGGTCCAGATAAACAAAATCATTGCTCGACTCGCCAAACGGATTAAGGGTTCTTTCTTTTTCAATATATTTCTTGGTTGCTTCCCAGGTGAAAGCGCCTGGTTCAATAAGAATGGCGCCAGCAACTCGGTTTGGATATTGATTGATATAAGCCGTTGCCAACATTGCTCCCCATGAATGTCCGAGCAGAATAACTTTTTGTGTTGGCGAAGTGCGGTAATAGTTAATGACGGCATCCAAATCGTCAATAAATATTTGCGTTGTAATCGTGCTTGCGTTGTGCCGCTTGGATAATCCCGAACTGCGCTGATCATAAAAAACAACAAAGAAACTATCGGCAGAAAGTTTGCTGCAATTCAGATTACTCCGATAGTCCCCTCCGGGACCGCCGTGCAGAACGACAATCATCGGGTTATTTGGGTTGCCGAATGTTTCCGCGTGGAGCTGTGTTCCGTTAACGAAGATGGAAGGGAGATTACCGTCTTCATCTACGGTTAACGGCACCAGCAAGCCGGGTTCGTTCGGTTCGTGTGTATCGCAGGAACTGAACATAACCGCTGCCGCTGCGAAAAGTGTGAGAAATAGTGTTTTCATAGTTACTCCAGATTTAATTATTGGTGAATAGTGAGTTAGAAAATCTGGAATAAAGATACGCCGCCGAGAACGGAATTTCGGTTCAGCGTGAAGGGAAGGACGGTATTTGTGGTACTTCCTTGTAAGGTGGGACTATGAAATATTGGGATATTCTTAAATAATCAGTGCTATTCCCGCTGTTGTAAGCGGGAATAAACTTAATAGATTCCCGACTGAAAGTCCCGCTTTCAGGATTCCGCTCGAAGCGGGATTCAAAAGGCGGAACATTCGGGGATGAGGGACTTCTGTAGGTAATTATTTTTCCTGTAATTCAGTGTGGGGTAAGCTTCTCAAAATACTCGGAAGGGGTCTGCCCGGTAGCTTTTTTAAAGAAGCGGTTGAATGAGGACTTTGAATTGAATCCGCAATCAAATGCAAGAGAGAGAAGAGTAAGCTGCTGGTTTTTAGGGAATGCAATGAGTCGTTTAAATTCTTCCAATCTAAAAGTATTTACAAAATCATAGAAATTTTTCCCCTCTCTCTCATTTATAATTTGTGAAAGATAATTAGGATGAATATTGAGTTTTTCTGCAAGATCGCCGATAGATAACTCACTTCTTTTGTAAAGCTCTTCTTCTTTCATAAGCTGCAATAGCTTTTGGTGAAGATTTTTGGAAAGCTCATCGGTCAATCCGGACTTTTGATATTTTTCTTTTTGTTCACTGTTGATATCGTCTGGTTCACTATGTGAAAATATATCCGCCTGTCGGAAACCAAAAAATCCAATCAGAAAAATGAAAATAACAACGCCGGTAAAAACAAAAAAATCATCACCAATAAATATAACCAGAGCCCATATTGCGCCAAGCCCTAATGTTAATACCCGTAGCCATTGCAGATTAACCCTCTCAATATCCGAAAACTGGTCGCGAATACGATGCCGGTGTTTCTTTAGAAGGAGCGCTGACCACGCAACATAAAAGATACCTGAACATGCCACAGCATACTGTCGTATAGTATTAAACACTTCATACCCTGCGCCTTGGTTCTGAAAGATTTCTACTTTTTCTTCCGTAGGAAGAATAAAAAAATGAATAAGGTAAATATAAAATCCCACGGCAGGGATAAAATGCAGGAAAAGAAGCCATCGCTTTGCAGGAAGCTGCTTTGTAAGAAAGCTGACATACAGGAACAAAAAAACGCCATGCACAAGGGGAAGAGGCATTCCCACGCCAAGCAAAAAAGGCACTTCGAAAATATCTCCGGTGAAATGCAAATAGAACAAAAAAAGATGTACCAGAATTAGGAACATCCACACGGTAAGAATCTTATCCGAATCAGATTTGTTCTTTTTGCTGATCAGCAAAAATTCTATGAAGAGTGCTATTCCAATACCAATAACAAAAAACATACATATTCCCCTGCGCTATTGACTTGTCAATGTAAATATTTGTTTGGTGGGAATCAAAGGAGGGCTAATAATGAAAAATGGCATTAGAAAATGCCATAAAAAGATAGATTATTTAATTTTTAAAATGGATGTTCAAAAGAAAGATATAAAAACATACCGCTTTCTTGTCTGCCGGAGGTGAAGATGATTGGAAAGGCGAGACCGGGAACAATCTGGAGGTTGTCAATATCGACAGCAATGCGCACACCTGGATTAAGAATAAGTTCATTATTGCCGTTACCGGAGGTATATAACACCTCTGTCATGATGTTGACATGTGTGCCAGCAAGATAGATTCCGCTTGTGCCGATAAAATATTCCGTTTGTGTTTCTTTCTCGGTTCCAATTTTCACTTGAGGCAAGATTGTAACCCCTGCATTGAAGTGTGAAATAAATGCATTTGTCCATCGTTTACTCACTGGCGCATTAAGTTGCACGCCGACGACTCCACTACCTAATCCTTTCACATCATTTCCCGTTGGTATGATTAAAGAAAACCGAGGTGAAATAGCAAGGCCATCGTTATTGACAAATTGGTACCGATAGTTGAGCAAAACATCACCGGCGCCGCTTACCGATGAATTGTATAAGTACGGAAGAGTATAACTTACCTGATGCGTCTGTCCGAACACGGGCCATTCTTGAGTAAAACTTGCTTCGGTAAAAACCGCCCCGGAAATTCTCGTTCCGGTGAAAATATGTTGTACAACCCCCTCTTCCTGATTGTACGCTTCTTCGATGAAAAACGAATTGTCTTCAATTGCTTTCGTAAATTGTGCTTTAAGAGAAAGTGTAGAAAAAAGGAAAAGCACAAGAATGATGTCACGTTTTGTCATAGATAAGTACAAACGGTGTGATGAAATATGAGTAATGTTACAATAATAACAATAGTTCGTATCCGTGTATTGAGAAATACTGTTTTCCACATCATACGGGATCAGACTCCTTTGGTTTGTTCTTTTCGTATTTCCAGCCGATCCATGATTGTGTCCAGCCCTTTGTTTTGTGTCTCCACAGAAGATGAATTGCTACAGAGAGTATGAGCAGTACCAATAACGCAAACACAAAAAGATGATGATCATGAAACAGATACACTCCGAGAACAATGGTAATCCACTTCACAATCCTAAACCATACCGGCTGCGAATATTTTGAAAACGCAACCTCGATCTCGCGCAACAACATTCGGCTTATCATTGTATCACCAGCCGATAAATCTGTGCAACGAAGAAACAAATAACAATTCCCATTACCACGGGAAGAAGCGATGCTATCGCTGTCCATTTTGTGCTTTTTGTTTCTTTGTAAATCGTATAGATCGTTGTTGAACAAGGATTATGCAGAAGACTAAACAACATCAAATTCAATCCGGTTAAAAATGTCCATCCGCCTGCTTTCAAAATATTGGCAACGGCGTTAGTTTCTTCCAATTCAAACATGACACCCGCTCCTTCACCAACACCAGCCATTTTTGCACTGAGCACTGTCAGCATCAATACAGTGGGAATCACAATTTCGTTTGCCGGTATAGCGATGATATAAGCGAGTAGAATCACACCGTTGAGACCAATAAGTATGCCGAAGGGATTTGACCAGTGAATAAAATGTTCAGCAATGCTCAGTTCCCCGACGTGAATGTTTGATACGAGCCAAATTACAGCACCGGCAGGAGCAGCAAAAACAATTGCCCGCCACAGCACGATAAGTGTCCGATCAATAAGTGATGTGTACAGCGTTTGCAGAATCCGAGGCGGACGATACGGAGGAAGTTCAAGACTAAATGCTGATGCCTCTCCCTTTAAAATAGTTTTCGATAATCCCCACGAGACAATAAGTGTGAATGCAATACCGAGCACTGCAACGCCAACCACGGCTCCTGCGGTAACAATCCCTGCCAGATGTGCAGGAACAAGCGAGCCGAAAAAAATAGAAGCAATTAAAATCTGCGTAGGCCATCGCCCATTGCAGAGTGAAAAGTTGTTGGTGATGATAGCAATCAGTCGTTCGCGCGGACTGTCGATAATGCGTGTTGAAACGACACCAGCGGCATTACAGCCAAACCCCATTGTCAGCGAGAGCGCCTGTTTTCCATGAGCGCCTGCTTTTTTAAACAATGCATCCATGTTGAAGGCAACCCGCGGCAGATATCCAAAATCTTCAAGTAGTGTAAAAAGTGGAAAGAAAATCGCCATAGGCGGAAGCATCACGCTGATGACCCATGCCATGGCAAGCCATACGCCATCAACAAGTACGCCGGTAAGCCACCATGGCGCAGAAACAGAAGCAAAAACTTCGCGTAGCCAGGGATGAATTGTATCGACCAGCAACATAGCAATCATCCCTGAGGGTACGTTTGCCCCTTCAACGGTAAGCCAAAACACTGCCGCAAGCAGAAGAAACATTATCGGAAAGCCAAACCATTTGCTTGTTAGGATACGATCCAATGTCAGATCGAAATTAACTCGTGGTTTTTGTTCTGCTGTGGAAATGACCTTTGACGCGATGGCATTTGCTTCCTTGTAAATAGATTCGACCAATGAGTCGTGAATGTTCTCACCTATTTCCCAACGCAACGCGTTGGCGGTAGACAAAATGCTCTCTTTATTATTCATTGTCTTCTCCATTCCTTGTCTGATCACAATAAGCAATAAGTAGCTACAACACCTTCATCAAGTTCTAGGTGAAAACTATGCTGGCGATTGCGCCTCTGACTTCAAAGAAACAATAGTGTTGTTTTGTGTTAAATTTTTCAGTTCGCCGCTTTTCACCGAATCAATAATTTTTTGATCTCCTTCAAGCAACCGAAGTGCAATCCATCGGGCATTCGGCAAGCCGGGAAATTCGTTTTGAATTTTTTTTGTTAGTTGTGTGATTGCTTTTTCCAGCGCAGGAGACGTTTTTTCCAATCTGTACGGACGGCACACGTATGAGCCGGTAGCAACTTCGAAAATATATTTGAGTAGCTCAGGAATTCCTTCTTCTTGCCGCGCGGCGGTTGGCACAACCGGCACGCCTAATTCTTTTGCCAGTTGTCGATCGTCGATTACTATGCCTTTCCGTTTTGCTTCGTCCATTAAATTCAGACACAGAACTGCACGATCTGTAATTTCCAGAATTTGCAGAACGAGATTTAAATTTCGTTCAAGACGTGTTGCATCGACAACAATCACTGTAACATCGGGCTTACCGAACAGAATAAAATCTCGCGCAACTTCTTCATCGGTGCTATTGGAAAGCAGAGAGTACGTTCCGGGTAAATCAACAATCTTAAAACGTTTATTGCCATACTCAAATCCCCCCTCAGCCCGGGTAACGGTTTTTCCGGGCCAATTGCCGGTATGCTGTCTCAACCCAGTGAGGGCGTTGAACACTGTACTTTTTCCTGTATTCGGGTTTCCTGCCAACGCCACCACATAATCAAAGCGACTCATATTGATGCCGAGCTTTGTCAGGTTTCCCAGATGGTGGATTGGGCAATCTTCGCAATTGGTTGTAGTGTGATTCGTCATATTCAATTTCTCTGTACAAAAATCATTTGTGCATGTTGTTTTCGCAAAGCTACGAGCGCTCCACGTACGCTGTATGCAACCGGATCGCCGGAGGCGCTTCTCATTTCTGCGCGAATTGTTGTTCCGGGGACAATACCGAGATCGAGCAATCTGCGTCGCTGTTGTCCGCGACATGCTTTGGAAATATTCAACACCGTGGCTTCTTCACCCACCTTGAGTGATGCCAACGTTTCCATTGGCGCGACAATCTTCTCTTCTTCTGTTGCCAACGGTTCGAGGGTAATATTTTTAGCAAGGAGCGGAGCAAGAATAATTTCTTCGCCGTTAGCTGCTACGCGGATACGTTCGTTTGACCGTTCAATCATCATCACCTGCATGCCCACATACAAGCCGAGAGCGCTCAGCTGTGCATATACTGCTTCGGGTTCATCTTCAATATGTGTAATGACGCCGACATCGCCAGAATTCATCGAGAGAAGCGATAGACCTTTCTTCGGCGGCAATTCACCGCTGGCAGTAGGAATCGGGTCTCCATGCGGATCAAAATGTGGATTGCCGATCTGTGCAGCAAGCGCTTCGGTTTGAGCTGGGGTTAGTTTGTGTTCCTGTAATTCGGCAGACGAGTGCCATTCGGTTTGTGGTACGCTAGTTTCATCCGCCAGATATCGTTCCCACAATCGGTGAACACGTATAATGCGTAGAGCGTAAGAATTCCCTTCAGGAGTTAATCTCAGCCCCTTTTCGTTTGTTGTCAGCAGACCCATGGACGAAAGTTTGCCGATCAGCGATGCCGCATCATCAGTAGAAATCAACAATGTGCCTGCAATACTTTGCACGGTGCAGGGAATGTTGTTGTATTCACAATCATAGATATGTTTCAGCGCGTCTTCAATGAGGATGCGCTGAATGCCACGTTTCGCCTGTTTCCACCGTGCTACAATGCCATATTTGGGCAACAGGAAGATCACCAGAACAAGGATGATAATGCCTGCAACGATAAGAGCTTTTAACGGATCAACCATAGAGTTCTCACCCGACTGTTTCCACAAAAATACTTTTGGCAACTATTGAACTGATATTGACCTCCTGATCATCCACCTTTATTACCATAGAATTATCAAAATTCCTTTTTTGTAAGACGGAAATTTTTTTGTGTAGCGCGATTCCTATAGACGACACATATTGAAGCAATTCTGAATTCGAATCGCTCACACGCAGCACTTGTACTAACGATCCTTCGGTAGCGTCCGTTAACGGGAAACTCATTGAGCAGATAATTTCACCATCTTTTGTTGGAATCGGATCGCCGTGCGGATCAATAAGCGGATGTCCGAGCACGTGATCGATTTTTTCTTCCATTTTGTCAGACATGATGTGTTCAAATTTCTCTGCCTCGTGATCAATTTCATCCCACTTGAAGTGCAACACTTGTACCAGAAACATTTCCCACAATCGGTGTTTCCGGATAATACGCAGAGCGAGTTTTTTTCCTTCTTCCGTTAATTCAACGCCTTTGTACGGCGTGTGCATGAGCGTCCCTTCGTCGGCAAGTTTTTTAATCATTTCCGACACAGACGCGGGAGAGATGTTCAAATTTTTGGAAAGAGACGTCGTTGTTACTTTCCCTTCGCTTGTCTGAAGTTTGTAGATGTTCTTCAGATAGTTTTCTATTTGTTCGCTTGGCATATACTTTCTAAAATTGTTAAGTCTTCAAGGTGGAACCAGTTTTTTGTATTACTCGTGTGCGCAACTACACGTTCCGTTTAATGATTCCGCTTTTTCAAAACATTCACGTCCTTCTTTTACGGAAAAATATACAAGTCCTAACGCTCCGGCTGCATCAACGTACGGAAGAGAAAATGCTTCATATAAAAAACTTGACGCTAACAATGTTAATGACATATAGACGCAGACGATGTTACAATTTGCATCTGCTATAATCGCCTTCGAATTCAGCTGGTGTCCTACTTTTCTTTTGTAGTGAATCAACACTATCATGCACGCAATCGAAACCAGCGAAATTATCACTCCCCAAAATGTTGACGTGGGTTGCTGGTTACTTACCACAGAAAGTATTGCACTAACCAACAATCCCGCTGAAAGCAGATAAAACGACCAGCCGGTAATTTTCAGTGCCGTAATTTCAAACGGACTCTTGCTACTGTTGGGATTGTTGGCAATTCGTATGACCATTGCCGCGATACCAATGCCGGAGATGGTTTCAATAAAGCTATCAACACCAAATCCGAAAAGCGTCAGCGATTCGTCAGCGTAGCCGACCAGTGTTGAAATCAAACCTTCTGCAATATTGTAGATGATTGTAAACAGACTTAGATACATTGCAACTGTATAGAGCTTTTTCTGTCTGATTTCATTAAGCGGAGAAATTTCAATTGTTTCCATGAACTATGGCATCCTTAATATTAAATTTAGGTTTACCTAAAAATAATACTATAAGAACATTTTGTCAATAGGAGAGAAAGAGATTTTTTTGCAATTATTTTTCACCAAAAATTTTCAACCATTCTTCGACTTGGGATTGTGAAAGAGGTGTGTCTGATTTTTCTGTGTGGAGATCATTTGTCTGAAAAAGCAAATTGGCAAAATGTTTTGATGTGTGTGTTTGACAGGAACAGACTTTGGCAAAGTTCAGAATTTCTCTATCGGAAGAAACGATGACGAGCTGAGAACGGTTTTTCGATTGTTCAATCATCTGCTTGATCTTGGTATCGGCATTGTGCGGGTATGAATACACAACATGAATTGGCGCATTCGATGGTTGTCGTACTACATTTGGCGGTGGCGAGCCATCGAAAACAATAGTGCAACGAAACTTTCGCTGATGAGTTAAACGGGCAACGGAATGAATAAGCATCTCTCGCGCTGATTGAACATCGTGCGCAAGAGTTTTCTTCAAAGCCGGTATCGCATGAATTAGATTATAGCCATCGAGTATGAAATGTTGCATATCAATCCAATCGTGGATGACGGCGGTGATATCCTGTTGCTTCCTGATATTTTTTTGCAACAGCAAGCAACGTTCCTTCATCAAATAATTTTCCTGTGAATGTGATGCTTACCGGCGTCCCCTTTTCTGTAAATCCGCTGGGAACTGTTATTGAAGGGTGACCAGTCAGATTTGTTAACAACAAACTATTTCCTTCCAACGACGGGTTGATATATACATCAATGGTATCCATCAGTTTTGCCATTTGTTGAATCAGCAGTGTTCTCACTCTGCTGGCTTGAAGATATTCAACTGCCGGAATGAAACGTGATGCACGAAATGAATTGGGCCATGCATTTTTAATCTGGCGAACCATCAAATCATCCTTACCGCTGCGGGTTACATCATCGAATGCTGCTGCCGATTCAGCGCTCAACATAATAACAATATCATCGACTGGAAATTTTGGTAATTCAATCGGAATCAATGTTGCACCGAGATTTTTCATCACGAGTAATACTGAATCGTTAAACGCTTTCCATAGTTTTGCACTGTCGAAATCTGCTTTCAGATATCCGATGCGAAGTTTTCGCAGATCAACGTTCTTTGGTTCGTATCGAAACGGCGCATCGTAGAGAGTTTGATCGATTCCATCTGGTCCGTAGATTGCGTTGAAGACCAATGCGCAATCCTCAACCGTGCGGCAGATAGGACCGAGTTTATCCATTGTCCACGAGAGCGCCATTGCTCCGGTACGGCTCACTCGTCCGTACGTGGGGCGCAAACCAGTCGTGCCACATCGGGTTGATGGTGAGACGATTGATCCATATGTTTCTGAGCCGATTGCGAATCCAACAAGTCCGGCGGCTGTTGCGGAAGCAGAACCGGCAGATGAACCGCTGGATCCTTGCGAAGTATCCCACGGGCTGCGTGTTTTTCCGCCGAACCATACATCTCCCCATGCTAATTCACCCATAGTGAGCTTTGCCACCAATACCGCCCCAGCTTGCTCTAACTTTTTGATAACCGTCGCATCTTCATCAATTATTTGGTCTTTGAATGGTACCGAGCCCCACGTTGTTGGATATTTCTTTGTTGACAGAAGATCTTTAACGCCATAGGGAATACCGTGCAAAGGTCCGCGATATTTTCCTGCAGCAATTTCTTTGTCCGCACGCGCCGCTTGTGCAAGAGCAAGCGAATCAGTGAGTGTGATAACACATTGCAGCATGGGTCCGTATTTCTTCAGCCGTTGTAAATACAATGTTGTTAATTGTGTCGAGGTAATTTTTCTTGTCTTTATCAGCACGCCAAGTTCGGCAACGGAGTAGAAGGCAAGGTCGTCAGGATTTGTTGGTAGTGAAACCTGTTTTGGTGGCGCGTAAGCAAAAACACTTTTACCTTTTGGCAACGACATTCCGACCGGAATAGGATTGAAAAGAATGGATGGAACAACGCTGTTCGGCATGTTCATGGTGCGAAGGGATTGATAGCTTTTGAGTTGCGATTCCAAGTCACCGAGCATAGAATCTCGTTTGGCGTCGGTAAACTGCAAACCAATGAGTTTTTCGGCAGAACGGATATCGCTTATGGTGATAGAATCCTGTGCAAGAAGAGAAGCAACGAAGAGAAAGCAGTAAATAGTAAAGAACTTCATAGAGATTTCCTTTTTTTGATAATCTACTTGATTGCCTTTTGAAATTCAAACTATCGTAAATCTAATCTCATTGTTTGAACTTTGTCGCGATAAAATCCAACTGAGCGAAGAATACCAGCAATCGGGCTTTCGCTTGGTCTGACGTTGTTGCAATACTCTATCACAATTTCATTCTTAGTGCGGTACGAGGAGCGAAGATGATGTATAAATTGAAGCAGTGCGCGCTGAACCAGGTCTTCCGATGACTCGGCAATCAAAAAGATTTTCGCCGCATAATTTTCCAACCATAGAATCGGCATACCCTTGTACAATACGAGAAAGTTTGATGCTACACGTCGTACGGTTGAAGGTAAGTACAAAAGTTCAATACCGCTACCGTAGGGATTAGCCGGATCGCAGGCGTTGATCACCAGTGGTTCTTCCGTAGCATGACGTTCTGATTTAATTTTTTCTAACATCGTTACGGCTTCAGGAAGAGCGAATTGCATTCCCGACAGTCCCTCGACAAAATATCCCCGGCGAATTTCTCCCCGCATTTCCATTCGTTGTAATTCCATGGCAAGCAAAGACCACGGCAAAAGAAGTTCTTCACGCTTTGCTATTTCACGAGCAACAATGCCGTAGCGCAACAGCAACTGCTCTGCCTGCCTTCGGATTTTTTCTTCTTCAGAAATTTTTGTGCCGAGAATATTCCGCGTATGCACCAGAGACCATCTGCCGTGCCAGCCGGGAACGTTTTTCAATGCCTGACGAACTGTGCGCATTGCCGTTCTGGTAAAAGGATTTCTTTTTGGATTTATAATTTCAATTCTTTCATCCGGAAAGTGCGTATCTTCTTCCCGATATCGTTTTACATTCAACACTTCATCTACTACATCGTTCGTAATTAGTCCATGCCAGAACAGTTCGGCGAGGGAACGATTGAGAGCGGAAAGAGAAAGTCTCAATTCTTCACGGAGATCAGAAAGAAATGACGCGCCGTTTGTTTTTAGATATTCGTACACACTTTGCGATGTCTTCGATAACCCCTCCAATGCTGTTTCTTTTTCTGCTACAAAGTAATTTCCTTCGCCTCGAGTAATCCAGAGAGATTTTCCCGATGGCGTTCCGATGCAGATAAGTTCGCCGCGGGATGCAAGCGAACGAAGAAAAACTCCGTCGTACTGTGCTATGCGCGTACGAAAAATTTCCGCTTCCCACAACTCGGAAGGAAGAGCGTATGCCTGCATGTTATCAATGACTGTGCGAATGCCCTCTTCGCCGTGTTGCTGAGTATGTGGATGACGATGTTGCCAATGCAGCAGGAATTGTGTGTAGTCTGCAATGCTTGCCGGTTTAATTTCTTTGCGGAGAATGTTGATGGATGCACGATGAATACGTTCGAAGTTGGCGCGGTAACACCACTGCTCTACTGTGCTTTGTCGTGTGAATATTCCTCGAAGAATAGTGTCTGATTGTTGAAGAGATTGAAGAAGAGATTCACATTCAGCAGTAGTAATGCCGAATCGTTGTGCAATAGTGGCAACGGTTAATGGTCCGTGTGACCGAAGCATGCGTGAGATTAAATATCGCAGTGCCTCTTCTTTTGTAAACTGTTGTTCCCCGGCGTCGCGTGATTCCAGCGAACGGTAAATGGGTAGTTCTTCCGTTAATACATAGTATGTGTTACTTCCCAGTGTAATTGGAGTAATTATTCTTTTCTCTTTCAGTTCCTGAATAAATTCTGGGCGTTCGCTTCGTTCCTGCAATTCTCTTTCGGTAAGTTCTCCCAATCGCAAAAGAATTTCCATGAGTTCAGCGGAAGAACGAGCCCTGCGTGTGGATGACGTGAATTGCAATTGCTCTTCAACTTTGGTGATGGCTTCATTTCGTACAACTGTCGTTGTTGGGTTTAATGAAATCACTTCTGAAAGCAATTCCCTGTTCAACTGTGCTAATGCCTCTTGTGGGGAATGTTTCGGGTCATCCCATTCGTACATATAAACCATCGTGAAGTCGAACAGCAAACTTGAGGCGAACGGCGAAGGAAATTCTGTTTGCACCGTGTGTACACGGATGGCTCCCGTTTCTATATTTGACACCACTTCTTTGAAATGGTGGAAGTCAAGCACATCGTTCAAACATTCTCGCATGGTTTCGATGACGATGGGGAAATCTCCGTACTGCTTGACAATGTGCAACAGGTCAGCGGCTTTCAGGCGTTGCAGAAAAAATGGACGACGCTTTCCCGGACTTCCTTTTGGAAGAAGAAGCGCCCGTTCTGCATTTTGTCTGAACAAGGCGCCGAACAGGGGTGAAGAGGGAAGTTCGTCAAGAATAATTTGCTGTGCCGTTTCGAGGTTCAGCGAAGAAAAAACATCCAGAGGCAGTCGTTCGACATCAGAGCAGCGGAACAGAATGCCATCATCATTGTAGAGCATCTGAATTTCAATTCCAAGTCGCTGTTGCAAATGATGATGCAGAACAATGCCGAGCAACCCGTTGATGCCTTTTCCAAAACGCGAATGCACAACAATGCGAGGATCGCCGATTTCATCCCGGAATCCTTCCACTACAATAGTGTTATGTGAAGGCACGAGTTGTGTTGCGGCTTTTTGTTCGGTAATGTAGTCAATAATGTTGCGAGTGGAATGCTCGTCAATGGGAAAGTTTCGTAAAAATGCTGTCGATGAATTGACGCTTGCTTTTTCGGGATGACTTTGTTGTGCAAGTTTGTCAACAAACTCACCCAACTTCACACACAACTCGTATGTTCGTCCCATCATTTCGCCGCGCCAGAACGGCATACGTGCTGGCTGACCCGGCGCGGGTTGCACAACAACTTTGTTTGCATCAATATCCACAATGCGCCAAACGTGTGAACCAAGAATAAAAGTATCGCCGGTTCTGCTTTCGTAAATAAATTCTTCATCCACTTCACCGACTTTTGTTTTCTGGTCTTCAAGATACACACCGTAATAACCGCGGTCTGGTATTGTTCCGGCATTGGTGAGTGCAAGTTTGGATGAACCGGGAAGCGAAGTCAGTGTGTTGTGCAGTTTATCCCACACAATGCGGGCGCGCAATGGGCGGAATGCCTCGTGTGTGTATCGTCCGGCAACCATATCAAGAACCGAGTGGAAAATTTTTTCCGTCAATGTATGATAGCAGTATGAACGCCGAACGACATCAAACAATTCTTCGGTATTCCATTCTTCGATACCGACCATAGCGACAATCTGCTGCGCGAGAACATCAAGGCAATTTTGTGGAATGAATGTGTGTTCGATGGCGTAGTCAGTCATTGCTTGTGCCACCACTGTTGATTCAAGCAAATCTTCACGGTGAGTAACAAAAATTCTTCCTTTGCTCTGTGCATGTACAAGATGTCCTGAGCGTCCGACACGCTGTAATCCACGTGCAATGCTTTTCGGTGATTGAATTTGCACCACAAGATCAACACTGCCGATGTCAATGCCAAGTTCAAGTGCAGAGGTGGTAACCAACGCGCGCAGTTTGCCGGACTTTAAATCAGATTCCAACTGTTCTCGTACCGTACGCGACATGCTGCCGTGATACGCAAAAACTTTGAAAGGGACTTGAGCACTTTCCAATTTGCTGACTTTTGCCGAGAGTGAAAACGGGACAGCATAGTTGTTGAAAGTATCAGATGTTCCCTCCAGCATCTCGTTTAGTTTGGCGGCGATTCGTTCAGCAAGCCGACGGTTGTTGACGAAAATCAGCGTTGATTGATGTTGGAAAATCAACTCGAGCAGTTTAGGATAGATGGCGTTCCATGCGCTATCGGCAATCATATCAGAAAAATCATGCGGCGCGCAAATAACCTGAAGGTCAATGCTTTTTTTATACCCTGTATCAATAATGTTTACCGATCGAGGAATGAGTTTTCCTTCGTTCCACTCCATTCCGCCAAGAAATTTTGCCACTTCTTCTAATGGTTGTTGTGTTGCTGAAAGACCAACGCGAATGAAACTGCCTGTGCTACTCCTTTCATCGTGGGCTATGCTTTGACGTTGTTCGGCATGACGGCGCTGTAATTCTTCTAGCCGTTCCAACGAGAGAGAAAGATGCACGCCGCGCTTGTTGTTGCTGATCGCATGAATTTCATCCACAATCACATATCGCACACGGTAAAACATCTTCCTTGCCTTTTCGGATGACAGCATCAAATACAGGGATTCGGGTGTGGTAATGAGAATATCTGGCGGATGTTTGAGCATAGCGGCGCGTTCAGATTGTGGTGTATCTCCGGTACGCACTGCTTTCCGGATTGGAGGAAGATGAATACCCTGCGTTGTTGCTTCCTCTGAAATTCCATTGAGAGGAATATCCAAATTACGGTGAATATCGTTATTGAGCGCTTTAAGGGGAGAGATGTAAAGAACACGCACACCTGCATCATTGACCCGGTTTGGTTGTTTTTGCTTCTCTTTACCGGCAGGAAGTTCCGACGATAATTGCGGCAGGGGAGATGGCGATAAGAGTTTTTCTTCAACTATATGATTAATGCACCACAAAAATGCGGCTAGCGTTTTCCCTGAACCTGTTGGTGCAACAATAAGCGTGTGGTTTCCTTGAGAAATAGAAGGCCACCCGTGCACCTGTGGAGGGCTTGGTGTGCCGAAGGTTTTTACAAACCACGAACAAACTACGGGATGAAATGTTGAAAGAATAGATTCTGACATTGTAACCGAAAGTAAGAAAAGAGCCCTCGAAGGGCAAGGCGTGATGAGGAAGATTAGTGAAACTTCTTAGAAAATTGATGAATAAAGCTTTTCTTTCAAGGGGTGAGTTTGTTTTTAGAATAAAACTTCATAGTTTGTGCTCGTAACTTACCATACTGTACTACGTAAGAGGAACGGTGTAACGGCAAAAACGTGTAGGATAAGAAATCATCTTGTCCTGCGATAAAACCGTAAGAAAAAAATAGCTGCATAAGCCTTCATGATATTTAATCTTCGCCATAGACGCATTTCTCGATTGCTTGTAGCATTGACTACGATAGTGTTGTTTGTTTTTTCCGTTGTTACCTTTTATCGTTTTATTAGTCTTCCTTCAGATGAAAATTTCTTCCGCGATGTAAATGCGAAACTGATGGTGGTGAAAAATATTCATGGCACCTTGGAAAGTAAAAAGCCATTGCAGGGAACACAGCCGCAGTCAGTAACGACATATCTTGATTCAGTCATGGTAGGGGATTTGGTTCTCTCCATCAACGGCGGAGAAGTGAATACGGTAAAGGATGCGTATGAAGCGTTTTACGAAGCGCCGTCAAACAGTATCCGTATTGATGTTCTTCGTCCCGCGTTGAATCAACAACTCACGTTTACCGTTGACCGTTCACAAATTACTCCAGACCTTTTTGTTCTGTTGCCCACGTATGTGATGATTATTGAGGTAATACCCGGCGGTGCATCAGACCGAGCCGGATTGAAAGTCGGCGACCTCATCATCCGCATTAACAATGAAGAATTTAAGAATGCTTTTGATGCTGATCGCATTATGCGGTTAGGGCAAATCGGCAAATCACTCAAGTACCATGTTCTTCGCAATAACAAACTGATGGAAGTGAATGTCGAACTTGCTAAATTCGGCATTCCGGTGGCTGTGCTGATATTGTGTCTGAGTGGTATGATGATGATGATCATTGGGTTCTTCATCGTGTACTCGCGTCCGAATATTGCAGGCGCCAGACTTGTCGGTCTTTCTTTTCTGCTGCTCGGATACTGCATTGCTGTGTTCGCTATTCGTCGCGATGTTTTTGCAACACCATTTTCCATAGTGAGAGATTTGCTGTTTGTCATTTCGTACGCACTTGGCGCTCCGTTTCTCTTTCATGCATTCCACTATTTTCCCGTCGAACGTCCTGAGTTGATTTCGCGAAAATGGATTGCCCGTTCATACTATCTCGTATCGGTTGTTTCGATAGGATTGACGATATGGTGGAACTCGGCGCTTCCGGTATTAGCATTGTTGCTGTTCGGAGCGTTTATCCTTTTCAAATACAGAACGTATGCGTCAGAAGAATCACGACGACTCAGCAAGGTCATCAGATGGACCTATGCTACTGTTGGCGCTGTGGGCGTGCTGGTAACGCTTTTTTTCCAACGCCAGTTAGGATTGTTTGGTTTTGGCTTTTACGGAATACTGCTGGTGATCATTCCGCTTGCATACCTTTACACCATCGGCAGGTACCGTCTGTTGGATATTACATTCCGCGTTCGGCGCAACACGCAGTACAGTTTATTGACGGCGCTATGGACAGTACTGGTGTTTTACTTGCTCATCTGGACATTTTTTGAACTTCCTCAGCTTGATTTTCCCACAACAAACATTGTTTTCACCGGAACATCCATTGAAATCAACGATTCACCGGAACTTGCATCGGAACGCGTATCATCCGAACGCGTGTTGCTGATGATTTTCGCAATCGGTGTGACATTTCTATTTATGAAGATTCGCGTGTGGGGACAGCGATTTATTGATAAAAAATATTTTCGACAGCAGTATGATTACCGGAAAGCCCAGCAGGAATTAAGTGAGTTGCTTGCAACGACTCTTTCGATGGAAGAGTTGTCAAAAAAATTCATCCAAAAGTTGAGCGGGTTGATGAAGTTGAAAACTGCGGGTGTTCTCTTTTTCCGTGATGAACGGTGTTGTACCTGTGAAGAAACGTACGGTTTCAACGGCGAGCGCTGGAAAAATTTCTGTGTTAGTTATGAATCATTGTTAATTCCGGCAATCAAGCAGTTCCAGAATGACATTCGTATTCAATACCTGCCGTCACCCATAAAAGAAGAGTTTCAGCAGGAGGGATTTCAGTACGTTATTCCGATCCGTTCTAAAGAGCGATTGATTGGGGCAATTCTAGTGGGCGAAAAGCAGGCGGAGACGACGTTTCAACAAGAAGATTTAGCATTTCTTACCGCGGTGGCAACGCAAGCTTCCGTTGCTATTGAAAATGCATTTCTGTATGAGCAATTGGCGGAAAAAGAAAGAATGAAACATGAGCTCGACATTGCCCGCCGTATTCAATTAGATTCGCTTCCTCAATCAACGCCGAACATTCCCGGATTAGATATTTCCGGAACATCTATTCCTGCCATGGAAGTCGGCGGAGATTTTTATGATTATCTGTACAACAATCATTCAAAGTTGACGATCGTGGTTGGCGATGTCAGCGGCAAAGGAACTTCTGCTGCACTCTACATGTCCAAAGTGCAGGGTATTCTTCGGTCGTTGCATGGTTTCGATCTTACTCCGCGCGATCTGTTTACCCGTGCCAACAGATTGCTTTGTCAAGATTTGGAGAAACGTTCGTTTGTTACCGTGCTTGGGGCAGAATTTGATACGGGCAACAAAACCATGATTGTTGCCCGGGCGGGACATCTGCCGCTCTGGCATTACAACAGTACAACGCACAACGTTGAGAAAGTGTTGCCGAAAGGATTGGGCATGGGATTGGATGATGCGGGAATCTTTGTCAACGAAATGGAAGAAAAGTCAATCCGCTACCACACGGGAGATGTATTTCTTTTTGCAACCGACGGAGTTACTGATGCGCGAAATTCATCCGGCGATTTTGGCGAACAACGATTGCTTGAGGTGTTGATAGCAAACACACATCGGTCGGCAGAAGAAATTCAACAAGCCGTGATTGCCGCAGTGGAAGAATTTACGGGTGAACATACCCAACACGATGATCAAACCGTTGTTGTCGTGAAAGCGCTGGAGTAACTTAGCGAATCCGCAATAATAGCAACCAATAACAACGCTGTTAGACCGCCTCTTTGTCCAGCACCTCGCGAACCTTTTGCAAAAATTCTGTGAAGTTATACGGCTTTTGAATAAACTCTTTAGCCCCTTTCTGTATCAATGATTCTTTGACTGATGGCTCAATATAGCCGGTAGCAAAAATGATTCTGATGGATGGTTTTATCCGCTTAATTAATTCATACATTTTTTCGCCAGACATAATCGGCATGCCGACATCGCTGATGATAAGATCAATACTGTCCTGGTACTTTGAGAACAGCTTGTATCCTTCTTCGCCATTGTTTGCGGTGATAACAATGTACCCTTTGCTCTTGAGCATCTGCAGTGCAATATGAGTGAGCGCTTCCTCATCTTCTACAAAGAGAATTGTTTCTGTTCCTCCCTTAACATCCTTCTCAGAACGATCCACGGTTTCTCCTTGTTCAATCATTCCCTCGGGGAGTGGGAAGTACAACGTAAAGGTTGCTCCTTTGCCAGGTTCACTTTCTACATCAACAAATCCGTTGTGGTTTTGCATCACACCGAAAACTACCGAGAGACCGAGACCTGTTCCTTTTCCTTTATCTTTTGTCGTAAAGAACGGCTCAAAGATTTTTTCTTTCAATAATTCATCAATGCCGGGACCTGTGTCGCTCACCGCTATTGCAACAAACTGTCTGCCGGCGGCGGCAGGAAATTTACCTGCGATTGTGTTTCCGTTCACTACTTGTGTGCGAATAGTGATGTTGCCTTCATCCTTCATTGCATCGCGAGCATTGGTGCAGAGATTCAACACTGATTGATTGAATTGTGTGGAATCTACAGAAAGCAAGGGCAACCCTTTTTCGAGCTGAGTGGTAATGGTAATAGATTTCGGGAATGTTTCCCCCAGCATTTTTTGAATTTCGGCAATCGTTTTGTTGACGTTGATAAACTCAAGATTGGTACCGGTTTTTCGGGCAAAGGTTAAAATCTGTTTCACCAATGAAGCGCCGCGGTTGATTGTTCGGAAAATAGTGTCAACGCTGGCGCTAAATTTTTCTTGATCGTCCTTCAGTCGTTCAAGAAGGGAAACATGCGCCATGACGATGCCTAAAATATTATTGAAATCGTGCGCAATACCGCTGGCAAGGGTGCCGATGCTTTCCATCTTCTGCGCGTGGCGAAGTTGTTCTTCAAGCGCCGCTTTTTCTTCAGCGATTTTTCGTTGCAGAGTGATGTCTTCTTTTAGTGCGACGTAGTTGACAAGCGTGCCTTCATCGTCATACAATGGTGTGATAAGCGCTTCTTCCCAATACAGCTCGCCATTCTTCTTCTTGTTGCAGAAAATCCCCTTCCACTCTTTTCCCTCATGTAAACGACTCCACATTTCTTTGTATGTCGCTTCAGGAGTGAGACCGGATTTTAATATCCGCGGATTTTTTCCCTGCACTTCTTCCAGCGTATATCCCGTCAGCTCAGTGAATTTTTTATTGACATACTCAATGTCTCCGTTCTTATCAGTAATAACAACAACTGCCGGGCTTTGTTCGATGACGAGAGAGAATTTTCGCAAGGATTCTTCCGCTTGCTTTCGTTGGGTAATATCTCTGATGAGCGCTACTATTCCTTCAGGATTGCCGTTGGCATCTATCAGCGGTGCGGCATTGATTTCGCCGTAGAACATCGAACCGTCTTCACGCAGAAGTTTGTATTGGTTATCGGCATTCGGCACACCGGCAACAACGTCGTGAATTCCTTTGAGAGCTTTTTCGCGGTGTTGAGGTGTGATCCAGTTCAGAATATTCTCTCCTTCGTACGATTTATGGTGAGAGCCACCAAAAAGCTCGATGGTTCTTTCCGACAGGAACAAAAAGTTTCCGTTCACATCGGTAATAGCAATGGCATCTGGTGATGCATCAATCAATTTTCGGTAGCGTTCTTCACTGGCGCGCAAAATTTCTTCGGCTTGTTTCCGTTTGGTAATATCGTGGGCAACAGCAATAATGACATCCTGGCCAAAATAGATGCTCTTAAACAGGTGCACCTCATGTGGAAAGATTTCTCCGGTAGCCCTCTTTCCCCAAAATTCTAACCGCTGAGGTTTTCCTTCAAACGCTTCGCGAATTTTTTTGGCAATGCTATTCATGTCATTTTTTCCAGGGGCGCTCAATGCCTCTGGAGTTTTGCCGATAAAGAATTCGCGTGGATAACCGTACATTGCTACAGCGCCGTCGTTCACATCCAGAAAACGTCCTTGGTTGTCTTGAATGTATAATCCATCTTGTATGCTGTTGAAAAGAGCGCGGTAACTGCGTTCACTATCTTCTACTTTCAACTCTTGCAATTTACGTTCAGTAATGTCTTGAATGGTGCCGAGCATTTTTACAGGGGCGCCATTGTCATCCAACACTAATCCTCCCAGTCCGTGTACCCAGCGCACCTGGTTATCGGATTGACGGATGATGCGGTATTCATGATCAAATTTTCCCCGAGTGGCGACAACATCGTTTTGAAAGTAGCGTACCATCATTTCCCGATCATCGGGGTGGATAAGCGCGCTCCATCCTTCCACGGTTTTGGAATAAGAAGGAGGGATACCGAAAATTTCGTCGAGCGTTTCCGAGCTTGTCCATACGCCGGAGGAAATATCCAACTCATAAGAGCCGATACGAGCTTGCCGTTGAGATTCACGTAAAAGCGATTCGCTATCGCGCAATGCTTTTTGTTTCTGCCGCTCTTCCGTTTGGTCGCGGAACACGAGCACAACGCCTGAAATGGATTTTGTTTTTGTATCGAAAATTGGCGCGGCGCTATCTGCAATGGGTCGTTCAGTGCCATCTTTTGCTACCAGCACCGTATGATTTGCTAACCCCACTATAACTCCTTCGCGAATGACGCGTTGGATAGGATTGTGTGCAGGCATTCCTGTCTCTTCGTTTTTCAGGACCAATACTTCTTGAATGTGTTTCCCAACAGCAACCTGCTCTTTCCATCCCGATGTGGGGGATCAAATTATTTGTCATTTAAATATTTTTGTAGTGCTTTGTTTTACAATGGGTTAGAGATTTTTAAACGATCACATTAAATGCGGATTAGTGGGAAAAAATGAGAATTTTTGAAA